>Ga0316204_10009435_pt1 | contig 13030 bp, 9 predicted proteins | sample 6monrhotite_MG_2_FD_205661 | JGI IMG/M metagenome (GOLD analysis project Ga0316204, IMG submission 205661) | Microbial mat bacterial communities from mineral coupon in-situ incubated in ocean water Damariscotta River, Maine, United States -... | ecosystem: Environmental > Aquatic > Marine >... | reverse complement strand
AAGGTCCTTCCCAGCCCGCTCCGCAAGCCGAAGCAGGTAGTGCTCAGCCTCTACACGCCCGAAGGACTAGGCGAAGTAGTTATAGACGCACCGTCACTACGCGTAGGCCAGCTGGTGGAGCACCTCCCCGCGGTCCTTGAGCAACCACGAGGTGTAGGAACCCGACTCCCAAAGAGACCCCCTCCGACCCAAGGCGTGGTTCTGAATCCGCGTCAGAAGAGCGTCGAACTCACCCATGAAGAGCGGCAGGCGTCCCCGCGGATCCGTCAAGACCAAGTGAAAGTGATTCGCCATGAACGCGAACCCATGCAGCTCGATCCCGTGGCGCTCCGCGCAGTAGGCCAAGAGGAAAGGGAGTAACCGATTGAGACGACGGGTCGGAATAAGGAAGAAGCGCTGCTCGGAACAGCGCCTGACCACCGCGAGGGTAGCGCCCTTGAAGACCTGGCGAGCGTGAGACATGTGGCACCTATCAGCGGATCCTGAGGTGACAACCTTCTACCCCCGGGCGCCCAGGTTCGCAACAAGTTCGGGCCTAGAGCTCCTTGACGTGCTTCCACCAGTCGCGCTCGAAGGCCTTCCAGTCCAGCCCTGCAAAGGCCGCCTCGTAGGCGTCCGTTGGAGTCTCTCCCTCCCGCAGCGCACCTAGGTAGCGCTGGAAACGCGTGCGGTAGTCGTCCCCCTCTCCGTGCAGGAAGAAGTGGACCATCGCCCAGGCCTGAGCATATTTCACCGCCACAGGCCCGCTGTAGAACTCGCTCGGCGTCTCCCGCATGAGACCGCTCGGACTCAAGGGACGCCCCCGCTCCTGCACGTAGCGACGCAGATCACGGAGCCGGGCCGGAAGAGGCCCGCCTCGCGCAATGACCGCCCCGTTCTCGATCCGCGTGGCGGAGAAGTAGTCCGCCAGTCCCTCATTCACCCAATAGGGAAGGTCTGGGATCAAGGGATAGATGAACTGGTGGAAGGCCTCGTGATAGAGCACCCGCCTCGTCGCATCGCCCGAGGCGTCGTCCCGACCCTCATAGAGGAGGAGCTGGTCGTAGCGGGGCAGGTAATAGCCCAAGAGCGACTCGACCCGGTCATCCGTCGTCAAGTCGGCGTAGGCCTGAAACCCCTCCTCGGTGTCGAAGATCAAGACCGTCGCTCGCTGCGCGCGAACCTGCCCCTCGACCCCGAACACCTCCGCGTAGAACTCGCGAATCGTCTCGAGCTGATCCGCGTAGTCCCGCCCCCGGACCTGACTGATATCGGTCAGGACCCGGTAGTGAACCGTCTCTTCACGAAACGCACGTTCCCACGGTGGTCCTCGGCGGACGTTTCTCACGTTCCGGCGGAAAGCACGAACCTCATCATCCCAAGGGTCGAGAGCCAGCGCGAGATCTAGGAGCTCCTGCGTCTCCTCCAACTCACCGCGGCGGAAGTGGATCAGAGCCTTGGCTGAGAGCGCTGGGGGATAATCAGGGCGCTCGCGGAGCGAAGCCGCGATCACCTCGAGCGCCTCGTCGAGCTGACCGTCCCGGGCCAAGATCCGCGCCTCTGCAGCCCGCGCTTCGTAGAAGTGAGGCGCGTCTTGAGCCGCGCGCCGCAGCTCCTTGAGCGCCAGATCAGCCCGGCCCAAGCGCTCCAGCGCCAGACCCCGACGATAGCGAGCCGCGGCGAAGCTCGGCGAGAACTCCAGCGCGCGCTGGAATGTGTTCGACGCCGCCAAGAGATCCAGCGGCTTGCCCAGGGCGAGCTTGATCCGACCGCGCCGATCCTCCTGAACCGCTTGGTCCGTGACGCCAGTCATTCCCCAATCATCCTCCGCAGACAACTCTTGCGCCGAGGGACGGCCCCCTGGACGAGCGAAGAGCTCCAGCTCGTCCGTCCGAGCCAAGTAGGCCCGCAGGTGGTCGTCGAAAGCCCCGAAGGCCTTCCGGATCCAGTCACGCCGAGCCTGACCGCTCAGGCTCAAGTTGCTGAACGCAGCCTGGCCTTCCCGATCCAACGAGCCGCCGATCAGGACCCGTGTTCGTCCCCAGTCAGTAGGGATCGCGACGCGAAACTTCGTCTCCTCGTCCACGCGAGCCTCAAGAGTCTCGCCGCCGCAGGCCAGGGTCAGGACGGAGCGAGACCCTGCCTCGTGAGGCTTTCGCTCGAGGACCACCAGCTTCTTGTCCTGGCGCCTCAAGAGCAGAACCGTCTTGGCCCTCGGGTCGACGCCGACCAGGTAGCTCACCTCTTCAGCGGTCCCGGCCTGAAAGGTGATCCCAACTAAGGAGCGCGCGCTGGGGTGAGTCAAGGCGACGCCGCGAATCAGGAGTGTCCGCTCCCAGCCGACCTCTCGCATGGCCGCGATGCTCATGCCCCGTCCCCGCACGACATATGCCTTGCGCTCGGCGTCGACGCCGCCCTGCGCCCCGCCGCCCAAGGTCCAGTCCGCGTTGTGGGCTGGGAGGTGGAAGTCGTAGCTCAGCTCGAGCGAGCTCCCGGTCCGCTGGACCTTGCCGCGAAAGACCTGACTGGCACGCGCGATCCGGCCCACATCCGGGACGCGGCTCTTGAGGTGCGCGTCCAAGAGCACCGCACGGCGAAAGGCATCCTTGGCAGCCTCCCAGAGGCGATTCACCAGACACCAACGCCCGAAGTCCAGCTGATCCAGTCCACTCTTGGGCGCGATCGCCATCCGGCGGACACGGATCGCGAGCTGAGGATCGCTGGTCACGATCCGGCCCCAGTCGAAGTCGACCTCCTTATCTCCGGCTCGCAACGAGAACCCCTGTGCGTCGTAGCGACTCACGTGGGCCTTCTTGAAGCTCACCCCCCCGACCTCGGCCGAGATCGGGGCCTCTCGCGACCGCTCCTTGACCCGCTTCGCCGCTGCGCTGCGCCGCTCCTCGGCCTTGGCGCGAGCCTGGCGGATCCCGGCCTTCATGGCCGCCACGATCCGTGCGCCCTCGCGAGCCCCCGCCTCGAAGCGCTTCTTGCGCTCGGCTGGCTCTTGAGGGCGATCGTGGCCGAGGGCCTTCGGCCCCGCCTGGGTCGCAGAGACCTCAGCCAGGGCCCGCCGGAGCCGCTCTGCCGCCGGCGTCTGCGCCTGATCAGCCGAGGCCCCGCCCAGGAGTCCCTCGGCAGTCGCGACCGCCGCCTCCCGCTTACGTCTCGCTGCGACGTTTGGCGTCCCGACCTCTAGCTCGTCGAGGGCCGCGACCGCCGCCGCCGAGTCCGCCTTGAAGCGCTTGAGCTGCTGGAGTCGACGCTGGTTCTTCTCCAGCGCGTCTTGGGCCCGCGCCCGCAGCTCTGGAGGCACCTGGCGGTAGAGCGCCAGGGCTCCCGCGTAGTCTTCATCGTCCTCCAGAGCACCCGCTGCTTGGAGGGCGTCCGCCAAGCGCTCTGCTATGGGATCGGAGCCCGCCGGGCTAGCGCTAGGCGTGGGGTGCTCTTGAGGGCTCGTCGCGGGCGCCTCGCGGCTCGTGGTCGGACTCGCGGGTGGCGGCAGAGGCTCGATCTCGTCGGACTCCCGCAGCGCCACGTATCCCGTCAGGACGACCAAGAGCGCCGCTCCAGCCAGGATCGGCAACAGGAGTGGACCACGCTTGTCGTTCGCCCGCCGAGACGAGGCCGCGAGGGCTTCGGGATCGAAACCGCGTGTCCGCTCGTCCGCCGCGAGAGGTTGCAAGCGCTCGGACTCACCGCGCGAAGCCGCCGCGAGATCCTCCGGCGCGAAGCGAGCCGTGCGCCCCTCCTCCTCGTCGAGCTCCTCCTCCCGGGCAGGCGCGTCGGGGACCGGAGCCCGCGCGCTCCGGCGACGCTTTCCAGTCCCGCGCGCGTCAGGCTCGACCGCGCGCCTCGCCCGAGTCGAGCGCGCCGGACGCTCAGCGCGCCCGCTGGTCCTCTTGGCCCGACGACTCCGAGCCCCAGTCGAGCGGCCCCCTCGCGCTCGTCCCTCCGATCCCGCACCGGGCGTCTCGGGCAAGGCCGGCAGCTCGACCGCAACCTGCGGGCCGCGCTGGTCTGGAGCGTCGCCGCCAGCCAGGAGCTCTTGGACAGTCGTCACCGAAACATGTCCGGCGCTGACCAAATACGGTCCCAGCGAGAGCGTCTCGCCAGCTATCCGGCGCCCTACGAAGTCCTCGAGAGCGTCCGAGAGGACCTCCGACGAAACGGCGCCCGCTCGCAGGAGGTCCAAGAGTCGCTCTTCGGCAGCGCTGAGGTGCTCGCTCAAGGCCGCCCCTCGTCCCGCAGCCGAACCGCGTCGAGGAGCGCAGGCGAGATCCGGACCCGGCATCTCATGCGAATCGGTGACTCCGGCGTGAACTCGAAGTCACCCCGTGGCTGACGGAGCAAGTGCAGGAAGCCAGCTTCGTCCGTGAGCACCCCCTCGGCCGTCCGGACCTCCGCAGCCACCACGACCCCGCGCGCCACGTAGGCCGTCCCGCGAATCATGGGCGCCGTAACCCGGAGGGTCCCCGTCTTCTGATTGAACTCGACCATTTGGAGGAACTCGATGAGCTCGTTCTCGCTGAACGAGCCCATGAATGAACTCGAGCGCTTGTTGCTCGAACGCCAGGTCTGGAGGAGGTCTGCCTCCTCGTCTTGGATCCGAAGCAGGAACTCCACGTTTTGAGGAGTGGCGTCGATCCCGGTGATGTCGCTCGTGATGGACTCCAAGGCGCGCATGGCCTCCTCTGCCGTTTGGGGACGGCGCTCCGGATCGGCATGCAGACAACGGGCGATCAAGGTCACCAGGTTTAGGGGGACCCCCGTCAGGAGGTCGAGCGCTGGTCCCTTGGCCTGGGCCTCGCGCAGCTCGTGGAGAGCAACGGAGTCGAAGGGGGGACGCCCCGCCAAGCAGTGGTAGAGCGTCGCGCCGAGCCCATAGATGTCCGCGCGGTGGTCGGCCTCCTTGGCGCCGCCCAGCTGCTCAGGAGCCATGTAGCCGAGGGTCCCCAAGGTCTCGCCGTCCGAGGTGATCGAGAGCGTCATGTCGCGCAAGTTCTTGCCAAGGCCGAAGTCTATGAGCTTGGCCTCTCGGTCGGGCCCGACCATGATGTTGCTCGGCTTGACGTCGCGGTGAATGATCCCGCGCCCGGCGGCATGGGCCAGCGCGCGGGCCACGTGATATCCGGTCCGCAGCGTGTCCTTGACCGCGAGGCGAGAGCCCGTGCGCTCGATCATGTGGAGCAAGGTCTCGCCCTCGATGAGCTCCATCACGATGTAGACCAGATCCCGCGCCTTGCGGACGTCGTAAATCGACACAATGTTCCGGTGCCGCAGGCGAGCCTGGACCTTCGCCTCTTGGGCGAAGCGGCTGATCTTCTTCCGGCTCACGATGGCCGAGAGCGGGAGCGCCTTGATGGCCACGATCTGGTCGAGGGCCGTCTTCCGCGCGCGATAGATCGGGACCACCCCTGAGACCGAGAGCTTCTCGAGGACTTCGAAGCCCTCCTCGGCCAGGACGCCGATCACGTCGAGTTCGACCAATGAGAACTCGGGTGTCATGGCTTGACACTGCGGGCAGACGAAGCGGCTGCCTTCGAGCTGGACGACCTCACCCTCAGCAAAGGTCATGAGCGAGATCGAGCGACCGCAGGACTCACAGAGGTGAGAGTTGTCGAGGTGATCCTCATCGTCGTAGTCGACCTTGACCTGAAGCTCGGCGCTCCCGACCGTGACTCGATCACCAGATCGCAAGAGCGCGGTCTCGACCCGCTGCCCGTTGACGTAGGTCCCGTTGGCCGAGCGGAGATTCTTGAGCGTCAGGCCGTGAGGTCCGTGCTCGATGGAGCAGTGGCGTCGCGAGACGCGGAGGTCGTCCACGGAGAGGTCGGCTTGGAGTGATCGCCCGATGGTCACCGAGTCCCCACGCTCGAGGATGAAGTTTCCATAGGCGGTGCCCGCGAGGGTCACGACGGCGGCCATGGGCTCACCTTAGCCGGCTCCGGGGGTTAATCCCGGGGGGGTGAGTTGGCTCGGGAGAGGTTTTTGGCGGGACTCGCCCCCGGAACCTATGGGTGAGGACCCTCGCAGCTGGTGTTCACTCGCGGGAGCTGGAGATCCCTCGATTCGTAATGGCTCGGCACCCTTGGAGGCAGCCGCTTGAACGGGGCGCGCTGCGCAGCCACGGTGGGGTGTGGCAGAGCCGGCGAGAGCTTTGAAGATCGGGGCGATCCGCGGGGCGGTCTTGGGAGGAGTCCTGGGTGCCGTGGCGGGGCCCTTTGGATTCGCCGTCGGCGCTGTGGCTGGGCCCCTGGCGCTCTTGGAGGCCCGAGCTGCCGAGCGGACGCGCTCGCCGGCGAGCTGGCTGGCCTGGGCCACGCTCCTCTGGGGCGTCGGTCTGGTGGGCTGCTTCTTGGCCTACGGCCAAGGGGTCTACGCCAACGCAGCCTGGCAGCACGGGCCGGCGGGCGGCGTTCAGGCGCTCCTCGCGGAGCTCGAGCGCCTCCAGGGAAGCGAAGCCCAGACCCTGAGGCTCTACCTCCTCTGCGGGGCCCTGGCCTACGGCGGCGCGAGCCTGGCGCGACTTCGAGCCCACCCGCGCGCCTTCCTCTGGCTGGGACTCCTGACCGGCGTCGCCGGGACCCTCCTCTCGCCCCTCGCCGAGCACGGGACCTGGCTCGATCAGATCGGGGCCAGCCTGATGCTCGTACCTTGCCTCGCGGCAGGCGCCTTCCCCTTCTGGAGCGGGCTCTGGGTCTTCTACCTAGCCGTCGAGCGCGCCCTCGACGCCTACGATTCCCGAGCCCCCGAGCCTGGCTCCCCCCAGCCAGCCTCGACCCCCTGAGTGGTTCAATGCCCTGGGTCGCCTTGACCGCAGGGCCCCTTCCGGGTCAGAGTGAGCCCGCAGCGGCACCAAGCCGCCCCGAGGAGTCCCGTGCAAGACGCGACCATCAACTGTGCCGCCTGTGGCGGCAGCTTCCTGTTCACGGCCTCCGAGCAGGGTTACTACGCAGAGCGCGGGTTCCAGTTCCCCAAGCGCTGTCGCCCCTGTCGCCAGACCCGCCGTCGAAGCCGCAACGCCGGTCCGAGCGGAATCAGCGGCGCGCTCCCCAGTGTGCGCGCCTTTCAGCCTCGCGAGACCTTCGAGGCCAACTGCGTCGGCTGCGGCGACGACATGCGGATCCCCTTCCGCCTCCAGGGCCCGCCCCGCTGCCCGACCTGCTTCATAGAAGAGCACGTCGGCTAGCGCAGCTCAGTCGCCTGCTGGCCCCGACGCGCCAGAAGCGTCCTCTATAGACATTTCCCCCAAGCGGATCCGCACGACGCGATAGGGCGCGTGCTGCGGGAGCTTCTCGAGGTCCTCGCCGATCACGCGGTGGAGCTCGCTGACCGTCGCGTAGAGGTAGGCCCCGTCCTTGGAGAGCGCGAGCCCGTCGGGCCAGGCCAAGAGCTCAGGGTCGCTGACGAGGACCTCGAGGGTCGGCGGCTGGGTCGGACGCAAGACGGCCAGGGCGTCGTGCTCGACAGCCGTCAGGTAAACGTCGCCGGTCGGGCCGACCGCGATCCCGTCCGTCGTCGGCTTGGGCCCGTAGGTCCGAACCTCCGGGATCGGGTCGAGGGCGCGATCTCGGAGCGCGCTGGTCGGGATCAGGTAGAGGCTCCCCCCGGAGAAGGGACCGTAGAGCAGGGCTGATCCGTCGGGGCTGATGTCGATGGAGTCGGCCCCGATCTGGAGCGCCATCCCGAAGGCCCGCATGAAGCGTCCCTGGACGACGTGGTGGTGATCTTCAGGAACGACCGAGATGTGATCGTCCAGGACTCGCCAGGCCTTCTGGGTCGAGATCTCGAACACGACCAACCCAGGGTGAAAGGTGTAGGGGCCAGGGTCGGCTATGTAGACGAACCCGCCCTCGGCGTCGACGGCGAAGTCGTTGAGCATGGACCCCCAGCCGGCGACGTCCTTGGCGAACACGTGTCGCAGCACGACCTCGCCAGTCGCTATGTCGAAGGCCGTCAGGCTGGGTCGCTCGTCTCCGTAGTCACCGTGATCAAGGACCCAGAGTCGGTCGTCGCGGTCGATCCGGACTCCCAAGGGCGAGACCCAGTAGGGCTGATCCTCCCGTTCCTTCTGCCAAGCCGCGTTGGGATAGGGAGTCAGGGTCCCCTCCGGTCCGAGCTCGACGAGGTGAGTCTCGGGCTTCGCCTCGGGGTGGAGCGTCAGGAACACGCGGCCGCTGGCAGAGACCGCGAGGTTCCCAGGAGGAGCCGGCAGCTCGCCCACGACCTCGATCCGCGACGCAGAGTAGATCGGGGACAGGCCGCTGAGAGAGCGATTGAAGCGATCAGGGTCCGGCGTCGAGCAGGCCGCGAGGGGCAAGAGCAGCAAGAGGAGAGACCAGCGCATGCGCGAGTCTCTCTGGTCGAGAGGGCTAGCGAAAGGGGTCGTAGGATAGGCGACTGTGATCGTCCTCCTCGGCCTAACTTCGCTCGCGCCTCACCCGCGCGCGATCTCAGCATGAGCCGGGACCGCAGCGAGCGCGCCCGAGGTCGAGACCTCGAGCTCGAGGCGAGCCCCGAGGGCTACGCAGCCGCCTGCCAGGCCGCGCTCCGCGACGGCGACCCCGAGCGCGCTCGGGCCTACCTCTCCGGAGCCCTGGGGGAGTATCCGCGCTCCCCAGAGCTCTTGGAGATCGCGTTGACTTTGTCGCCGGGTGATCCTTGGCCGAGCTACGGTGGACTCGGTGGGCGCAGGTCAGGGCCCTTCCCCGGACCAGAGCGCGGTGTCCAGAGCTGGCGCTGGGAGCTCCCCAGCAGCCCAGGCTGGGAGCCCGTCGTCGACGCGCGCGGCGGGGCCTGGGCCTACGCACGCACCAGCCTCGTCCGCCTCGACCGCTCGGGCCTCAGCGACTCCGTAGAGGCTCCCCCCGGGCCTGGATTCCTGAGCCTCGAGTCGGGCCGGCCTCATTGGTTCGACCCCGCCCTCGGCGCCCTCAGCCAACGCCCGGCCTGGGCCTACGTCCGCTCCCCGAGTGGCCTCCTCGTGGCCTGGAAGGGTGACCAGCTCGAAGGAACAGGGGGAACCGACCTCGGCTGGCGGCGCCGAGTCAGCAACCTCTGGCGCGTGGCCGTAGGTCGGCGGGTCTTCGTGGTCCTCTCCTCGTCCTCGATGAGCGGTCTGGATGTGGAGGTCGCTGACCTCCACACGGGTGCGGCCCTGGGTCCTAGCCGCAGCCTGGAGGCAGACTTCCAGGCCAGCTGGTATCGCGTCGCGTCCGTCCCTCGCCTCGACCGAGAGCGCTTCCTGATCTCGACCGGCAAGCGCGTCGGGCTCTACGACGAGCGGCTGACTGCGATCTGGGAGCGAGCGCTCCCGGAGGTCAAGTTCGCCTGCGACGGGCGCCAGGTCGTCTTCGCTGGCGAGGGCGGTCTTCAATCCCTCGACCTCGAGTCAGGGCAGAAGCGCTGGGCCCTGCCAGGACTCGACGTCTACGGATCCCCGGCCCTCGACGGGCGGGGCTGGGTCTATGTGATCTCAGGCGGGAGCTTGCTCTGCTTCGACAGCCGCGGCGAACGCAGGCTGCGCGTCGAGCTCGGGTCCTTGGGTCCGCTCGGCTCTCCTGTCCTCGGAGGACCTGGCGAGCTCTACCTGAGCGCAGGAAACAGCATGGTGTGCGTGGTCTAGGTCTCTACTCGGCGACGTCGAGGGCCATGACCCGCGCGATCCAAGCTCGGGTCTTGGGGGCCTCTCCGAGCTTGAGGTTGTTGGCGAAGAAGGCTTGGATCGAGGCGAAGCCTTCGGCCCCAGCCGAGAACTCATTCGGGTCCAGGGTCCCGTAGAGGAGGAAGGGAGCGGCCGTCAGGTCGGCCGCGTTCGGAGCGTCACCGCAGAGATAGTCGCTCTGAGAGAGCGCCTCTTCGACACGGGCCACCCGCTCATTGAGGAGGACGTTGGCGCGAGCGATCACCGCAGGATCGGACTCGGGCGCGAAGGCCTGGCCGAAGATCATTCCGATCACCTCGCCTAGGCTGTTGCGGGCGTAACCCTCCCAGTCCTCTATGGCCCGGATCGCGTCCCGGTCTGTGCTGTAGAGGCGAGGGCCCTGCTCGCGGAAGTTAGCGTCTAGGTAGCGCATGATCGCGAAGCTGTCGAACACGACTCGGTCGCCGTCTGAGGTGCTGTCGACGAGGACCGGCGCCAGGGGCTGACCGCTGACCTCGACCACGCTGGCGCGGGTCGGATCGGTGGGGTCAATGGTCTGGAGCTCGCAGGCGATCTTCTTGAGTCCGAGAGCGAGCCGGATCTTGATGCTGTTGGGGCTGGGCGGGAGCTCGTGAAGGGTCAAAGCCATGGGGCCTCCGGGTTGGGCCGAGCACCTTAGCGGGCTGCCGAAGCCGATCGCAAGGCTTTGTCGTGTCACGAGTTGCGCTTCAGCTCAGCGAAGCACCCCCAAAAGTCTGGCCCCGCTTGTGTTCCTAAGCACACCGGACCTCTGCGTCCCCTCGGAGCAGCCATGCGTCGATCCTTGCCCTTCCTCAGCGCCACCTCCCTCCTCGCCGCCTGCGCGCTCAGCCTGGTCGTGACTCCAGCGGCGCAGGCCGACGGGTTCATCGTGATCCCGAACCCGCCCCCGCGGCGGATCCGCCCGATTCGCCCGCGGCCGCCGCGCCTGATCCGCGGCTTTCCCCTGGCCGTCGAGCACCACAACGTGAAGGTCACCATCAAGGGGCAGATCGCCACGACCGAGGTCGATCAGGTCTTCCGCAACCCCACCAACCAAAGGCTCGAGGGGCTCTACATGTTCCCCCTCCCGCCCGACGCGGCCCTCGACCAGTTCTCGATGTGGATCGACGGCAAGGAGATGCAGGGCGAGGTCCTCGACAAGGACAAGGCGCTCGGGATCTACGAAGGGATCGTGCGCAAGCTCCAGGACCCGGCGCTCCTCGAATACGCCGGCCGGGGGATGTTCAAGGTCCGGATCTTCCCCATAGAGCCCATGGGTAAGAAGCGCGTCCGACTGACCTACCGCCAGACCCTCAAGCGCGACTCGGGTCGCGTTCGCTACCGCTACCCCCTCAACACCGAGAAGTTCTCCAGCGAGCCGCTCCAGCGAGCCTCGATTGCGGTCTCCATTGAGAGCGACGAGCCCATCAAGGGGATCTACTCGCCCTGGCACAAGGTCGACGTTCGTCGAACCAGCGAGACCAAGGCCGTCGCCTCCTGGGAGGCCGTCAACGCCAAGCCCTCGCGAGACTTCGTCCTCGACTACGACCTCGCTCGTGGGCAGATCGGGGCCTCGGTTCGCTGCAACGCAGAGCCTGCCCGGGAGGGGAGCTTCATGCTGACCCTCTCGCCCCAGGTCGAGGTCACGCAGCGCATCGAGAAGGACGTCGTGTTCGTCGTCGACACCTCTGGAACCATGGCCACCGACGGGAAGATGGAGCAGGCCCAAAAGGCCCTCCAATACATGATCGCCAAGCTCGACCCCACGGATCGCTTCGCGGTCGTGGACTTCGCGACCGACGCTCGGGTCTACAAGGACGAGCTCGTCCTCGGCAACGCCGAGGAGAAGGCGGGAGCGACCCACTACGTCAAGGGCCTCAAGGCTCGTGGCGGCACGGCGATCGACGAAGCCCTCGGTCGAGCCTGCAAGTTCCGCGGCTCCGACACGACCCGGCCCTTCGTGGTCGTGTTCATGACCGACGGCGAGCCCACGATCGGCGAGCGCGAGCCCGACCGGATCCTGGAGAACCTCAAGAAGGCCAGCGAGGGCAAGGCCGCCCGGGTCTTCGTGTGGGGAGTCGGGAACGACCTCAACGCGAACCTCCTCGACCGAATCGCGAGCCAGCAGCGCGGAGACAGCTACTACGTCCTGCCCGGCGAGGACATCGAGGTCTCTATGTCGTCCTTCTACGACAAGATCAGCCACCCCGTCCTGACCGACCTCAGCGTGACCATCGAAGGCGTTCGCACGAGCGAGATCTACCCTCGCCAAATCCCTGACCTCTTCCACGGCGGGCAGCTCCTGCTCCTGGGTCGCTTCAAGGGCGAGGGCCACGCCGCGATTCGCGTCAAGGGCAAGGTCAACGGCAAGGACAAGGAGTTCGTGTTCGAGGGCGCGTTCAAGCGCGAGACTAAGAACATTCACATTCCGCGCCTGTGGGCCAAGCGCAAGATCGGCTACCTCCTCGAGGAGATCCGCAAGGGCGGCGCCACGACCGAGCTCAAGCAGGAGGTCGTTCGCCTCGCGCGTCGTCACGGCTTGCCCACGCCCTACACCAGCTACCTCGTCCTCGAGGAGGGCGCGCTCACTGGCGGCCCGCGGCGTGAGCCCGCAGCCCCCGGTCAGCAGGCCGCCGAGAACGCGCTCCGCCGCTTGCGCGAGGGCGCCAAGCGCAAGGCCGGCGAGTCGGAAGAAGACAAGGACGGCTTCGCCGGTGGCGGCGGCCAAGCGGCCGCCCCGAGCGGCAAGGGCGCCGTGCGCGGATCGCGCCTGGCCGGTCGCCTCAAGCGGGCAGACCGAGCTGACCTCGAGGAGACCCTCGATCTCGAGCGCCAGGTCATTGAAGACGCGATCCGTCAAGTCGCGGGTCGGACCTTCTACCGCAACGGCGAAGGCTGGGTCCACAGCGAGGCTGGCGAGCGCGACGCGAGCTGGGTCACCGTCGAATACATGAGCGAGGCCTACTTCAAGCTGGTCAAGGAGCACCCCGGTCTCGGCGCCTTCCTCTCCCTCGGCAAGGTCATCGTGAACTTCGAAGGCAAGACCTACGAGATCAAGTAAGGCTCTGATTCTGTATTCCGCTCCGCGGAATGAGGCTGTGTCTCTGTATTCCGCTCCGCGGAATGAGGCTCTGTCTCTGTATTCCGCTCCGCGGAATGAGGCTGTGTCTCTGTATTCCGCTCCGCGGAATGAGGCTGTGTCTCTGTATTCCGCTCCGCGGAATGAGCCTCGCTTCGCTCGGCGTCGGGACTTCGGTCGCCGAGGCTCCCTCAGTCCCGACACCTGCAGCGCAGGATCGGTTTCGAAGGGTGGGAGGCCTCGCCTCTCGCCGAGGCTCCCTCAGTCCCGACACCTGCAGCGCAGGATCGGTTCCGAAGGGTGGGAGG
>Ga0316204_10009434_pt1 | contig 13034 bp, 12 predicted proteins | sample 6monrhotite_MG_2_FD_205661 | JGI IMG/M metagenome (GOLD analysis project Ga0316204, IMG submission 205661) | Microbial mat bacterial communities from mineral coupon in-situ incubated in ocean water Damariscotta River, Maine, United States -... | ecosystem: Environmental > Aquatic > Marine >... | reverse complement strand
TTTACAACGCTCAACCATGTTTTCAAGCGCCTTGCTATTTGTACGTGATAATAACCAGCTTTTTTGACATGTTAAAAAGTCAGTTTCTGCTTTATTAATCAAAACTCCTTGTTGCACTATCGCTTGATTTAATTTATCAAGAAACACACGGTATTCATTTAATTGTTGCGCATTAAATCCCTGATTACCTGCATTTTGAAACTTCTTAGCATACTCCAGACGGTAGCCATCTAATTCCTGCAAGCGCTGACGCTGTTGCTGAAGAAAAGTCTGCTTTTGCCCAAGTAACCGAGCAGCTTCTGTTTCTTTATTTTTAGCAATGCCTGCAACTGATTGCATACGCTTGGATCTTGTCACTTAAAACACCTCAATAAGTTAATCAATATTGTCTTATTCTGGCAACAATGTTTTTAGTTGCTCTATGCTATCGTTGAAACGAATAGGTTCGCGCATCTCTTGTTGTAAAAACTCCATTAAACGTGGATTGTACTGTATCGCTTCGTCTATCCTGGGGTCACTACCCTGTTGGTATGCACCGACATTAATTAAATCCATATTGTGCTGATAAACTGAATAAACCTTTTTAAATTTACGTGCAATAACTTGGTGTTTCTGATCAGTAATATCTGGCATAGCACGACTGATCGACGCCTCGATATTAATTGCAGGATAATGCCCCGCATCTGCTAGATCACGTGACAATACAATATGACCATCTAATATCGCACGCGCTGCATCTGCAATCGGGTCATTATGATCATCTCCTTCTACCAACACTGTATAAAATGCAGTAATCGAACCACCACCTTTATCACCATTTCCTGCACGTTCAACTAACTGAGGTATTTTAGCGAACACAGAAGGCGGGTAACCCTTCGTAGCAGGCGGCTCACCAATAGCAAGTGCGATTTCACGTTGCGCCTGACCATAACGTGTAAGAGAATCCATTAATAAAAGAACCTGCTTACCCTGGTCTCTAAAGTATTCAGCAATACTCGTTGCCATCATTGCGCCATGCAAGCGTAACAAAGGAGGATAGTCTGCCGGCGTTGCTACAACAACCGAACGTGCCATACCTTCTTTACCTAATATCTTTTCAACAAATTCTTTTACTTCACGTCCTCGTTCACCAATCATTCCGACAACAATTACATCCGCTGTTGTGTAACGAGTCATCATGCCTAACAACACACTTTTACCAACCCCACTACCCGCAAATAAACCCATACGCTGACCACGACCAACCGTTAGCAATGCATTAATTGCACGCACGCCAACATCCAACGGTTCTTCAATTGGAGTACGCTGAAGCGGATTGATTAATCGACCTGTTAAAGGTGCTGATGATTCTGCATTGAGTGGCCCAAAACCATCAAGCGGTTTGCCAGACCCATCAATCACTCTGCCGAGTAACTGTGATCCAACAGGGGCGTAAGCAACAGTATCAACAGGTACAACTTTAGCATTTGGAGTCAAACCCTGAATATTGCCGGTTGGCATGAGATATAATTTCTCTCCAGAAAACCCAACTACTTCGGCTTCTATGTTTTGATTGTCAGGGCCACTCACAATACAGCGAGCACCAATAGGAGCATGACAACCTACTGCTTCAAGTGCCAAACCTATCATTCGAGTTAATTTTCCCTGAACAATATGTAATGGCTTATCCTCAATTTTATGTGTATATGACTGAATTTTATTTATCCAGGTCTGAGTGTGCTGTGCTTGACTGTTATTCAATGAAACCTTCCACTAGCTTTCGCTGTCTTGCTGGCGCTCACCAAATACTTGAGCAAACAATTGACTAAGCCTAGTTTCAAGTGTGGCATCAACTTCAGTAACAGACGTAATGATTTTGCAGCCACCTCTACTAATAAGTGGATCTTCCACAATATCCCATGCGATATCCTGATCACCTTTCTTATAAAACTCTTGCACCATGGTAGCATCATCAGGATGAAGCCGTAATTGAAGTGTGCGTGACGCAACAGGTAAAGAGCTTATTGCATCGCGAATTACGGCCATTATTTGCCCCGGGTCTTGTTTTGCTTCACGGCGCACCATTTGACGAACTAACGATTGCACTAGCACAACAATTTCCTCATCTACCTGAGTATCTAATTCGGAAAAAGGCTGTGACAAGTTTGCCATCATGCTTTGCAATCTGTTAACTTGCTCCTCAATTTGTTTATGACCAGCAGCCACCCCTTCTTTTAAACCTACTTCATACGCTTCATCGTAAGCTTCTTTTTGAACGGCTTCTATTTGGCTTGCCGTTAATAAACTATTACCTGATTCACTAGCTTTATCTCCGACTGATGGCGCAATCCATGATTGACAATCACCTGCGGCATCATTCGCGAGAATTTTTGATTTAGACATATTGCTCAGCACCCTTGCCACCCAAGACAATATCTCCGCTTTCCGCCAGACGTCTCGCTACCACCAGAATTTCTTTCTGCGCTTCTTCAACTTCACTTAGTTTGACAGGACCGCGTGATTCTAGATCATCGCGTAACATTTCAGCCGCACGTTTTGACATATTAGTAAATATTTTTTCTTTAACGGATTCATCTGCACCTTTAAGTGCAAAAACTAATGAATCGGAAGATACTTCACGTAATAATGCCTGAATTCCCTGGCTATCAACATCGGCCAGATTATCAAATACAAACATCAAATCTTGAATCTGATCACCTAAATCAGCATCTGTTTCTCGAACATCATCCATGATCGCTGTTTCAGAGCTTGTATCCATAAAGTTCAAAATATTTGCAGCGGCTTTCAAACCACCAACAGATGATGATTTTAAATTATTATTACCAGAAAATTGTTTTTCCATAATCACATCTAACTCTTTTAATGCTTGTGGCTGTATACCATCTAACTGAGCAATTCGCATTAAAATATCTGCTTGTACTTTTTCAGGTAAAACGCCAAGAATCTCAGATGCCTGATCAGAGTCCAAATAGGCTAGAACAATGGCAATGATTTGCGGATGCTCTAAACGTATAATTTCTGCAACTGCTTTCGGGTCCATCCATTTTAAGGCTTCCAATCCTTTTGAACTTTGACCTAATAGTACGCGGTCTAGCATGCCGCCTGCTTTCTCTTCACCTAAAGCAGACACAAGCATAGTACGTATGTAATCTTCACTACCAATACCTAAAGCAGTTTGATCATCTACTTCAGACATAAAGTCATTAAGCACTTCATCGACTTTTTGTTTGCTAATATTGGATAATGTTGCCATAACCGTGCCAATTTTTTGCACTTCTTTTGGCCCCATTAACTTTAAAACTTCAGCGGCCTCAGCTTCACCAAGACTCATCAGTAAAATAGCTGCACTCTCTACACCGGATTTATCCGCCATCACTTGCCACCCATGTTTTAACTACTTGTGCTACGCGTGCAGGATCTTCCGTGACCATCGTCTTCGCAGCTGCCAGATGATTCGCAGTTGGATTAGGTGCACCCAGCGCTGGCTGTTGCCCGCCCGTTAATTGTAGTTGATCATCACCAACATCGTCTCCTGTAGCGGCAGCAGGATTGAATGTTTGAGCTTCATTGGTTCCTTTATCAGCCAAACTCTTCATCACAGGCCGCAACACACCAAATATTAATATAAGAACAACCAACCCTCCTAATGCCTGTTTTATAATATTGTGTACCCAGGGTTTTTCAAATAAACCAACCTCAGGTAACTCTGCCTGTTTTTCAGGTTCATAAAATGATGCATTTATAACATTGACATTATCACCACGGCTACTATCGTAACCTACAGCATCTTTAACCAGGCTTAATAATCTTGCTATAGCCGCATCATTTAATGGTGTTCGAGTTACGTTACCACCTGCATCTTCTTTCCTCAGATCATCTACGAGCACAGCAACAGATAATTTACGAATCGCGCCTACTGAAGACCGTGTATGACTGATGGTTTTATCGAGCTCAAAGTTACGAGTTGTTCTACTATTACTACTACCACCTGCTTCAGGTGAAGCTGATGATGATCCATTACCATTTGTTGTACCGCCAGCAGGAGGTTGATTAGTTAATGCGCCAGGTATACCGCCAGCGCCTGCTGAACCACCACTGGATTCTGTAACTACCTGCTCACTTCGTAACGCAGGCATATCGGGGTTATAACTTTCTCGTGTTTTTTCCGTCATTGCAAAATTGATATCAGCAACAACTTGTGCACGTACTCGCCCTGGTCCTACAATGGGTGATAATAATTGCTCAATGCGTGTCTTATAACTTTCTTCCAGTTTACGCGTGTAATCAAACTGACCGGTTGTAGCCGACATAACATCATCTTGCACAATACGTGACAATAAGCGGCCACTTTGATCGACGACTGTTACGTTTTCAGCCATTAACGAAGGAATACTGGATGACACCATATGTACTATAGATGCAATTTGTCCATCTGTAAGAAGGTGGCCATTATATAAATCCAATACTACTGAAGCAGTTGGCTTTTCTTTTTTACGAACAAATACGGAACGCTTAGGAATAGCTAGATGAATTCGAGCATTTTTTACACTACGCATAGTCATAATAGAACGAGCCAATTCAATTTCAATAGCGTGCTGATAACGCGCACGCTCTATAAATTTACTAGTCCCCAGCTCTTGTTCTTTATCGAATAGTTCAAAACCTACACCGTTACCTTTTGGTAATCCTTCTGCGGCCAGCTTTAAACGTGCATCATGTATTTTATCGGCAGCAACCATCACTGCTCCGCTTTTCTCATCTACTTGATAATCAATATTAGATTTTTGTAAAACTTCCAAAACCTGACTCGCATCAGTGCCGGACAAGTTACCATATAATAAGCTATATGACGGTTCTTGCGACCACATAACAACTGCCACACCCAAGGCAACACTGGCAGCAAGCCCTATCATTAAACCAAGTTGCTTCAAGACTGGCATTGTCGAAAAACCCTGTGCTGTTTCTGCTTTTATGATCGCCATATTATAAATTCCATACTTTATTTATTCTTAATTTCATCAATAACACCACACATAACCTATATTAAGCCTGCATGCGCATAATTTCCTGGTATGCATCAACTAATTTATTGCGAACCTGTTTCATTGCTTCAAATGACACACTGGCTTTTTGTAGTGCGATCATAACTTGCGCAAGATCTGTATCAGGGTCACCTGCCTGAAATGATTCAGTCAACTTGCCTGCAGCCTTTTGAGTAGAGCTAACCTTCTCAAGACTTTGTTTCATTATGTTCGAGAAATCAACACCTTCAGTCGCTTCAGTTTTAACGACAGAAGTTGATTGAGCTTGTGTCGCCATTACTCGCATTTGATTAATAACTTGTGAAATATCAATGTCGCTCATATCATTTAACCCTTCAACTATTCTTTCTTTAATCAATGATTATATGCATCTTTTAGACCAACTAAGCCGGTAACTCGATACCTTGCTCTTTTAGCCTTGCTATTTTGTAACGTAATGTTCTTGGACTAATACCTAACTTTTCAGCTGCTTGTTTACGACTACCCTTAACTGACTTAAGTACGTCTACTATCAACCTTTCTTCTCGTGACTTAAGGTCCTCACCCAGCTTTAGCGATTCATCAACACTTATCTCTTCTTTTGCAATACTCTCTACCGCTACATCTTTAGATTCTTCACACGCTTCAAAACAAATATCATTTTCGGTTACTTCATCCCCTGTCATTAATATCAGAGCACGTTGCATTACATTATCGAGCTCTCGTACATTACCTGGCCAGTGATAACCTAATAATTTTTCTTTTGCAGCAGACGTTATTTCTGGCAATGGATTACGCTTTATCGCCCAGTTACTAATCAGCTTTTCAGCAATAGGAATAATATCGAGTTTTCTGGCGCATAAAGGTGACAAATGTAATGGAAAAACATTTAAACGATAAAACAAATCTTCGCGGAAATTCTTTACCGACACTTCTTCACGCAAATTTCTATTCGATGTAGCCAGCACTCTTACATCTAGAGGAATAACCTTTTTTCCTCCTAGACGCTCAACTTCTCGTTCTTGCAAAACACGCAACAACTTTGCTTGCAAAGGCAAACTCATCTCTGAAATCTCGTCTAACAATAGCGTTCCACCATTTGCTTGCTCAAATTTACCAGCATTAGCAGAATACGCACCGGTGAAAGCACCTTTCTCATAACCAAATATCATTGCTTCAAGCATGTTTTCTGGAATAGCTGCACAATTGATTGCAATAAAAGGACCTTCACTACGATTTGATTGCTCATGAATAAATCTTGCAAAAACCTCTTTACCACTTCCGCTTTCACCTGTAATCATAACGGTGGCATCACTCGCAGCAACGCGTGTAGCTAATTCGGCTAAACGACGTGTTTGCGGATCTTCAGCAATCAGAGATGAATATTCAGTTATATCATCAATAACAAATCTTTTTACCAACGTTAATAATGCATCTGAATCAAATGGCTTAACCAGATAATCAGATGCTCCTTCACGTATTGCCTGCACTGCTTTTTGAATAGTTCCATATGCAGTCATTAATACAACTGGCAAATCCGGCCGGCTACTTTTTAATTTTTTGAGTAAACTAAAACCGTCCATCGGTTTCATTTGTACATCACTCACCACAACACTAATATCTTCCTGATCGATCATAGTCAATGCTGACTTGCCATTATTAGCTGATAACACCGGATAACCTGCCAATTGCAATGTATCGCACAATGCTTCTCTCAATGACAAATCATCTTCTACTACTAAAACAGAACCTAGTGACATATTCTATTATCCTCTATAAAAATCGATCTGCATTTACATGCGAACTTTCAGTGCAATCTAATGGATTGATACCACTAGGTATCAAATTATTAATACCTGCGAGTGGCAACTTTATTTCAAACCATGCGCCATTTTCGTGATTGCTCAATAAATGAATTTCACCTCTGTGCGCAAGAATCGTTGCATGCACAACAGCTAACCCCAAGCCGGTACCATCTGATTTTGTAGTAAAAAAAGGTGAGAAAATATTTTGTTTAATATCATCATTGATACCCTGTCCATTATCCTTAAACAGTAAAGTAATATGCTCTTCACTTAACTTTAGTACTTCGACTGTAATTAAAAAATTATCCTTTACAGCCTGAATAGAATTATTGGCAAGATTCAGCAAGGCGCCTAACAGCGCCGCTTTATCACCTTGTACTTCAATAAACTCATTCAGTTTTGGTAAAATTAATTTTCCTTTTATTTGCTCAAGCTGTGGTTCAATTACCTGAGAAAACTCAACTAGCATATTTTTTAAATTAATAGCCTCAGGAACAAATTCTCCGCCACGCGTAAAACGCAACATATCATTAACCATCTGTTCTAATTGCTTGAGTCGATCAACCACCTTTACACTCATACGTTGCTGATCATTTGGTTTTATCTGTTTGTTTTGCAAATTTGACGCATACAATAAAGCAGTAGTAAGTGGTGTGCGAATCTGATGCGCAAGACTTGCGACCATCTCACCCATTGCAGCCAATCTGTCTTGACGATTTAACATTGTTTTTAGTTCGTGTTGGTCACTGATGTCCAAAATCAACACAACCTGCCCAGGTTCAGAATCAAGCGCTTGCATTGATAAGGTTACATATTTACCATTTTTCAATTGCACTTCATTTGCGTCATGAGAACCGTGTAAAAAATGCTCTTGTTTGATTGATGCCCATGATTGACCTATTAAATTTGACTCAAGAAGGGTTTCAGCCATTAGATTTTTTTGTTTGATAATACCGGTTGCATCAATGACCAGTACGCCTCCTGGTAATAACTCAAGCAAACGTTCAAGACGATCAGCAAGGCGTTCTTTTTCGGCGAGTTGTGTGAGACGTTCACTGCGAGCAGCAGCTAATTCTTGGGTGAGTACACTAACCTGATCTTCGAGGTCGCGATAAGACGACTCAAGTTGGACTGACATTTGATTAAATGTATCAAATGCCTGTTCTAGGTATTCTGCTTGATTGTTACTGTGTTGCGACATTGTCGCTCCTCGCTGGTTTTTAACCGTTATCAGCAAGGGAGCAAGATCTGTACCAAAATAATATTTCTTTTTATTACAATAAGTTAAAAATACAGGATTTCAATTGGTCAAATTTACGACGCTTCAACTCCACGGTTCAAGCCATATTTCCGTAACTTCTCAACCAACGTTGTTCTACGCATATTAAGTAATTTAGCAGCATGAGCAACGACACCGTCGGCTTCTGTCAACGCCTGTCGGATCAGGCTAATTTCCATGTTGTTGAGGTGTTCTTTTAAATCAATGCCATCTCGTGGCAAACGTGACTCACTTGCAACCGGTAAAGCATTAGGCATGGCTGATATATCAGGCATTACATCCGCATACACCGCAGGCGTTGCTGAGCCGTTTTCCGGTCTAAATTTTTCTGGCAGGTCATTCACATCGGCAAGGCCAAAAGGAAACAAAATAGCCAGACGTTCCACAAGATTAGCCAGCTCACGTACGTTACCAGACCATTTGAACTGACATAACGCCATAACTGCTGCTGGTGTCAATCTTACTGAACCTCGTTTTTCATGCTCGATTCTCGAAATTAATTCATTTATCAACAATGGAATGTCTTCTATGCGCTCACGCAAGGGTGGCATTTCTATCGGGAAAACGTTCAGTCGATAATAGAGATCTTCCCTGAATTTATTTTCTTTAATCAGTTCATCCAGGTTACGGTGTGTTGCAGCGATTACACGAACATTTATATCGATACTTTTATTGCTACCTACTCGTTCAATCACACGTTCTTGCAAAACACGCAACAATTTAACTTGCATTTGTAATGGCATATCGCCAATTTCATCCAGAAATAATGTGCCGCCTTCAGCAAGCTCAAAACGCCCTTGTCTTGCGCTAATTGCACCTGTAAAAGCACCTTTTTCATGCCCAAATAATTCGCTTTCAAGTAGTTCGGCAGGAATTGCACCACAATTAATGGGCACAAAAGGTTTGTTTCGTCGTTTGGAATAATAATGCACATTACGCGCAATAACTTCTTTGCCTGTGCCCGACTCACCTAAAATAAGTACAGTTGCATCTGACTCCGCGACTTGTTCAACCAATTGACGTATAGCTTTGATTTTTCGGCTGCTGCCTACCAGACTACGAAATAACTCAACTGGACGAGAAGTACCCGCTTGCTCACGACTTTCTCTAAAAACTTGCCCATTGTGTAGTGCTGTATTCAAATTTGAATGTTTAAACGGGTATTTGATAAAACCTATCATACCCGGCTCATCTTTATTTTCCGAGCCACCTTCAGCTATGAGGAACGCAGGAATATTAACATCTAATTGGTTGATTTTATTTAGAATTTCAGCTCGTATCTCGGTTGTGGATAAATCACCAAACATGACCGCGGCATAGGGCTCATGTTTTTTTAACTGCGTGATATCAACTTCAGTATCGACCATTAGAATGGCATCATAGTCGATAAAAGAGAGTACTTCTTTAAGTTGTTCTGCCTTTTCAGCATCGAGATCAACAACCAAAATTTTATTATCTTGCATATTGCTTTCCGCGTTATTGTTATGACGAATTAGTTAATAAGCCATTGTCTTTATTAATGATTAACAACATTACCTACCCATAAGTAAAACACTACTTTTGTAGTATGTCAAAATATTGTCGGTTAAATGTTGATAATTTTATTAGAAAACAAATAAATGCCATGTATAAAGATGAAGACAGCCCAAAAAGTGGCCTTTCAGAGATATTTAAGAATAGATTTGAATTGATGAGTTTGAATAGAAAAATGAATATAACAAGGTACAACTAGTAAAAAGGTTACATATTATCAGCATAGGCTTGCTGTGCCTTCATTCCATGATTGATTTTATCTAGATCCGTCGAGAGACCATTCATGGCCAGCTTGCTTTGGTCAATAATTATACGGTCAATATCTAGCATTTCACGTATCCCGTTAGCGACTTTTTCAGCTTCCTCACGAGGTACAGGTGTTGCAAAAAAATGATTCATAAGCTGCTGTCGCTTAGATTGCATGGTGATTATTTCGTCCCACTTACTGTCACTTGCATCAGCCAGCATTTGTCTGGATAACTTCAGAATGTCATCAAAACGACTATCTTGAGTGATTGAGACTGGTGTAGATAATGACATTAGCATAATAATTTAAGCACTATTTTGTTGGGCGCTGAACGGCTCCCGGTACTTTGAAATCTTCAGGTATGTTATCCCAACCATCTTTAATCGTCAGCATCAGTTGAGAGACTTCATCAACCTGCTCGATGCTATTATTTAAATTAGCTTCTAATAGTGTTTTTTGCATATATTCATACAGAGCGTCCAGATTTTCAGCGATATCTCCACCTGCTGATTTGTCCAGACTCGTTTTAAGCCCATCAATAATAGCTATGGCCCAAGAAATATGTGCACCTTTGCCTGCTATATTGCCCTGTGTCATATGACCTTTAGCAATAGCCAGCTTATCCAGAGCACCTTCCATCAACATTTGTATCAACCTGTGCGGACTGGCTGAATCGATACCTGCTTGTGACCCATTTTTCTGATATTCAGCTAGCGCATTGTTTTTTACTATCATGTTCATAATCTACCTTTTGAATAAACATCGTTTCTGTTGAATACTTAATGTATCGACCCTAAAAATAAAATATTAACCACTAAATTAATATTACCTTCTATTAATTGCTGAACCAATATCTGGTAGTGAATCCAGTTGGCTTGTCAAAAAATTACCTGTATTCTGTAACTGACTAACAAGCACGTCTAACGCTATAAACTGTGAACGCGTACGTTGTTCTATTGATGCCAATCTCCTAGCAAGGTCTTCACGTTCATCAGTAATACCTTCGATGCGTGACTTCAAACTATCTATAGTTGAGTCAAATATCCCTTTATTATCTAATAGGTCATCAAGATAACTATCAAAACGTACGGAAAATCCTCGCGCAAATGAAATAGTACCTCTGTCACCCAATGATCCACCTTCAACCTGAATTTTTAAACCTAATGCACCACCTGCACCAATCAGGTACTGACCTGAGCCCGTTGCTGCAACACCACCGATATTGCCAACAATATCGGTGCCCGCGATTCCAGTCGCGCTGTTACCCACTAAATCTGTACTGCCATTGCCTCCAGTAATCGTCACACTGGATGTGGCACCATAGCGATTAGAGCTAATCGAAAAAATACCGGCAGATTCACTAACTGTTACTTCTGAATCAACTTCCCTAAAATCTTCTATTGCATTAATCTGTGACTGTAACTCTGCAACCAAAGCCGATGCAGTATATGTGCCTGCTGTTAATACAACATCCGCCGTTACCCCATCAAGGTTGATCGTTAACGTATCATTTGTTCCACTAACAATTGTCAGGTTTGCCGCAGCAGAAGCGGTTAAAGAACCCTGTGTAGCAAAGCTCGTTATATCAACCGCATATGTTCCTTCACGGGTACTATCTGTTGAACTATCAAAAACAACGCCGCTATCACTTGATTGCCCAAATGCTGCAAATAAACCAATAACACTTTCCACATTATTTTCTAAAGCACTGGATAATTTTCCATCATCTATTTCTAACAACCCAGTCGTTGCATTACTGGTTATACCAACATCAGAAAGAACACTAAAACTACCTTGAGTCGTATTTATTGGGTCACCTAACAGACGTTTTACTTGCGTCTCCAGGCTACGAACAATAGCATCGCCATTGAGCTGCGCTGCCTGGCCTGTTTCAGCATCATAAGATGTCAGGTTATTTATCGTGCCTATCAACCCATTATAATTTGCAACAAATGCCTTGATGGCAGACGACGATGCATTCGCATCAATATCGATATCCAACGTTGTATTACCCACTTCTTTTAAATTTAGGGTAACGCCATCGAGAACATCTTTGATCGTATTATTTTCGCTGCTAACCTGAATTCCATTAACAGTCAAAGTAGAATCTTGTGCCGCAACATTTTGCGCTAAGTTAGTTGTACCACCATTGGCATCATTAAATGCCAATAACGATAAACCAGAATCGTTTGTATCATCTCCATCTATGTCTGAAGTCACTATCTGTAAACTATTAGCAGCGCCACTGTCATCTGATGAAAAAGTGAGTCGTTGATAAGTACCATCAAAAATAATGGAAGCAGTGACACCAATATCTGCTTCATTAACGGCATCACGGATACCTTTGAGGCTACCATCCGTTATCGTAATACTTTTAGATGCTTTATCCGCATTGGGAGTAAATGAATTATAAGTATCGGTACCTGAATCATAACTTGTTGTACCAAACTTAAATGTTAGTGTACCCGTGCCCACTACATCAGTCACTTCAGTGAATTGTGCATTGGCATGATTAATTGGGTCAGTTGATAACCGGTGTTGTTCGGCTAACTGAGAAACCTTGATATCATAATTGGCAGAAACTGCCGAACTACTTACACTTGCAGACAATACATCGGTATCGCTGGAATTGGCTGTTTTAGTTTGATAAGAAGCAATGTCTTGCAGACTAGCTAAAGAACCTTGAAATTGTGAAACCGCACCCTTTAACGTACCGTACGCAGACAGTCGAACCTGTAAGTCGGTTTCCCGCCTGTCCAGTCTGTTGGTTGGACCCGCCGCTTCTGCTGCCACCAGTTGTGAAACAATACTGTTGACATCCAGACCAGACCCCAGTCCAGGTGATGTAATGGCTACCATATCTACTCTCTTAACATTATCTTTCGATAAGTAATAAGCAATAACAATGCCAATTAGGCTTGATCAGTAAACACTAATCCTTCAATACTTGCCGTATCTTCGAATTGCTCGCTAATTCTTTTGGCTATCGCAATCGCTTCTTCTGATGGAATTTCTCGAATTACTTTATCTGTTTCAGAATCAATCACTTTAATGACTGCTCGTCCTAATGGCAGGTCTTCATTAACTGAAAATTGTAATTTTCGATTAATGTTTTGCACATAAGAATTAATATCACTAACCGCTTCATC
>Ga0316204_10009433_pt1 | contig 13035 bp, 15 predicted proteins | sample 6monrhotite_MG_2_FD_205661 | JGI IMG/M metagenome (GOLD analysis project Ga0316204, IMG submission 205661) | Microbial mat bacterial communities from mineral coupon in-situ incubated in ocean water Damariscotta River, Maine, United States -... | ecosystem: Environmental > Aquatic > Marine >... | reverse complement strand
CAGGGAGGTGCGTGTTCAGGACGTTTGATCGGCATAGGCACATATCTGGCCCCACTCTGATAACGGGAGGGCGCCATGCAAGTGATTGACAAAGCCCCGTCCGGATGGCCCTGCCTCGTGCTCAATGCCGACTACCAGCCGCTGTCCTATTGGCCGCTCTCTGTGTGGAGCTGGCAGGAAGCCGTCAAGAATGTCTTCCTCGAACGCGTCACCGTGGTTTCCAATTATGACGATTTGATTCATTCGCCATCGATGGCAATGAATGCGCCGTCCGTTGTGGCCTTGCACGATTATGTCACCCACAACCGCGCACCGGCCTTTACCCGTTATAATGTCTGGCTGCGCGATGGCTTCAGATGCGTGTATTGCGGACGCGATCGCGTCGATGATCTGACTTTCGATCACGTCCTGCCGCGGTCGCAGGGCGGAAATACATCCTGGGAAAATATCGTGGCGGCCTGCTCGCCGTGTAACCTCAAGAAGGGCGGACGCACGCCGCAACAGGCCGGCATGAATATGCCCAAACCCATCCGCCCCAACATGCATCAATTACAGGCCCAGGGACGACGTTTCCCGCCGAAATACCTCCACGCCAGCTGGATGGATTATCTCTATTGGGATAGCGAATTGGAACGCTAGATTTTGGCCGTGATGCCGATGGCTGTGCGGCAGCCGGCTTCAATCAGTCTCGACAAAACCGGATAGCCGAACGCCTCTTTCGCGCCCTCATCGACGGCGAGATTCTTGTGCGCGACTTCTTCGTCCCGAAACGTGGTGAAGCTTTGCGCCAGATCGGTCTCGCCGGATATTTCCAGCTCAGCGATCTGATCGGTGTAATGACCCTCAATCACCGTTTCGACCGCTTCCGTGCAGGCATGGGCGGCTTTCTCACCCATCAGCGCGGTCGCGACCCCCAGTGCGCGGCCCGCGACATTCCAGAGTGGCATCAAAGCGGTGGGGCGAACGTTCCGGGTCCGGATCAGATCATCAAAGGCATCCAGATGCGCCTGCTCGTCTTCCGCCATATGGCGTAGCTGATTGGCTATACGGACCTTCGACGGGATTTTACCAAAGACTGCCAGTTGGCCCTCATAGATCGCGACAGCGCCATATTCACCGGCATGATCGATGCGGATCATTTCCGCGATCCGCTCAGCATCAGCCTTGCGACCGGGCAGAGGAGGACGCGGCGCGCGGCTCATCGGCGCTTGATCCCGATAAAGACGGATGCCACGGCCAGGCCCAAAGACATCAGCGCATTATATCCGGCCATGGATATGCCCAGCAGCGTCCAGGCGGCTTCATCGCACAGGACAACCGGCCCGCCGCCATCGAGCACTGACATCAGATCATCGGTGGAAATATTGATGACCGCGCCAGCCGTGCAGGTCGATGGACCTTCCCACCAGTCATATTCAATCCCGGCATGCCAGAAGGCAAAGCCCGCCGAATAGACAAAGATCGCGCCGATCAGCAGGCAGATCCAGAGGGCGTGTTTTCTCAAGGATGGCAACACCATCATGCCCAGACCGCCTATCAGCCCGGCCCCCATGACGGCCTGATGAATATGGCGCTGATCATAGCAGAGTGCGCACGGATCATAACCCAACACGTACTCGAAGAAATATGCACCGCCGAGGATGAGTGCGGACGCCAGCGCGGCCAGGAACGGCCAGCGTTGTGCGGTCAAAAGAGATGTGAGACTGTTCATGGCGGAAACTCTACTGTGCCAGATCGCCCGCGAAAAGCGCGCAATGCGCCGCAGGCCGGCGCTAGCTGTTCACAAAGCTGCGACCCCACTCGATCAGCGCATAAATCAAGGCCGGCCCGCCTATGACCAGAATGGCAATCCAGATAATGCCAAGCGCCAGGCCAGCGAGGATCAATAGCCCGTCGCGCGTGATCAGGCCGAGCGAGGCAATGGCCACTGCAATGCCCGGTGTTGAATTCGTCAGGGGCAAAGGCACAAGGATTGATGCGCAGAAAAGGCAAAAGACACCGCCCACCATGCGCTCGCCCATCCGGCCGGACAGGAATAGCAGGCGCGGCCGGGCAATGGCCTCTATCCAGCCAAACCAGCGTTTCGATTGGCGACCCATGGTGCGGAGGCCGTCTTTGGAAAGCTGCCGACTGGCAAATTTCGCAGGCATCCACGGCTCGCTGCGGCCAGCCGCCATCTGGAAGGCCAGCGCCATCATTGGCAGGGAGATGATTTGCGGAATGCCATAAAGAAAGGGAATGCAGACAGGAATAGCGAGCGCAAACAGGATGACACCAAAGACGCGCTCGCCCAGCGCTTCCATGAACGCGCTGAGCGTCAGCCCGTCATCCGGTGCGGTTTTGCCAATATGGACAAGGCGGGCCACAAGGCCCTGGGGCGCGTCCGCGGTCGAAGTATGTGCATCGCTCATAACCGCCATTTAGAGCGATCTGCAATCCAATGCGAGCCCCCGGTGCTTGTGAAGCTTCCCTTTGCCATAATTGCGGGTGTGATGTAGGGGGTCACCATCTGATCTGGGGGTGTGGCGGAATTGGTAGACGCGCGGGATTCAAAATCCCGTTTCTTCGGAAGTGGGGGTTCGATTCCCCCCGCCCCTACCACCTCCCGGAGCGCAGATGATCTCGCCGATTGAGACATCCCACATCAATAACCAGCTACTGTGTCGAGCTATACGGATTTAGTTGAACGAGGATCCCTATGTCTGAGGAGAGCTGGAATGCGCGGGCAGCCGACTGGGACGATGATCCGGATGTCGTGCTCTATGCCGACAAAGCGCTGGAGACTTGTGAAAGGTTGGTGTTTGCAAACTGTCCGAACTTGGCAACGGCCTCTGTTCTGGATTTTGGCTGCGGCACCGGGCTTCTGACCGAGAAGCTCTCCCACCGGGTCGCAGACATACACGCGGTCGATACAGCCCAAGGCATGATTGATATTGTGCGCAACAAAATCGATACCTTGAATCTGGATAGCGTCGCCGCGACCTGTGTGGATATTCTCGAACCCAAGACGCCACTTCATCAACAAGCACTTGGTCGGTTCGATCTCATCACTGCGTCATCGGTTTGTAGCTTTCTCCCGGATTACTCGCTGGCGATGAAGCGACTATCATCCTTTTTGAAGCCCGGAGGTGTGTTTGTTCAATGGGATTGGGCCGAAGATATGCCTCGGCAAAAAATCCAAGCGGTCTTTCTTGTCGCCGGGATGCAGATCGAGCACTGCGACATCGAATTTGAGATGACATTTGGCGATGATGTGTATCCCGTCATCATGGCGGTCGGCCGTAAAATTCCGTCCCCGTAGCATTCGCAATTGCGTCCGCCGCATGCCACGCTAGACTCGTGCCATGACCCAACCTGCTGACATCCTCCGCTTCTGGTTTGAAGAGACCGAAAAGCGTCTGCATTTCATTTCAACGCCGGAATTTGACGCCGAAATCACCGACCGGTTCGCCAGCGTGGTCGAGGCCGAGGCGGATCGCTGCGAAAACGGCGATCATCCCTGGCTGGAAACCGCAGACGGCGGTTTGGCTCTGCTCATCCTGTTTGATCAATTCACGCGGAATATCTGGCGCGGCGAGGCAAGGGCATTTGCTTTTGATGCCAAGGCCCGCGACATCGCCCGGACCATGATCGACAAGGGATTTGATCTTGAAATTTCGGATGCCCGCCGGTCCTTTGTCTACATGCCCTTCATGCATTCCGAAGACCTGGCCGAGCAGGACAAGGCTATAGAATTATTCTCTTCCCGCATGCCGGAGACCAACAATAACCTGTCCCATTCGCACAAGCATCGGGAGGTCATCGCACAATTCGGTCGCTTTCCGTATCGCAATGAAGCCCTGGGCCGAACCTCCACACCCGAAGAGCGCGCCTATCTCGACGGCGGCGGCTATGCGCCCGGCTCAAAAAGCCCGGCAGAAAAGACCTGACGGCAAAGCTGGCCCGTTCCCGGTCATTCTCTATTCAGCCAAGTTATTGAAAATACGTCACTGACACCCGCTAGCGATTGGCGCACGCCTTGCGTGGTGTGTTTGAAATCGCAACGCCGGAGCCGGATCGACCATGAATATCGCCAGCCACATCACACCCGCCGACATGCTGTCGCTCGCTTTTTTGCTGGTGGATCGCCACGGCGCCAAGGCGATCGGTTATGCTGACCTCGCCGTCGGTGAAATGGAAGAAGCGGGCGACGATCAGCGCGCCGATGCCTGGCGGGCATTGAAATCCGTCGTCGAGGATGCGCTGGCCGGACGTCTGGAACGCGATTGCGACGTCACACTTCACTAGGATGATTGCGAAATCCCGCCATCGCGCCTAATTCCGGTCCATGGCAAATTCATTCGACTGGTCTGATCTGATGGCCCGCGCGGGGCTGAGCGATCCTTTCGCTCCGGGAACGAGCGCCCGGAATGGGCGCAGGGCATTGCGCAAGCTTGTCCCGGTTATGGAATCCACCCCGCCGGATGTCGCCGAAATTCAGGACATCACCTTGCCGGGCCCGGGAGGCGAGATCGCGGCGCGATTCTATCGCCCGATCGAGGCGCCGGAGACTGGCCCCCTCACGCTCTTCTTCCATGGCGGCGGTTATGCGTTCGGCGATCTGGAAAGCCATCACCGCGTCGCACAGCGTCTTGCCGCGCAATCGCAATGCCGGCTTCTCGCCGTTGATTACCGGCTGGCGCCGGAACACCCTTTTCCGGCGGCGCTGGAAGATTGCCTCGCCGCATTCGACTGGCTTGTGGCGGGCGGCAGCGAACGTCTCGGTGCCGATCCGGACCGCCTCGCCGTTGCCGGCGATTCGGCCGGTGGCGGGCTGGCCGCTGCGGTGGCGCAGGCGCGGCGGGATAATGTCCGGTTTCAGCTTTTGATCTATCCGCTGCTTCAGCTGGCAGAAACCCGCAAGATCAAGCCAAAAATGCTCGAAGGCCACATGCTGTCCGCGGGGGCGCTCGACTGGATTCGCGACACGTATTGCGGTGATTGCGATCCCATGGATCCGCGTATGTCGCCCTTGTTCGAAACGCGTCTGGCGGGCCTGCCATCCGCCCATATTGCCGCCGCCGAACTCGATCCGCTCCTCGATGAAGGTCAGGCCTATCGCGACCGGTTACAAGCGGCCGGCATTCCCGTCAGCTATCATTTGTCGAAGGGTCTGACCCACGGCTTCTTCAATATGACGCGCGTTGCAATCGGCGCAGAAAAACAGGTCCGACTGGCCGCCGAGGCGCTGAAAACCGGGCTCGGCGCATGAGTTTTGTCCCGGAAACGGCCTTCGCGGCGCTCGGGCCGGACTTTGCCGATGCAGTCGAGCCGGCTGATTTTCCCGATCTCAAACTGCGCTGGTGGAATGACCGCTGGGCCGGGGCTGTCGGGCTCGATGATCTGGATGCGGCGGATAAGGTCCGGCATTTCGGGCATTTCGACCCATTGCCCGGTTATTCAAATGGCCCGCTGGCCATGCGCTATCACGGTCACCAGTTTCGCCATTACAACCCGCAGATCGGCGACGGGCGCGGCTTTCTTTTTGGTCAGATGCGCGATGCGTCGGCGCGCCTCGTTGATTTCGGAACCAAGGGGTCAGGTCAGACCCCATGGTCGCGCACTGCCGATGGACGTTTGACGCTGAAAGGCGCCGTGCGCGAAATTCTTGCCGCTGAAATGCTCGAAGCGCTGGGCGTTTATACGTCCAAGGCATTTTGCGTGTTCGAGACTGGTGATCAATTGGCGCGCCATGACGAACCCTCACCGGCGCGCGGTGCAGTGCTGACCCGTCTGCAACATTCCCATATCCGCTTTGGCACCTTCCAGCGACACGCCTATGAGCGCGCACCGGAACGGATCGAGGCGTTGATCGATCATGCCATCGCCAGCTATTATCCTGAATTGTCTCACCATACCGGCACCGAAAAGACGGCGCGCTTTCTCGCCGCTGTTTGTGCGTCCTCGGCGCGTCTCGCGGCGCAATGGATGGCGGCCGGATTTGTCCATGGCGTCCTCAACACCGATAACCTCAATGTCACCGGCGAGAGTTTTGACTACGGGCCCTGGCGCTTCCTCCCGACCTACAAGCCGGGTTTCACCGCTGCCTATTTTGACGAGAACGGGCTTTATGCCTATGCGCGCCAGCCCGAAGCCGTCTTCTGGGCGCTGCAGCAATTGGCCGTCGCGCTTCTGCCGGTGGGCGAAAAGGATCAACTCGTCGATGTGCTCAACACCTTCCCGGACATCTATCCGGTCGAAATGACGCGGGCATTCTGCGCGCGCCTCGGCGTCGGCGTGCAGGACAATTCCGAAGACATGGTCAAGGCGTTTCTGGCTTTCCTGTCCGCCAGCCAGCTTCCATTTGAGGCTGTTTTCTTTGACCATTTTGCGGCAGATGCCGCTCGCATTTCGGCGGCATCGCGTGAGTATTCCGGAGAGACGTATCAGGCATTTTCAGATCTGTTTCGCGCCCACACACCCTTCAGGCCGGAGCGCCTCGATCATGTCTACTTCAAACGAGAAAACCCGGTGCACATGACCATCGAAGTGATGGAGGCAGCCTTTGCCCCCATCCATGAGCAGGATGACTGGACCGCGCTTCACCAATTGCTGGGCGATCTGGCGCAGGCGCGCGGCGGTTATGATCTGGGGCGGGACCGTATCGGATTTCTGACCGAAGAGGGCGATACATGGTCAAGCTGATCACATCTCCCAATCTGAACCATGCCGGGCTGACCCATGGTTTCACCACGCGCGACGGCGGGGTTTCGAGCGGCGCATTTGACAGCCTCAACCTCTCCCGCCGGGACGGGGAAACACCGGGCACTGTCGAGGAAAACCGGGCACGCGTGGCGGCGGCGCTGGGGCTGGATCGGCTTGTGGTGGCGCGGCAGGTCCATGGCCATACGGTGTTGAAAGTCGATACTGTTCCCGAAGACGGCATTGCCGGCGAGGGCGATGCCATGATCACCAATCTGCCGGGCATCGGGCTCGCCGCCCAGACCGCAGATTGTGTGCCTTTGTTGATGTTCGACCCGGAACACCGCGCTATCGCGACCGTGCATTCCGGCTGGCGCGGCACGGTTCAGGAAATTGCGCGTCATGCGCTCGACGCGATGCGCGCCGAATTCGGCACTATGCCGGAGGCAATTGTCGCGGCCATCGGTCCGTCCATTTCCCAAGCAAATTATCGCGTCGGCCCGGAAGTGCTCGACCAATTCGATGCTTTGTTTGGCGATACGGCAGACCTCATCGGTCCGCGCGATGCCGAAGGCGGCGGGCATCTCGACAATGCCGGCGCGGCCCGGCGGCAACTGATCGCGGCGGGTGTCTCACCGGACTTAATCTGGATGTCGGACGCCTGCACCTTCGCCGATGACACCCTTTTCTCCTGCCGCCGCGCCAAGGGCGGCCCCTTCGGCGGTCAGGCGGGCGTGATCGGGCTCATTTAGATCGTCCGACCGCCATTCATCTCCATCAGCATGCGGCGCAGCTTGCGCATGCCGCCCAGCCAGCGATTGCGATCGCCGGCTTTCTTGGCGAAATGATCGCCCACGACGGGATGGGTGAGGATGAGGAAATTATTGGCCTCGATGCCGTCGGCAATGGTCCGCGCGGCATCTTCGGCGCTGATCATCCCATCGACCGAGGTCATCACCTCGGGCAGATCCTTGGTCATATTGGTTTTCACATATTGCGGGCAGACAGCGTGCGCCTGAATACCGTCATCGCCATGACTGATGGCGATGCTTTCGGCGACCGAGATCGCGGCCGCCTTGGTGGCAGAATAGGCCGCATCGCCGATCTGCGCGAGCAGACCCGCCGCAGAGGCCGTGATCAGGAAGGCGCCGGAACCGCGTCTTGTCATCCCGGGAAGCACATGGCGGGCCGCATAGACGCCATGCATGACATTGATCTGCCAGGCTTTCTCCCAGTTTGAATTGGGTGCACCGGCAGCACCGCCATTGGGACCATCGGTATAGCCGACCCCGGCATTGGCGTAGAAAATATCGACCGGGCCCATTTCGCGCTCGACATCCTGGATGAAGACCGCCATTTCGCCCTCATCGGCGACATTCACGCGTTTGCCGAAACCGCCGCAGTCTTTTGCAACAGCATGGGCGGCCTCTCCATTCAGATCACAGCAGGCCACTTTCGCGCCGCGCTTGTGAAATTCCCGCGCCGCTGCTGCGCCGATCCCGCCTGCGCCGCCCGTCACAATCGCGATTTTACCGTTGAAATCCATCTGCCACTCCCCGCATGTGCCGTGGCAACATGGCCGCGAAAGGACGGGTTTGTCGAGGTCATGCGGCGGGAATTTTCCACCGCGGCCTCACACGAATGTGAGATTTAAATTCAAATTCCGGTGCTAGCGTTTTCCTGCTTTGTGGGGAGAGGGCTATGCGTCAGTTGATTTCCGGAATGACCAGTGTGGCGTTGTTGGTCGGCGTCGCGGGTGCGCAGGATTTGTTCGAACCTGCAAACCATCCCGCGGAACCCTCCGCGATTGCACTCTCCGACCGCATTTTCGATGTATCGCCCGGTGACACTCTGGAGCTGGCGCTTCCTGACGGTGCGCCGCGCCAGGTGAGGTTTGATCGCGCCGAAACATCATCCACAGGCGACCGGCTCTGGGTGGGTCATTTGGCCGACAGTGGAGACGCCTATCGTGTCATCCTCACGCACGGTGCGGAAGCGACATTCGGTTATATCGCGACGCCCGAGGGCGCCTGGACACTTGCTCCGACCGAAGCCGGCGGCCCGCTCATCCTTACGCCGGATTATGGCCCGCCTGTTGAACCCGGCACGGACGAAATCCGGCGCCGTGTGTCGACGGCAGCGGCACCGTCCTTCCCGGCGCTTTCTGAAGAAATAGCCGACGCAGTCCAGGTCGGCAGCAATGGCTCGATCGACATCGCCATCGTCTATACCGGCGGCATGCGCACCTATTATGGCCTTGGTCTGGGCACGCGCATGCAGCATCTCGTCAACGTTCTCGACCAGGCTCTGGTTGACAGCGACACGGGTATTCGAGCCCGTTTTGTCGGCGCAACGCCCGTGCCGGGACAGTGGAATGAATTCACCTCGACGCTGGAATCCATTGACGATCTCTATGCGGGCGCCAGCTATGGCCATCCGGGCACGGAACGGGATGTCGACGGAAACTGCTCGGGCGGTGCCAACGCCTGCATCAATGATGGCGATCTTTCCAGCCTGCTGGCCTTCCGTAATGCCGTTGGCGCCGATATCGTCGTCATGCTCCGCCGCTACTGGCGGGCCCAGCAGACCTATTGCGGCGTGGCTTATGTGCCGGGGTATGGCGCGGAAGGCAGTATTGATCCGACCGAAGACTGGGTACTGGGCGTGGCTGTCACCGGCGACGGGCCAGATGGAAACGGCACGCCGGCCAATTGCGGCGATCTGACATTTTCCCATGAAGTCGGGCATAATATGGGGTCCACCCACAATATCGAGAATGCCAGCAGTCCGGGCGTTTTCACCTATTCCTATGGGCACCGCTATGACTGCAATTATCGCACGATTATGGGCTATGATTCCACTCGCTCTGGCGTCAATTGTCCCGGCAGTGGTTTTCAGAACGAGACCTGGCTGACACGTTTTTCAAACCCGGCCCAGAATGATTGCGTGACCGGCGCTTGCGGCGTGCCCAATGGCGGTGCCTTGCCGCAGGGGTCCCCCGGCGACAACATGACCACGCCGACGGATAATGCGCGCTCCATGCGCGATGCCGGCTATAATGTCCGCGATTATCGCAATACGGGTGTCACCGTCAGATCCGCAATCCTTCCCTATAGCCGCACGGTTTCGGCGGGTAGCGCCGCGACGGCATTCGTCTCGGTCGTCAACCCCGCCGCCAGTGGAACCACGGCCACCGATTGCGGATTGCAATTACACGGCGCGGCGGCGTTCAGCTTTCAGCCCACAGATCCGCAGACCAATGCGCCCGTTGGATCACCCGGCGATCTGGTGGATATCCCGGCGGGGGGAATTGCCACATTCGTGTTTTCCCTGACCGAGGTTGGATCGCGGTCCTTTGCCGATCTGCGGATTGACACGGCCTGTGGCAATCGCGGCTCAGCTCCGGTCATTGCCGGGGTCAATACATTCCGTTTCACGTCCACCGCCCTGTCCTTGCCCGACATTGTCGCGCTGGCTGCAACCGCCCAGTCCGATGGACGTGTCAATCTGCCGACAGGCGGAGGCGCATCGGCCTTCTCGGTGGCGACGGCCAATCTTGGTTCAGTGGGCAGCGTGGTGGTGACGCCCGAGCGCGGTTTGAACACGCCCGCTCTGCAAACGCTGGAAATCTGCCGGACCAATGCCACAACAGGCGTATGCGAAACACCGCGCGGGGCGAGCGTGACCCAGCTATTTCAGGCAAATGACAGCCACACATTTGCGGTATTTGTCCGCAGCAGCGGCGCGGTTGCCAATGATCCCGCAAACAACCGGATATTCGTTCATTTCCGGACACCCGGCGGTCAATCAGTGGGCGCAACCAGCGTCGCCGTGCGCACTGAATAGGCGCTATTCTTCGAATATCTCATTGAGATAGGCGGCCAGGCGAATACCACCTTGCGAAAGGCGCATGCGCATCGTGCCGCGATGCTCGTACACATAATTCCACTGCAATTCTGCATCATCGGGATACAGGGTTGGTCGGATTTCTGCGCTCTCTGAAATCCACACGCGCGGGTCGGTTACAGACCACGCCGCGATCTGTTCAGGCGTCAGACGCCGGTCCAACCATTCGGTCATTTCTGAATAAGACAGCATTTCATAATCCACCATGTCCTCGTCCCAAACGAGGTGGAGGTTGGTGACGTGTTCAAAAAAGATTACCGTGACATCATTGGCGCCGCGGTCTGTGCCATCGCCGACATGCATGGGTTGATGGAGATCACCAACCAGGTGGACAATGAAACGCAGCGCGCGCTGACGCTCTTCCAGCGGTGCGGTTTCATCCGTCACAAGTTCAGAGAACATTTGCAACGCGGTATAGGCATCGCCGGCTTCGGGCGCGCCGGCCGGATCATAGACCGTGCCCTCCGGAATCGTCACATAATGATACGGGCCGGACGCGCGCCAGACATCGTCCTGACTGGAGCGCATGAAATCCGGCCAGTTTGACGCCTCCGCCAGATCCTCGACGCCGAGAATTTCTCTTACCGCCGCGCGCGCATCTTCCGTCAGATGACGTTCAGCCAGCGCGCCGGTGACGCGGTGACCGGTCTTGCCCCAGGACAGGGCCGGCGCTGTGGTCAGGAGGAGGGCGGCGGTTGCAGTCAGGATTTTCTTCATGGGTCTCTTCCGGCAGGAGGTTTCTGCAGTTTCAGGGCGTTCAGTCTTCGGCCCACATGCGCATCAGGTTTGCGCGCGTTTTGGCCAGCGTATCATAGAGCGGCGTCTTGCCATTCGCTTCAAAAACACTTCGTGTCGCAACGTCAAGTTCAAACAGGATTTCGCGTTGTTGGGGCTGACGGATCAGGCTGCGTATCCAGCCGACAATCGCCAGACGTTCGCCAGACCTGACTTCGGCGACTTCGTGAACGGCGTCTGTCGAATAGAGTACGGCATGCCCGACAGGCAGTTTCACTTCGACAACGCCGGACGGTTCAAGCAGGCGTAACGCGCCGCCCTCATAGCTGTTCGGCTCGGAGAGAAACAGCGTGAATGACAAATCCACGCGCTTTCCACCCATGACGGGCTCATCGACATGCGGGCCATAGGCGCTGCCCGCAGCATATCTGGAAACCAGCAGCCGGATGGTCGATTTCGGCTGGGCGTAGGCCTTGTAGAGCGGGTGACGATCCAGGGCGCGTTGTACCGAGCTGCGGACCGTGGCCAGAACCCCGCCGGTCTGAAGTTGCTCATTGAGTTTGACCTGCCGCGCCGCACGCCCGGCGGTCTTTCCGCCGTCGGCATATTCGCCGCGTGAGATGAGTTTTTTCAGAGCATCGATTTCATCGGCGGTACAGACGTTTTCCAACTCGATCATGGGCCTGCCTGTTGCGAATGGAATTCAATAGCAATAAAATCGGAATTCAAGATTAGCTGGAGCCTAGCAGAAACACCATGGCCATTGAACGCAAGACCAAACGCCTCGAACACGCCGGCATAGCGGCGCTTCTGGCCGGCCTCGCCGCCTGTTCGCCGATGAATGAGGGCGAGGGCGAAGGGGAGGTCGCGGTCAATGCCGGCGACGAAGGCGGCGGATATTCTGCCGCTGCCGGTGAAGGCGAGGGTGAAGGCGAAGGTGAGGGCTCAGCCGCGTCCGGTGGGGGTGAATTCGGAATTGATCCGGCACAGGCTGCACGCAATCCGGTCACCTATCTGACCGCCCTGGAAGTCATGCGCGCGCATTACCTTGCCGGAATTGCGGCGTATGAAGTGGATCGCCGCGCAGTAGCGGCCGAAATGTTTACCCATCCGATTTCCGAAATCTATGTGGATCTTGAAGAGGTATTGTTGCAACTCGGCGCGCCGGAATTCGGCGATCTGCTGTCCGCGGCCGCTGCGGCACCGTATGACGGAAGCAGCGACGCAGAAATTCGCGCTGCTGTCGCCGCCGTTCTGATCGCGATTGATGAAGCCGAAACGCATGCGCCAGCCAGCGATCATTCAAACGCTTCGATCGAAGCGCAATTGCTCGTCAACATGGTCATGCGCGCCGCCCTGCAATACGAATATGCGGCATCGACCGATATTCATAACGGACCCTATCTGGACGGGTACGGATTTACCGCGTCTGCGCGTGTGATTTCAGACCGCTATCTTGATGATATTCGCGCTCTGGATGGAGAGGTTGCTGACAGATTGTCGGCTGCAATGGACGCATTGATCGCAGCTTATCCGACGGTATTGGCACCTGATATTCTGGATGCGGATGCAGAGGCGATCATTCAGCTTGCGCAAGCGGCATCGACCGAAGTTGAACGTCTGGAATAGACTCAACAGCATTCTGTTTTTGTCGGAAATGATGATCGCTTCTATGGTTTGTCTATCAGATCAGAGGAGTCGACCCGCGCATGC
>Ga0316204_10009431_pt1 | contig 13039 bp, 7 predicted proteins | sample 6monrhotite_MG_2_FD_205661 | JGI IMG/M metagenome (GOLD analysis project Ga0316204, IMG submission 205661) | Microbial mat bacterial communities from mineral coupon in-situ incubated in ocean water Damariscotta River, Maine, United States -... | ecosystem: Environmental > Aquatic > Marine >... | reverse complement strand
CCTGCTGACCGGAGCGGCATTCGCCGAATCCAATGGCGAGGCCAAACGCCTCGTCAAAGGCGGTGGTGTTCGCGTGAATGGCGAGGTGGTGTCCGACCCGCAAGCCGTTGTGACGGCGAAAGATGTTGTCGACGGTGCTATAAAAATATCAGCAGGAAAAAAGCGGCACGCACTCGGAAAACCCGTCTGAGTTAGAATTCCGGGTCTTCATTCCCGTCTTCCTCATCAGCAGGCTGCAATTCGATCGTGATTTCCGGAGTATCCGGCTCTGACAGTATGGGTTCGGCATTTTCCGCCTCACCTTCAGCGGCCTGACGCGCACGTTCGCGATCCGCTGCCGACCCCTCAAACAGGCGCCTTAACAGGCCGGGCGCCAATGCCGACAGTGGATTGGCGATAACGGTGGGTTGGTCGAACGGCCCCTCAGCCGAAAAGGTAATGCCAATAATACCTTCGCCCGGTCGCGAAACGAGCGCTTCGCCAACCAGAGGCAAATTGCCTATGAAGGAATTTAATCCATAGGACGGTGCCAGCACGCCGTCGAGCGCCAGCCGGTCTTGCACCATATTGATCGTGCCATCCGTCGTCACACCAAGCGACGGACCGTTGGCGCGGGCTTCAGAAATATTGATATTGCCGTCTTCAATGACGATGTCGGCCTGTAAAACATCAAAGGCAATGCCCTCATCGCCGCTGAGCAAGGCCGCAAGACCGGGCAGAGATCCGGCAGCCAAAACGCGCGCCAGAACCGGCATCCGAATGACGGTGAAGGCACCGGATTCTACATGAAATTCCGTGCGCCCTTCCTGCCCCGGCGGCGGTGTCGATCCGGCAATATTCAGCGAACCGCCCGAAACATTGTCATAGAGATCCAGCAAGCGAAGAAATTCACCAAAATCGGGAGCATTCAGAGCGATTTCCCGCCGACCTTGTGGTTCGGACACCAAGTCTAGCGCGAAACCGCCTGCTGGCGTTTCGGCCCGCACGGTCAGCAATTCCCCATCCGCTTCACCCGATTGCCAATCAATGTGCACATTGTTGTAGCGTGTGGAATCTGTCACCTGAACTTCATCGAAAGCCACGGACAGGCCGAGCGGTGGCGGTGCGCCGCCTGCACCAGAAAAGTCGGTCAGAGTCGGCAAAATACCTGTTGCATCGAAGAATGTTCCATCGAGTTCAAAAGCCAACGATCCATCAGGCCCCATAGGTCTTGAAACCGTACCCTCTGCCTCAATATACCCATCCAGAAACAGCCGCGTAACATTGGCGGAAAGCAACCGCCCATCTTGGGCAAACTGCGCTGAAGCCTCGGCAGCGAGACCTTCGGCTTGCATTTGGAATCGCTCGACAATCAGCGAGCCTGTTTCATCGAAGCTTAGCAGAGCATCAGCGCGTGCCGCCTCACCTTCGGGCTTGATAAACAGCCCCCCCGGCCATTCCACACGCGCATCGCGCAAATCGGCCGCGAGCGTAAGGGTGTCAAATGCCAACGCTTCGCCAATCGTCTGAAGTCGCAAGTCCACCACGCCATCAAGATATCGCCTCAGCGGAACACCAAGTCGATCAAGGGCAATGGCATCGAGGCGGGCGTCCAACTCCAGTTGAGTGGAAGGTTCACCATCGGCAAGGCCTAAAGTTTCAACCCACCTAATGCGGGTCGCAGCGCCTACCAGTTCGGCGTCCCCGACAACTTCGATGGCGTTTGGCGTGGCGGTCAGCAAGACATCGCCATCGGTTAAAATCAGGTCGCGAATACCGGTATCCATAGTGACGTCGACGAACTCGGCACGAATATCAAAACCGACCTCCTCCACCGGGACCTCTTCCAACATAGCGCGTTGAATTTCGAACCGCACTTCGCCATGGCCGGATATCGTCGAGGGATCGAGACCGTAATCGGAAACCAAATTGAGTGGCGGCTCGTCAATCAGAGCCAATACGGCTTGCGCCTGTGCCGTCGCCTCGCCACCAAACGTGGCGATGGCGCCGCGCGGATTGAGGCGCGGCAAATCGACATAACCGTTTCGAACCGGCGTCTCACCGATAAAGCCCTGATCCATACTCAACACAAAGGAATTCCCGAAAAGCGTGGCGCGGCCGCTGCTCCTTGTCATTGGCGTCATGGTCGAAATGTACCGGAAATCCGCCTGATCGAAGGCGAAGCTGAGCGTCATTCTCTCATTGGCCAACTGCTCTGCCACAAGCGCTTCAGCATTCAAATCAAGATCAAAATGAGCGTCATATCCACGCGCCGTTATGATAGATTCTTCTATCCAGCGCCGCGCGCCATCGGCCAGTTCGACGGGCCAGTAGCGTAAAACAAGGTCGGGCGAAACATCGCCTTCTATTGGTCCTGTCAGCTGGATATCTGGCAACCACCGCCCGTTTTCGACCTGACGCAAACGCGCCATGCCTGTGAGGTTCGCCGTAATCGGACCGATGCTGGCGATCAACCGGTCAAAACTGATTTCAAGGTTACGCGCATTCATTTCACCGGCGATGTCGACGCCATTCCATTCCGGCGGCACTTCAAATACGCCGCCCAAATCGAGCCGGCCTGCGTCGATTGCTAAATCATAGCTCCAGCGTCGAGGGAAAGCGTCGTCAAATTCGCGCATGTCGAAAATGCGACCACTTATCCCCGTTGTCAGCCGATCCGTGTCGATCTGAAACTCGTTTATGCGAATGGCACCATCAATGGGTTCATATTCAACGCTCGCCGTCAGGCCTCGTATAGTTTGCGCTTCCGGACCGCGACCCAGCTGCCCTTCGCCGACCGTCAGGTTCAAATTGACCGCGCGAATTCCCTCACTCCGAGAGGCGCTGGCAAACATCTCAACCGTGATCGGTGCGTTGATGTTGCCCGCCGATGCAAACGGCCCGGTTAGCGGTGCAATCGCGCGCGGTGACAGGTTTTCGGCACGCGCCTCCAAAAGGAAGGTGTTGAGGTCTGCTCCCGCTTCTATGCGCAGGGCTACCGGCGCAAATCCGGCGGTGGTTGCAAACCGGCCAGAAAGTTCAGCCTGCAAACGATTGGGATTTCGGTCCAGATGAAGCTCGGCCTGACCGATATACCAATCGAGATGGTTGACGTCATCGACCACCCGAACGGATGCAGATCGAATGGAGACGCTTGTCAGTTGCCCCAATAGCGCATTGTCATCGGGATTTCGCAACAGCTCTAATACGGCATCAACATTTCGGCCACTGCCGGCCGGTCGGGCATCACGCGCAACGCGATCCGGTGATCCCAGCCCTGCGCCCACGGCTCCGTCCGCCCGGCGCACAATTGAGATTGCTCCGCCTTCAATCGTCACGCTGGATGGTGCAATCTGCCCGGTCAGTAAGGTATCAAGCCCGAATCCAGCTTCGATCAGCGGTGCCCGAGTGACGATATTCCCGCCGGTTTCCGCTACGGTGACATCACGTGCTGAAAATATGAGGAGGCCAGATTCGGTCTCAAACCTCGCTTCCAGGGAGCTGAGCGACACCAGATCGCCTTCGAACGCATCGGCCAGTCTTGATTGCGCGTCTGCCAACAGGAAATCGAGTTCCATTGGGCCTTGCGCCAAACGCCAGACCAGTGCGCCTCCGGCAAATAAACTCAAAGCAAACAGAACCGCGACCGCTTCCAGTGCGTAAATCACAAAAACGCGGAGTGAGCGCTTGATCATAAAGGCAGGTCTCGTGCAGTCAGCGGGGCTGTTGTCAGCTCCAAATCTTGTATGACAGCGAAGCGGGTATTGCACCTGGCGGAAACAGGGAGACTAAAAATGACCACATTAAGCGAAGGCGCAAAAGCCCCGGAGTTCGACATGCCGACTGATGGCGGTGGAAACGTCAAATTGTCAGATCTCGCTGGCAAAATCGTGGTCCTCTATTTTTACCCAAAAGACTCCACTCCGGGATGCACAACTGAGGCCATCGACTTCTCTGGTCTGCAAAAAGAGTTCGGGTCCGCCAATTCTGTGGTCGTCGGTGTCTCCCGCGATAGCGTGAAACGACACGAGAATTTCAAAGCCAAAAACGACCTGACTGTTATTCTTGGGGCAGACCTCGACGGCAAGGTCACAGAGGATTACGGCGTCTGGGTCGAGAAAAGCATGTATGGCCGCAAATATATGGGCATTCAACGCGCGACCTTTCTGATTGATTCGCAAGGTTTAATTCAAAAAGTGTGGTCGAAGGTCAAAGTAAAGGGCCATGCCGAGGACGTTCTCGCCGCCGTGCAGGCGCTTTCTGCCTGAATTCACGTATGTAATTTGGCGCGCTGTTTGCATAACGAATTGTTGATAAGTAGGGCGTGATCGTGTCCTATGCCCGGCAGCTCGGGGTGGCTCAAGACAGGTGCGGACTAATTAAATGATTTCTGGCGTTTTTCAGAAAGCTTGGGATTTAGCGGAACAGTGGTTTCCCGGGCGACAAATCTATCACCGCAGTGAGGGGCAAGTTCGATATTTCGAACTGTCTACCACCATGCAGGTGGGCGCCCTTGCGAGCGTTATTGTGCTTACGGGCTGGCTTTGCTTCACAACTATTTCTGTTGTGTTCCACGGCTTTCAGATGACGCAACAGACGGCGGCAATGGAGCGAGTTCGCACTGAATCGTCGCGCATGGTCAATGAGGCCATGGCCAACGAAGCCGCCACTCAGGCGTTATTTGAATCCCGCGTTGAAGAATTTCGCTCCACCGCCGATGAGTTTCAGTCCCGCCACGATACACTCAGCCAACTGATCCAGTTGGTAGAAGATATCGACGGCGAAGATTACGATCCCTCACCTGCGCTTGATGGCGGTCGACTTTTGATGGCCGCGATACCTGCCGACCCTACGCCGCGTCGTGCGCGTGATGAGACAATCGTATCGACCAGCGATGATCCCAATGCACCGGAAGACCGCGTCAGTTCGCTGATCGATCAACAGGATGTGGTGCTCGCCGAAGCCGAAGATGCCGCTGAAGCACGACTTGAAAACCTTCGAGCTGTCCTACGTCTCACCGGCCTGCGGTTAGACGATGTGCTCGCCGAAAATCGTGAGTCCGAAGAGACTGGCGGGCCGTTTCTGTCCATTGCCAGCTCAGCTTTTGGAACCGAACTGGATATGCAAGACGCCTTTTCTGCGCGCGTTGCTCGTATCGCCGCGCGCCTGATCGAAGCGCGTGAAATTGAGACCGCGGTCATGAGCCTGCCGCTCGGCATGCCGATCCGGGGTGAATATCGCGAAACGAGTGATTATGGAGCGCGCATGGATCCGTTCACGGGTCGTCCTGCCTATCACTCAGGCCAGGATTTCGTATCGGCGGAATACCGAACAGCCATTTATGCATCTGGACCGGGACGCGTCGTTTACGCCGGTTGGCGCTCAGGCTATGGTCGCACCGTTGAGGTCGATCATGGTTATGGGTTCATGACACGTTATGGTCACCTCTCCTCGATTGAAGTCAGACGTGGTGATAGCGTTCGTGTCGGTCAACAAATCGGCCGCATGGGCTCTACCGGCAGGAGCACCAGCACGCACCTGCATTACGAGGTCTGGAACAATCGACAAACGCTTGACCCCGAACGTTTCCTGAGAGCCGGACAATATGTTCAACAGAACTAAAGAAAATTCATCAGACGCTGCCGCCAGCGCCCCCCAATCTTCCCCCGTAAAAAGGTCCGCCATGAAATCGAAAGCCCCCTCTATCATCAGCGCCGACATGGTGCTCCAAGGTTCCGTCAACTCCGAAGGTGAAGTTCAACTGGATGGATCCATCGAAGGTAATATTCGCGCCGGCTCTCTGACGATTGGCGAGGAAGCCTCTGTCGATGGCGAAGTCGTTGCTGAAACCGTTATTGTTCGCGGTAAGGTCAAGGGATCCATTCGGGCGCGTCAGGTTCAACTGGCCGCAACAGCGCGTATTGAAGGCGATATTGTTCATTCGGCTCTGTCGATGGAAAGCGGTGCTTTCTTTGATGGTAATTGCCGTCATTCAGCCGATCCGGTCGCCGATGCGGGCGGTGCGAGTAACGCCAAAGCCCCGGCCGCTGCGGCACCATCATCCGGCAACTCAACGTCGTCGTCGTCAACACCATCGTCGTCATCTTCGAGCAGCGGCGCACCGTCGTCGCCGCCAAAGGCAAACGACTCGTCCAGCAATCCATCGCTTGACCTGCCAAAGTCGAAAAACGCTTCCTAGAAACACTTTAAATAATTTGCATGATGACGCCGTCGACTGTTAGTCGGCGGCGTTTTCGTTTTCGCCATCGCCTATTTGGGCCGCCAATGCCGCGGCCATAAACTCGTCGAGATCGCCATCCAGAACGCCTTGCGTATTGGATGTTTCGACATTGGTGCGTAAATCCTTGACCATCTGATAGGGCTGCAAGACGTAAGAGCGGATCTGACGCCCCCAGCCGATCTCAGTTTTTGAATCTGCTTCGGCTTGGGCGGCCGCATCGCGCTTTTGCATTTCCAACTCGTAGACCCGCGCACGCAGCATATTCCACGCCGTAGCGCGGTTTTTGTGCTGAGAGCGGTCATTCTGACATTGAACGACAATGGCGTCCGTCTCGCCCGGCGGTGTATATGTCAGCCGAATAGCGCTATCGGTCTTGTTGATGTGCTGACCACCTGCCCCGGATGCGCGATAGGTATCGGTGCGAACATCACTTTCCGGAATATCCACCTCGATCGTGTCATCCACAAGCGGATAGACCCAAACACTGGCGAAACTGGTGTGGCGGCGTGCATTAGAATCAAATGGTGAAATTCGTACGAGGCGATGGACGCCGGCCTCGGTTTTCAGCCAGCCATAGGCATTATCGCCTTTGACCAAAAGCGTCGTTGACTTGATGCCGGCTTCTTCGCCCGCCTGCTCCTCAATCACCTCGACTTTATAGCCGCTGGCATTGGCCCACCGCATATACATGCGTTGCATCATTTCGGCCCAGTCGGTGGCTTCTGTGCCGCCAGCGCCGGGATGTATCTCTATATAGGCGTCATTGCCATCGACTTCGCCGGACAAGAGCGCTTCCAGCTCTGCGCGCGCGGCTTTGTCTCTGGCTTTTTCCAACGCCGAGACGGCTTCCGCCATCAGCTCCTCATCGCCATCAATTTCGGCAAGTTCTGCCAGTTCGACATTATCGGAAAGTTCGGAATCCAGATCCTGGATTGCCTTCATCGACGATTCCAGTCGATTGCGTTCTCGCATGAGGGCCTGCGCTTTGACAGGATCGTCCCAGAAAGATGGATCTTCAGCACGCGCACCTAATTCGTCGAAACGCTTTTCCGCCGTAGGCCAGTCAAAGACGCCTCCTCAGCAGTCCCACGGACCGCTCGATTTCGTCTGACAATTTTTGCACATCTGCGCGCATGGATCATTCCTCACACCTTGATCATCCGATAGCGGTCCCGTCTGGCTCTATCAAGCCGGGCGCTGCATCGAAATCATCAGAGGGTCAATAAATGCCGCCGAGATCTTCGTCGGTAGAATCGTCATCAGTATCACCACCAACAGAGCTCCCGGTGAAAGACAGGCCGGTTTCCTGATTATTGCCTGTCCGACTCGGCTCGGTGCCGGGCTGAAAAGCTTCCAGAATCGTGCCCGGGCGACCCAAAACAGACGGTTCACCGGTGCGTGCATCAATTGGCACAAGGCTAACGCCTTCCGGCACCCGGAAAGGCGCGACAGGATAATTCTGCAAGGCGGTCTCAAGAAAGTCGCGAACAATTGGCGTGGCGACGCGGCCACCCGCTTCGCCCGACCCCATTTGTTGAGGCGAATCAAAACCGACGTAGGCACCAACGACAATGTCCGGCCCGAAACCCACGAACCAGGCATCGCGGAAATCATTCGTCGTTCCTGTTTTGCCGGCCAAGGGACGTCCAAGCGATCGTAAAGCGGTGCCTGTTCCACGCTGAACCGCGCCTTCAAGAATGTGGACGACTTGATAGGCCGTCACCGGGCTGATCACGGCTTCGCCCAGTTCCGGCACTTCCGGTTCGGCCAAACGCGGTTGCCATTCATCGACATCATACTCATCGCTGGCGCGCGGGTCGTGGACATAGATGGAGTGCCCATCGCGGTCTTGAACCCGGTCGATAATGGTGGGCTCAATACGCGCCCCGCCGTTGACCAGTGCGCCATAGGCTGTGACCAGACGCCAAAGCGTGGTCTCACCGGCACCTAGCGACATCGCCAATACTGGCTCCAGATCATCATAGATCCCAAATCGTTCGCCATAATCAGAGATCGGCTCCATGCCCATCTCTTGCGCAAGGCGCACCGTCATCACATTACGTGACAACTCCAGTCCAAGGCGAAGCGTGGACATGCCGTAAAAACGTTCGGAATAGTTTTGCGGGCGATAGAAACGCAGATCGGGGCCGCCGGACGCTACAAAAGGCGCATCCAGAATCATTGATACCGGAGTGTAACCATTATCCAGCGCTGCCGCATAAACGAACGGTTTGAAAGAAGACCCTGGCTGGCGTCGCGCTTGCGTCGCGCGATTGAACTGACTTTGCTGGAAGGAATAACCGCCTGCCATCGCCAGAACCCGACCCGTGTGAGGATCCAGCGCCAGAAGCCCGCCATTCACGGCCGGAACCTGTCGCAATCCAAAGCCTGTTGACGCGCCATCGTCGTCCAGCAGCTCTTCGGTAAGGATCACGGCGCCGACGGCCAACACATCCGACGGCCGATTGATCGTTGGCCCCATCAGCCCATCGGTGAGAGATTGGCGCGCCCATTCCAGCTCGGAGAGCGCAATCGTGCCTTCCGCTGGTCCCGGACCAGTTTCTACATCCGGGTCATCCTGACTCTCAACGTCAATGATTTCGCCATCTTCATCTTCCGGCAGCACGAGATAACCAATGCGCGCGCTGTCGCCGGTGACTTCCAGAACGACGGCTGTCATCCAGCCTTCATTCAAATCGCGTGGCGCCTCAAACGCCTCCAGACGCTCCTCCCACCCGTCGCCGGCGTCAATTTCGCCTAGGGCTCCGCGATAGCCGTGACGGCGATCGTAGGCTTCCAGTCCGCTGCGCAACGCGTTTGTCGCGGCCAGTTGCAACCGAGTATCGAGCGTAGTGCGAATGGACAAACCGCCATTGTAGAGCTGTTCTTCGCCGTAAGTATCAAAGAGCTGACGACGCGCTTCTTCAACGAAATATTCGGCGGCGACATATTCCTGCCCCGAGAAACGCTCGATTACGAGCATGGGTTCCTGCGCTGCGGCTTCGGCCTCTTCTTGAGTAATGAAGCCCTCTTCTGCCATGCGCGATAGCACCCAGTTTCGACGATCAAGCGTCCGCTCAGGATGGCGGGTCGGATGGAAACGTGCAGGCCCATTAACGACAGCTGCAAGAAACGCGCTTTCGGACAAGGTCAGCTCATCAAGCGACTTTCCAAAATAATTCATAGCTGCAGCCGCAACACCATAGGAACGGCGACCAAAGTAGATCTCGTTGAGATAAAGTTCGAGAATCTGGTTTTTCTCAAAGGCGCGCTCAATGCGGCGAGCCAAAATCATCTCACGGACTTTACGCTCCAGGCGTTGATCTGATGAGAGGAGGAAGTTTTTCGCCACCTGCTGGGTGATCGTCGATGCGCCCTCCAGACGATCATCGCGCAGAACATTTCCAACATTATTGATCGTCGCGCGGATGATTCCCCGGAAATCCAACCCGCCATGTTCATAGAAATTCGCATCTTCCGCCGCAAGAAAGGCGTTGGAAAGCGTGGGCGGAATGCGGTCAATCGGGACGAAGACGCGCCGCTCGCGGGCAAATTCCGCAATCAGGCGGCCATCGCCGGCATGAACACGACTCGTTATCGGAGGCTCATACTCCGCAAGTTGGCTGTAATCGGGCAAGTCCTGAGAGACGCGCGCCACATAAACGACCACAACAATCAGGCTTATCAGCCCGACTGCGATCGCTGCGCCACCGCCCCAGATGACCGTTCGGAACATATTTCGCCACGTAAAGAGTTTCATGCCGCTCCCGTCAGACCGGTTAAATTGCTTCGCCTGTTGTCAACATTATGGCGAAGCCTGCGATTGAACGAAAGGCGTTTATCGTATCAGGCGTATCACGGAATAGGCGTCAGCTCTGCTGAACGCACCGGATTGGTGTCCCGAACATCGTCTCGGTCGAAATATGCATCGACCGCATCGGCGACGGATTGCATCAAACGACCTCGAAATGCCGGTGATGACAAATTGGTGGCATCCTGCCGATTGGTCAGGAAACCCATTTCAACGAGAACCGCTGGAACTTGCGAATCCAGCAACACATAAAATCCGCGCTGACGATGCCCGTTCGAGAGAATAGGGCCGACCGATTCCATAGATCCCAGCACCATTTCAGCAAAGACGGCCGAACGGTTTCGTTTTTCGCGAAGCGATAATGAAAGCAGGATGTTGCGAACAACTGGTTGCTGTGCCGATGCGTTGATGTGCGACCAATCATTTGAATTGGCGGCCCGGCGCGTTGCACGCCCTGCTCCACTGTCAGAAAGCGTATAGACAGCTGCGCCTCGGGCGGATGAGCCCGCGCCCGCGCTGTCGGCATGAAGCGAAATAAAGAGGTCGGCATCAGAATCGCGCGCGACCTGCACACGTTGTTCCAATGTCAGGAAAGTGTCGTTTGTGCGCGTCAACACGACGTCATAACGCCCTGTTGCAACAAGGCGTCGGCGTAATTCCAGAGCCGCTGCCAAATTCACATCGGCTTCTTCGGTGCTATTGGCTGATGCGCCCGGATCATGTCCACCATGACCGGCATCGACAACGATAACGCGTCGCTCGCGGACGGGTTCTGCGAAAGTGGCCTCGCCGCGTTCAGCAATCAGCTGGCTAAGGTCAGATGGCTCAGGAAATCCAGATTCGGCTTCAGCTTCCGTTGTCTCAACGCGTCGCAGATCCACGACCAGCCGATGATGCGGGTTGTCGGCATTCGCGGGAATTCCAAATTGCCCAACAATAACTGATGGTTCGTCGAGTTCGAACACCAAACGGGAGGCGTCAGCTGAGCGGTCGAAGAAACGGAAATCTTCCACAAGGCCATATCCAAGCCCCTCTCCGGTTTCGAGGCCCGCGACCGACCAGGCGGTTCGCGGAAGATCGATGACCAAACGCATGGAGGGGTCAGAAACGGTGAAAGCGCGGAACTCCATGTCCGCTGACAATTCAATGACGATACGCGTTTCGCCATCATCGCCGCCAAATCGGACCTGGCGGACTTCAGACGCATCTATCGCGTTTGCCGCTGTTGAACCGGCGAGCCCCATCATCAGGAGCGAAATCAGGAATGAGGACGTTCTGCCCATGACACCACCATCGCAAACGCCGTGATTCTGTGCACGGCTTTTTACCAGCATTACCCGATTTGGATTGACGTTTCGTTGACGACAAGCGGATTTCCGGCTTGCTGATCAAATGCTTTCCATTCTTCACGCTTTGAGGCATGTTGAAAAAAGTTCCGGAAGGTGAAGCGCTTGCGCCGCCTGGCTGAGGTCCACGTCCGGAGCGTGCAGAGGCGGAAACCCGCCAAAACGCACTTCATCCCGCAGGCCATTTTTTCAGGCCTGCGCCCCGAACCGCCCGTGAGATCGCTCAATTCGAGCTACTCACACCAGGAAAGTTTAACATGCGCGTCGCGCCGATTTTCCAGCCCCAACAATTGAACACAGACGGGTCTGTCTGCTGCGCCGCGCCGCCGCGTCCTATTGGGATGCGTGCAGGAGCAAATTTGCATGTCAAAGAAAATGCTGATCGATGCGAGTCACTCGGAAGAGACTCGCGTCGCCATCGTCGAAGGGTCCCGCGTCGAGGAATTTGATTTTGAATCCGCGGCCAAGAAACCCATTCGCGGAAACATCTATCTGGCAAAAGTCACTCGCGTAGAACCCTCTTTGCAAGCGGCTTTTGTTGAATATGGCGGCAATCGCCATGGCTTCCTCGCCTTCAACGAAATTCATCCGGATTACTATCAGATCCCGCATGAGGATCGCCTCGCCCTACAGGCTGAGGAAGAAAAAGCTGTCGCAGAGGCAATGGCCGAGTCTGAAGAGGTCGAAAGCGTCGAAGGTGAAGACGGCGCGGATGATGATGCCGATGTCGAAGTCGAAGCCGTTGCGCGTAAACGCCGGAACTTCTTCCGCCGATACAAAATTCAAGAAGTTGTAAAGCGCCGCCAGGTCCTTCTGGTTCAGGTCGCGAAAGAAGAGCGCGGCAATAAGGGCGCGGCTCTCACAACCTATCTATCGCTGGCGGGTCGTTACTGCGTGTTGATGCCGAATACGCCTCGTGGCGGCGGCATATCGCGTAAAATCTCCAATGGCGGTGACCGCAAGCGCCTGAAAGAAATCACCAACGATCTGGATCTGCCCACGGGTATGGGTCTGATAGTTCGGACAGCAGGTGCCAGTCGCACCAAGGCTGAAATTCGCCGCGACCATGATTATCTACGCCGCGTGTGGGACGATATCCGTGCCAAAACACTGGATTCCGTTGCCCCTGCCCTCGTCTATGAAGAGGGAGATCTCGTCCGCCGCGCGATACGAGACATGTATGATCGCGATGTCGAGATTGTGCTGGTTGAGGGCGATGAGGGTTATAAGGACGCCAAGGGCTTCATGAAGCTCCTGATGCCGTCTCATGCCTCCAAGGTTCAGCAATACAAAGAACCGATGCCGCTCTTTGTTCGACATCATGTCGAAGATCAGCTGGAATCCGCCTATAATGCCGAGACCCAGCTGAAATCAGGCGGCTATCTGGTGATCCACCAAACCGAAGCCCTAGTTGCAATCGACGTCAATTCCGGACGGTCCACCAAGGAACGGAATATCGAAGACACGGCGCTGAAGACCAATCTGGAAGCCGCAGATGAGGCCGCACGTCAGATGCGTCTGCGCGATTTGGCCGGCCTGATCGTCATCGACTTCATCGACATGGAAGAAAACCGGAATATCCGGAATGTCGAAAAGCGCATGAAAGATGCGATGAAGAAGGACCGTGCGCGCCTTCAAATGGGGCGAATTTCCCAGTTTGGC
>Ga0316204_10009430_pt1 | contig 13041 bp, 6 predicted proteins | sample 6monrhotite_MG_2_FD_205661 | JGI IMG/M metagenome (GOLD analysis project Ga0316204, IMG submission 205661) | Microbial mat bacterial communities from mineral coupon in-situ incubated in ocean water Damariscotta River, Maine, United States -... | ecosystem: Environmental > Aquatic > Marine >... | reverse complement strand
AATCGAACCGCTTCAAGTTTAAACTCGCGCGTAAATGTTTTGTATGCTGCTCTTTTCTTTGTCATCAGATACTCCAAGGCCGTATATTCGCCTATTTATTGTATCCGTTAAACTGGGGGAGCCTCAAATCAAAAGATCTAAATAAGAACATTCAAGCATTTCTTTTGCCTAAAAAACGATATGTAAAACGGCAGTACCCAGAAATTTATACGTGGCAAAGCCCATCAGAAGTGACGAGAGAAGTACTATCCAGATCTTCACCACTGGGATTGGAAAGCTTACCAACCGAACGCAACTACTCAAATCTTCAGAGCTTTCGCTTCAAGGCTCCGGAAGGGCGTTATATTTTTGTGCAAATAGGTAATGGTCTTAAATCCGAAGGGGGATTTAACCTCTCAATGAGAGCACCAAGATTAATTCGTGTTCCTGACTACCCCAAAGAAGTGAAAATTGGTTTTGATGGTTCTCTGATTTCTGCTGCCAGTGAAAAAAAACTCACACTTATTTCACGTGGTGTTGAGGCACTTAAAATTGAAATAGGTCAGCTACTACCGGGGCAGATCAACCACCTTGTTAGTCAGACAGCTGGAGATATTAAAAGCCCCAGTTTTAAATCTAGATGGAATTTTAATGAAGAAAACATAACGACACTCCATTCAGAGACTCAGCAGTTGAACTTTATCGATCCAGGGAAACCAATCTACTCAACAGTCGATCTGGGTAAGTATCTTAAGAAATCAGGACAAAAATCAGGCGTGTTTTTTGTTCAGGTACATGGATGGAATTCAAAAACCAAACAAGTTGTCTATGGTGCAAGTGATAAACGTCTTATCATGGTTACGGATATTGGTTTGTTAGTAAAAGACAGTGCTGATAAGACCCATGATGTTTTTGTTCAATCAGTGAAGCTGGGCTCTCCAGTTGCTGGGGCGGTTGTGGATGTGCTTGGGAAAAATGGATTGCCGGTTTTATCAGCCAGTACAGCGGAAGATGGGCATGTTTCATTTCCAAAGCTTGATGATTTTAAAGGCGCAAAGACACCGGTTGCCTACCTTGTTCGCAAGGATGGGGATGTGTCATTCATGCCCTATAATCATTCTACACGCATGATTAATTATTCCCGTTTTGATGTTGGGGGTGTGCAAACCAGACACCAAACCAAAGATGGGCTCAATGCGTATGTTTTTTCAGATAGAGGTATTTATCGGCCGGGAGATACAGCTCATTTGGCTGCGATTGTAAAACAGAGAAGCTGGGAAGCACTTGGTCCGATTCCTCTACAGCTTTTTGTAAGAGATCCTCGCGGTGCGATTGTTATAAATAAAAGACTTGAGCTATCACCATCAGGCTTTTTTGAATGGAACTTGGATACGGACTATGTTTCAGCAACAGGTTCGTACACAGCAGTTGTTCATCTGGTCAGAGCAGATGGAGGTCTGGGTGGTGTGATAGGTTCAACCTCATTCAAAGTTGAAGAGTTCCAACCCGATAGAATGAAAATAAAAAGTCAAATCACAGGTGATAAACACCGAGGGTGGTATGGCTCTGATGATATGGAAGCACTTGTCACACTTGAAAATCTGTTTGGTACACCTGCACAAAATCGGACTGTAAATGCTAATTTAGGGCTTATTTCTACTGGTTTTTATTTTAAAGAGTACAAAGGGTTTACATTTGCGGACCCGCTGCTCGACTCTGAGAAAAAACACATCAATATAGTTGAGTCACTGAAAGCTCAAAAAACCGATCAGCAAGGAAAGGCCATCTTTAACCTTGATCTTGGACGCTATGATAAGGGTACATACAGGGTTACCTTTAGATCAGAAGGTTTTGAAGCAGGAGGCGGACGAAGCGTTACTTCCAGCTCTTCAATTCTGGTTTCACCAGTGAAACATCTCGTTGGTTTTAAATCTGATGGGAACCTTTCTTTTGTTCATAAAGGCAGTAAAAGGTCAGTTAAACTTGTAGCCGTTAATCCAGAGCTGGAGAAAATTGGACTGACAGGTATAACCAAGAATCTGGTTGAAAGAAGACATGTTTCAACACTCGTGAAACAGCGAGATGGCACATTTAAATATCAATCAATTCTAAAAGAAGTCACGATTAAATCTGAGCCCTTCGAGATATCTGATAAGGGTGAGGAACTGGCTCTTCCAAGCAGCAATCCGGGTGATTTTGTGATTGAACTTGTGGGTGCGGAAGGGAATAAGCTAGGGCGGGTATTTTACTCGGTAGCGGGAGCAGGAAATTTAACACGGTCTCTGGAAAAGAATGCTGAATTAAAAGTGAAGCTGGATCGTAAAAGTTATGATGCAGGTCAATCTATCCAGATTCAGATAACTGCCCCGTACACAGGTGCAGGATTGATCACCATTGAACGGGATAAGGTGTATGCATTCAAGTGGTTCAAGACCAATAAAACCAGCTCACTACAGTCGATTCGGATTCCCGAAAAACTTGAAGGTAACGGCTATGTGAATGTGAGTTTTATAAGAGCGGCAGACTCAAAAGAGATATTTGCCAGTCCTTTGAGTTACAGCGCGATACCATTTTCGGTAGGTAGGGATCGTAGAGAAATTAAAATAGATGTGGATTTACCTGAGTTGGTTAAACCGGGAGACCTTTTAAAATTAAACTATAAGACATCCAAGCCATCAAAGATTGCGATTATCGCGATTGATGAAGGTATTCTTCAGGTCGCCAAGTATAAAACACCAGATCCATTGTCTCATTTCCTCAAAAAGCAGGCTTTGGAAGTGAATACTTTCCAGATCGTTGATTTGATACTTCCTGAATATCAGATGGCAATGGACATAGCAGCTGCGGGTGGTGGCGATAAAGCCAAAAGGGCAATTGGCAAGAATCTCAATCCCTTTAGAAGGGCCACGGATGCACCTATTGCTTTCTGGTCAGGCATCATGGATGCAGATGAGCAGGAGAGAGAATACAGCATTGAGGTTCCCGATTATTTTAATGGCAGCCTGAGAATCATGGCTGTAGCTGTTTCACAGGAGGCTATTGGAGCAACCAGAAAAGATACGACTGTTAAAGGTCCTTTTGTGATAAGCCCGAATGCTCCTGTTGTGGTTGCTCCAAATGATGAGTTTGAAGTCACGGTTGGTGTTTCAAACAATCTGGAAGGCTCTGGAGATAAGGCGATGGTCAAAGTGGCACTTACCCCTTCCAAGCACCTGAGCGTGGTAGGAGAGTCGAATAAGTCAGTCGCTATATCAGAGGGTAGTGAAAGCAAGGTTGTTTTCCGTGTTAAAGCGACACATAGCCTAGGATCAGGAAGCATGGAATTTACGGCTTCTCATGCTGAAAGCTCCAGCAGGCTGACGACTACCCTTAGCGTTAGACCAGCTGTTCCTCATATGGCCACTTTTGTGAGTGATTATGAAAAATCTGGTGAAGCTGATGTGATGATGAAGCGTAGCTTACTTCCAAATTATGCTGAACAGGTTGCATCTGGATCACATAGTCCGCTGGTAATGGTGGAAGGGCTGAGTACATACCTGCAAAACTTTGCACATGGCTGTGCAGAGCAGATGGTTAGTAAAGTCTTTCCATACCTTGGCCTATTAAATCATCCAAGGTATTCGGTTGATAAGGAGAAGTTTCGAAAGGATTTTGAGACAGTCGTTATGGCTCTTCGAAGCCGTCAGAGTGCTGAAGGGGGCTTTCGCTTTTGGCCGGGGCAGAGTGTTGCTCAGGGGATTGATTTTCCTTCAGTCTATATTACACATTTTTTAACCGATGCTAAAGAGCTTGGTTACCCTGTACCCAGTGATGTGTTAAAGAGAGGGGTGGATTACCTACTGAATATTGCGCGGCGCCCGAGTAACTCTATTGAGTCTGCTCGTATCCGAGCCTATGCAATTTACATCATAACCAGAAATCAAATCATGACTTCTAACTATCTGATTGACCTTCATCATGAATTGGAAAATAAATATCAGAAGTCATGGATGAATGATATTACATCCACATACATGGCAGCATCGTTCCACCTTCTGAAGAATAAATATCTAGAGCAGAAAATGTTGGATGGATATAAGTTTGATACGGATAAAAAATATCTGACTTCGGATTTTGACAGTAAGCTAAATCAGAATGCTCAATATATTTACCTGTTGGCAAGACACTTTCCTGATCAATTTGAAGACAAAGTGGGTGGTGAGTCCTTTATGGCTATTGTGGAGCCATTGAACAAGGGTGAATACAATACTCTCTCTGCATCGTATTCCATGCTGGCATTAGGTGCCTACACTCGGCATGTTAAAGGGGCGGCGAATGATGATTTGATCAAAATAAATGCAGTGGGCGCGGATGGCGAGAAAAATGCTCTGAAGACGCATGTAGAACCTTTTGCAAAGGCAGACTTCCCAGTAAACAGTAAATCAATTGAGTTTGATGCTGGGCAGAATCTGTTCTACGTGGTGAGTCAGGCTGGCTATGAACGAGATCTGCCAAAAGAGGAGATAAGAGAAGGTCTTGAGATTTATCGGGACTATTACAATAAGGCTGGAAAGGTTATTACATCTGCACCGATTGGTAGTGAAGTCGAAGTACGCATTCGGATACGCGCACTCGATAACTCAAGAGCAACGAATGTTGCAATTATTGATCTGTTGCCAGGTGGTTTCGAAATTATTAGAGACTCATTTACAAGTAGGGACGCTGACTATAGCTGGCGAAGTCATAAAGACATTCGCGAGGATCGGATTGTGATTTATGGAGACTTTGGCTCGAATGTTTCTGAATATAGATATAAGGCCAAGTTAACTGCGAAAGGTGACTTTGTAGTGCCCTCAGTTTACGCACGCTCAATGTATCAACGCCATCTTCATGCAAGATCTGTCTCTGGTAAGTTTAAGGTTGTAGGCGGGTAATGAAACTTTTTCTCAGAGCAATGATTGGTATCGTTACAATCATTGCTCTGGCATATCTATTGGCTCCCAAACCGGCGATGTTTACGGGCGCTCAGTTTTCAACGGCTGTGTATGATCGAAGTGGTGACTTGCTCAGACTTACGCTAGCTCAAGATGATAAATACCGGTTATTTGTGCCGATCAGTGAAATATCGCCGCTATTAATTGAGTCAACACAGCTTTATGAAGATAGGTATTTTGAATATCATCCAGGCATTAATCCTATCGCATTAATAAGAGCTGCCTGGGATACCTATATTGCACAAACAAGAGCAGTCGGTGCATCTACTATCAGCATGCAGGTAGCTCGAATCCAGTTTGATATCAATTCAAGAAACATATTGGGTAAGCTTGAACAAATTGCTCGTGCCTTGCAGTTGGAAAGACACTATAACAAACAGGAGATCATTGAGGCCTATCTGAATCTTGCCCCATATGGGCGTAATATTGAAGGTGTTGGCGCAGCAAGTTTGATCTATTTTGGTAAGCAGGCATCCGACCTTTCACTGCCAGAAGCCATGGCTCTTAGTGTGGTGCCCCAAAACCCCTCTGCCCGTATTCCTAGTCGTAAATCTGGGTATAAAAAGATGATTGTCGCAAGAGAGCGGCTGTTTGAAAGTTGGCTGGAGAGACATCCTGAGCATGCCGGTATGAAAGCCATGATGGCATTGCCTTTGCAAGTTTATCGGCTTGAAGAGCTTCCTTTTCATGCTCCTCACTTTGTTAACGAACAACTTGCTAAAAATGCTTTGATAAAGGCTCGTACAATTAAAACCACACTGGATATGAAACTACAGTCTCAGATAGAGAAAATTTCCAAGTCTTATGTTGCCAAAAACAGGATGCTTGGATTTAAAAATATATCAGCGATGCTGCTGGATTATCGCTCTATGGGAGTGGTCGCATCCATTGGATCCGTGGATTTTTATGATGATGATATTCAAGGGCAGGTTGATGGCACTCGCGCAAAGCGCTCTCCAGGTTCAACGTTAAAACCATTTATATATGCGATGGCAATGGATCAGAGCCTGATTCATCCAATGACAATGTTAAAAGATGCGCCGAAGCGATTTGGTGCATATACGCCGGAGAATTTTGATAGGGGGTTTTCAGGTCCTGTATTTGCAAAAGATGCACTCATATACAGCAGAAACGTTCCAGCAGTTAACCTGATGTCGCAGTTAAAAAGGCCGTCTTTATACGATTTTCTCATTAATGCTGGTATCTCAGGGATGCGAGAGGAGGCGTATTATGGGTTAGCCCTTGCTCTGGGTGGTCATGAGTTGACCATGCATGAGCTTGTAACTCTTTATGCCATGCTCGCCAATCGGGGTAAGCTACAGAAGATCAATAGTCTGTTGGGCGAAGAGATGCAGGTGGCTGGGGTAAATTTACTAAGCCCTGAAGCAAGCTTTCTGACTCTGGATATGCTGGGGAAGAACCCAAGGCCTGAAGAGGCCTTGTTATTAAGCAGGCTCTCTGAAAAGCCTCCTGTATACTGGAAGACAGGGACATCATTCGCATTTCGAGATGCATGGAGTATAGGGGTGTTTGGGCCATACGTTCTGGCTGTTTGGGTTGGAAATTTTAATGGTGAGGGAAATCCTTCTTTTGTAGGTAGAAAGGCCGCCGCACCGCTATTTTTTGAGATTATCGACGCTATTGCTAGTTCCAATGAGAACTTTGAAAAAGATCTGATTAACAAAAAGGGACTGGACATTACCAAGGTGGATGTATGTGCACCTACAGGGGATTTTCCAGGGCGTTATTGCCCTGAGACGGTTAAATCTTGGTTCATTCCCGGCAAATCACCCATACGAGTCTCTAACATTCATCGAGCGGTACCGGTAAGTAAGAAAACGGGGCTTAGAGCTTGTTCCAACGATGCAGATGATGTTGATATGAAAGTGTACGAGTTCTGGCCATCAGATATTATAAGTCTATTTCGTAGAGCAGGGGTATCGCGCAAATTGCCGCCGGCCTTCGATCCTGAGTGCAGTATTGATGTCAAAGCCACGCATGGAATTAAACCTCAGATTCAATCGCCTGATCAAAGTATCAGCTATGCCGTACGCAGTGATCGGTTAGATGAGGAACTAATTCCCTTCATGGCTGTTGCGGATGCAGATGTGAAGAAGATGTTCTGGTTTGTTGATAATCAATATGTTGGCTATTCAATCAATGGAGAACCATATTATTGGAAGCCCGAACTTAAGAGAGCTACTGTGCGTGTTGTGGATGACCATGGGAGAGCGGCTGCAGGTAAAGTATCCGTAGAACTGGTTCAATGAGGATGCTGAAAATCATCGGAATTGTATTAAGTTTTTTAACTGCCAGTAACGCATTTGCTGAGCCATCTTGTAGCTATGATACATATCAATGGAACACGAAAGAGAATAGGGCGGTGAATTATAAAAAGGTAGTGCATCCGTATGCTCAGGTATCTAATGAAGAGAGAGATCTGGTAACGGGCTGCACTGTCTGCATCGAAGATCAGGTAAAAGTCAGCATTCCACCTCTTAAATCATTTTATGTCTGTAAGGTAATTGCTCCAGAGATTCAACGCACCCTTGAAGGGTTAATTAGTTCAGGCGAGAGAATTGTAGATATCATTGGGTACCGAGTGGGTAAAACCCGTGGTGATGTTGATAAGCAGAGTAACCGTACCAAGTTTAGTAATCACTCATATGGCGTGGCCATCGATATTAATCCCGAGCACAATGGGTTATATGATAAATGCATAGAATTTGGTGCGGGCTGTAGGTTAATCCGTGGCGGGCTATGGGAGCCCGGAGAGAACTTCGAAAGCATTAAAGCAAATGGGTTGATCGTTAGAGCATTCAAGGAACTTGGATATTTGTGGGGAGGGGAAATCAGAGGCAGGCAAAAGGACTTTATGCATTTCTCTTTAACTGGGTATTAGCTGGACAAATAATAGCGAGTATTATTAGACCTGCGAACATCCGCTTTTGATGCTGGTCTTAACGGGTCAATACCATACCTTATGAGGTGGAGTGCTGTATATTATGGCTCACACTTATCAGGCAAGCTCATGCTCACGTGCATTTACGGGCAGCTCACCTATACTTAGGCAGAAGCAACTAGAAAAGAGGTTGTGCCAATGACAAATGCTCTTGTGTGGAGTTTTGATGTTACGATTATCGAATGGTTAATCATCTTTGCTATGATAGCCATTTCAGCTGTTGTTGGTGTTGTAGTGACTCGTCAGTTACGCACAACTTACAGAAAGCCAAGTAGTTCTGCAGGTGAGCCGATTCTAGCATCAGAAAGTTGGCATGCCGAAAGCACAAAAAAAGTTTTTGAATCACTTGAAACGACAGCCAATGGACTATCAAAAGAAGCCGCGCATAGCAGGCTTTCTAAGTATGGGAAGAACCGCCTTCCCGAAGCAAAAGTACGAGGTCCGTTGGAACGATTTTTTTGCCAATTTCATAATATTCTAATCTATGTACTGATTGCTGCGAGCGTCATCACAGCTATGCTGGGGCATTGGGTGGATGCCAGCGTTATTTTGTGTGTGGTACTTATCAATGCAGTGATTGGGTTTGTGCAGGAGGGCAAAGCTGAGGGTGCTTTGAGGGCGATACGTCAGATGCTTTCGCTGAATGCCATTGTCATGCGTGATGGCAGGCAAATGACCATCCAGGCTGAAGAGCTTGTGCCTGGTGATATTGTCCTGTTGAAGTCAGGCGATAAAGTTCCAGCAGATTTACGGATGTTTCGGGTCAAGGGCTTGCAGGTTCAGGAGTCTGCCCTGACTGGAGAGTCTGCGGCCGTGGAAAAAATCACGGAAGCGACCACACAGAATGCTGTGATTGGTGACCGCCGTTGTATGGCTTATTCGGGCACTCTGGTGACCCACGGGCAGGGTGCCGGTATTGTAGTTGTGACGGGCTCAAAAACTGAACTTGGGCATATCAGTGCAATGGTTTCTGATGTGGAATCAGTGACTATGCCTCTTTTGCGCCAAATCGCCCAGTTCGGCCGCTGGCTTACTGTAGGTATTTTAATAATCGCTATAGCTAACTTCGTATTTGGTGTATTGGTACATAACTACTTAATTTCTGAGATGTTTCTTGCTTCAGTTAGTCTGGCAGTGGCTGCCATACCAGAAGGGCTACCCGCAATTATGACCATAACATTGGCTATCGGTGTGCAACGCATGGCTCAGCGTCATGCGATTATTCGCAGGCTTCCTGCTGTCGAAACCTTAGGGGCTGTGACTGTCATTTGTTCAGACAAAACGGGCACTCTGACCCGTAATGAGATGACTGTGGGTAGTGTTGCGACCACCGCCAATTTATTTGAGCTCTCTGGTGCGGGTTATGACCCCCACGGTGCAATTTCTCTGGCAAACAGAGATGTATCACCAGAGGAGTATCCCTTGCTACTAGAGGTGCTTCGTGCAGGCCTACTCTGCAATGATGCATCTTTGGAGCAAAATAACAGTGATTGGTTTGTTCATGGTGACCCTATGGAAGGGGCATTACTGGTGGCTGGTTTAAAGGTCGGTTTGGACATTGAGTCAGAAACGCAGCAATACCCCCGTACTGACCTTATTCCTTTTGAATCCGAACATCGTTTTATGGCGACGCTTCACCACAGTCATACGAATGATGCATTCATTTTTCTTAAAGGAGCCCCTGAGCGTGTATTGGAAATGTGTACGCAGCAAAGAGATATTGATGGTGAGCAGCCTCTGGATAAAGACCATTGGCTGGCGCGTATTGAAGCCATGGCGGTACAAGGTCAGCGGGTGCTGGCCGTCGCGGTTAAACCGGTGCGTAGTGAGCAGATGGAGCTTAGTTTTAGGGATGTAGAAAGTGGGCTGGTTATGCTGGGCATGTTTGGCTTGATCGATCCGCCTCGTGAGGAAGCTATAAAGGCGGTGCAAACTTGTCAGATGGCAGGCATTCGGGTGAAGATGATTACAGGTGACCATGGAGCTACGGCTCGTGCAATCGCCCAACAGATCAAGCTTACCAATACCAAGGATGTACTTACTGGGCAGGAACTTGAATTGATGAATGATGAGGAACTTCGGGAAAAAGTGCTCGATATTGATGTCTTCGCACGGGTGAGCCCTGAGCACAAATTGCTCCTAGTGCGATTATTGCAGGAGCAGAGACTCATCGTGGCAATGACGGGTGATGGTGTAAATGATGCCCCATCCTTGAAGCGTGCGGACGTGGGCATAGCCATGGGTCACAATGGAACGGAAGCGGCCAAGGAGGTCGCAGAAATGGTTTTGGTCGATGATAATTTCGCATCTATTGCTTATGCCGTGGAGGAAGGGCGTACGGTTTATGATAACTTGAAAAAAGCCATCCTTTTTATTCTGCCGACCAATGGTGGCGAGGCACTGATTATTCTTGCTGCTGTCTTGTTTGGCTTTCCTCAACTTCCCTTAACACCAGTGCAAATTCTCTGGGTGAATATGATTACCGCTGTTACCTTAGCGTTGGCGCTGGCATTTGAACCTTTCGAGAAGAATGTAATGCGCCGTCCACCACGCAATGCCTATGAGCCAATACTAACGCCTTATCTTATTTGGCGTATTGTTTTTGTCTCAATAATATTGATGAGTGGAACATTCGGGCTTTTTCTCTGGGATATGGGGCGTGGTTTTAGTATTGAGCATGCACGCAGTGTGGCTGTAAATACACTGGTTATGTTCGAGATATTTTATTTGTTCAATTCTCGCTATATCTCAGCATCAGTGTTTAGCTGGGAGGGTGTGACAGGCAACCGTTACGTGTTGATTGCTATCGGCGTGCTGATTACCTTCCAGTTAGCTTTCACCTATCTTGCTCCGATGCAATATTTATTTGGTACGACAGCAATAGGCTTTAGCACATGGTTACTGATTCTACTCGTATCTTCCTCCGTATTATTCCTTGTTGAACTGGAGAAATACATCGTTCGCCGCATGATTCAAAATAAATAGCGGGTATTTATGAGGGAGCTAAATGGAACGGACAAACTTAAGCCTTTTTCTACCTATAAAACAGGTGAAGAAGCTCAGTTAATATGAGGTAATAAAGCATGAAAAGTAATGTTTTATTCCTCCCCTTCCTAGCCCTTCCAAAAGGTATATAGGGGAATAATTAATGATGAAAAAGACTATTGTTTTAGTTGCTTGTCTCTGTATGTCTTCGTTGGCATGCTCGGCTGAAGCTTCAATTATCATACTGATGGATGTTCAGGAAGATAAACAAACTATGTTTCTTGATGGGAATTCGGTCAAAAAAGAAAATTTATATGCTTCACTGGCAGGATTGTTGGCTAATAAAGGAAGAAATAACAAGGTAGATGTATTATTCAACCCCAATTTGCCATTTGCAGAAGTTGAAAATATGAAAGGGCTTTTGCAAGCAGTAGGTTTTCTAAATATTAAATTCTACTCCCTAAGTAATGACAAAAGGAAAATGGCTGAAATCGAAATGAATAAACCAGCAATTACCAGCCCTCCTTTGAAAATAAATGAAATCAATGGAGTGAAAGGTGGATAAGAAAGCATGTTGTAAAACATGTTGATAAAGATGACCAATAAATCAAAGGGCCGGGTTTTGTTTGGTGCATTTTGGTTGCGAAAAATTCATGAAACGAGCATTGTTTGAGCATGCTAGAGGTATATTCTAATCAGGAAACCCGCGAAACAAGACCTGCCCCCTAGCCGTGAGCCAAAGAGGATGATTAAATATTATGTCCCCGGAACCTAAGAATAAAAAGTTTATTGTGTTAGCTCTCTCAGTCCTATTGATAGGGCTGACTACTTGGTATTTCTGGTCCAACCCTGAGCCGTTAGTAGTTCAACAGGTAGAAAAGAAAGCTGAGAAAGTTGCTGATGTAAAACCATCCTTTGCTGAGAAACTGAATAGGCTTGAAAAACAGGCTTCTGAGAAAGAGAAAGAAATAGTAACCCAAGTGTTGGAAAAGATTGTTCAATCCAATAAGAAGCTGTCGACAATCAGTAAAGTTCAACAGGCTCAAAATATGCCGATTGAGTTTTATAGTACACTACACGATTGCCGCTTATGAAGGAGTCATAAGCTCTGGTCCATCAGTGCGAAACTATTGGGTAGATACCGACTCAAATGGCGCATTCTCAATTTCTGGTAAAACAGGTGAGCGCATTGGAATAAGGGATCGTGAAAAAAGTGGTTATGAATTTGAAAAAACTTTCCCATATTATGAAATGAGTAAGCAGTGGGTAGGACACAAGCTTAAGTCCAAAGGCTCTCTTGATAAGCCTGTTATTTTTCAAGCTTGGAAAAAGATTGAGGTGGAACCTTTATATTATGGTGAAATATTTCAGAAACTTCCTCAAGATGGGCAATATCATAGTATCGAAATACCTGCGCTGAATGAAACTATGAAGGTTGCTTTTTTGATTGATCCAAATGGACATAGGTTTTCGCCTCTAGATTGGTCTGTAAAAATAAATATTGAGGGCGGAGGGGTTTCTGAGACGGCAGACCTGTTTATGAATGAAGCTCCTTTAAGTGGCTACCAGAGAGTGTGGGAAGTTGAGCATAGAAAAAAACAAGACAGGTTTAGTAAAAGAGATAAACGAAATTTATATTTAAAAACACTAAATGGGAATGTTTATGGTCGAATGGAAGTCGAATTTATAGCTTATTATGGATACAAGCCAACAGCTAAAGGAGTGGGGGTGGTTAACGCAAAATATTGGATTAACCCTAACGGTTCCCGCAACCTTCAATATGATCCCTCCAAACGAATTCATCCAAAATAAACGAGCTTTATGAATCGATGGGGTTAGACTCGATTGATAAGTATGACTAATAAATCAAAGGGTCGGGTTTGGTGTGTGTTGGTTGCGAAAAATTCATGAAACGAGCATTGTTTGAGCATGCTAGAGGTATATTCTGATGAGGAAATCCGCGAAACAAGGCCTACCCCCTAACCGTGGGCCAAAGATAAATGAGGATAATTAAGTATTATAATGGGATGGTCCGTTCCGCTCCCATACGGCATCGCAATGTGCCAAAATAGGATAGTCCGGTGAGGACAACTATTTACCAAGGAGTGAAACGAACCATGACAAATTATATCAAACATAAAG
>Ga0316204_10009429_pt1 | contig 13041 bp, 10 predicted proteins | sample 6monrhotite_MG_2_FD_205661 | JGI IMG/M metagenome (GOLD analysis project Ga0316204, IMG submission 205661) | Microbial mat bacterial communities from mineral coupon in-situ incubated in ocean water Damariscotta River, Maine, United States -... | ecosystem: Environmental > Aquatic > Marine >... | reverse complement strand
CAAAACGCCGGATGAGTTCTACTACGACAACCTGCCTGCACTGCTAAAAGCAGCGTAGGCATTTAACGCAAGGCCTCCACTTAAGAAATGGCAATAACTGTCCAATCTAGCGGAGCCACCTATGCCTGTGAAAATCTACATCTCCAATTGAAAAGGCCAAGTCATATGCAGACTGAAAACAATCCAGTTGAGTCCAAAGTAAATATCTGGGGTCACCGCCTTGGGGATATGCAAAAAATCACCGGTGAATTAGCTCTTCACGATGAGAATACATTGCTCCGTCTTGCCCAGCCTGATTCCCATACTCTTGCAGAGATAGCAGATCGTTTTTTGCTAGATGATCTGCACATCAAAGATATGTGCAACCCGACTCATCCGCCTCAATTTATGCGGCTTGAAAACACTGGTTTGCACATCATCCTACGCATCCCCGTTTCAGTTACGGACGATGTTTCAGGTGGACTTAGCAGCGTATCGGTTCTCACCGATAACAAAATGTGTGCGCTTATTTGGCCTGAGGAGCGTTATTACACATTGCAAGATGATGATCTCAAAAACATGAATGTTAATGAGTGTAGCTGCAAAATCATCCACTTGCTGTTAGAACATTTATTGCATCGAGTCTATACATTGCGTGAAGAGATGGACGAATTTGAAGATGATTGCCTAGCTGACATTGGCAAGTCAGATCTAGGGAAGCTCTTGTCTATGCGTAAGGAGTTTTCCAATCTGGCGAAGCTAGCTCGAACCAATGCGGTCGTTATTGAGAAACTTAGAGCAGAAGCTGGCTATTCTGAAAGTTTGCGCTTGATCGATGCACATGAACATATGCAACGCGCAGAATCGATAGCGGAATCAAGAGCAGAGCATGCCTTGGGTGTCATGCAGCTTGTGCAATCTTTGCTGAGTCAACGCTTAAATGAAATTATGCGATTCCTTGCCGTTATCACCGTCATCATGACACCGATGGGAGTTATTGCAGGGATTTTCGGAATGAATTTTGTGGATATGGATGTATTAAAATATCCGCATGGTTTTGCCACTTCAATATTCGGCATGTTGTTTCTTGGTGTATGTATTGCGGGCATCTTCAAAATAAAAAAATGGTGGTGACATAAACAGATATCATCGTTATGGAGGCCTATATAAATTCCAAAACCTAGGGAATCTCTGATTAAGTCCTGAACCATTTCATTTCACGCTGTCCAAAGTGCAGGATGAATTAACGGGTTAGAACGATGAAACAAACGACACTCTCTTCGGGCAACTTTGACAAATACAGCAAGACGACGCGACGCGCGGCGTTTCTGGCTGAGATGGATCGCGTTGTGCCGTGGTTTGCCCTGTGCGCCCTGATTGAACCCGTTTATCCGAAGGCGGGAAACGGGCGCCCACCGATTGACCTTGAGCGCATGCTGCGCATCTACTTCCTCCAGAACTGGTTCAACCTCTCCGATCCTGCGGTGGAAGAAGCCCTCTACGACTCCCTGTCCATGCGCGAATTCGTGGGCATTGATCTGGGGCGGGAAGGTGCGCCGGATGAAACTACCATGTGTAAATTCCGCCATCTGCTGGAACAACACGAATTGGGTAAGCGCCTGTTTGAGCTTCCCTAGGTAAAACAAGGCATGAGTAAAAAATTACGGCGACGCATATGTTTGATATGTTGGAAGTCATTTTTACGAGCAACGCAGTATCGCGACGGAGTTTGTATTTATAAAGGTTCCCTTATGTGTATTTTCTTGCCTGTATGGCAATGCCGTGTAACTTTTTAATGTGTATTCATTTCTATGACAAACTCTAGTCTTCTACTTAATTTTATATCTAACCTAGAACAAGTTAATTTCCTAAGGCAGATGGCGGTTATCGCGCTGTGTTTGGCTCTTGCTTGGGGCTTAAGTAAAGTGTTGTTAAAACGCATTGCTAAGTCCGAAAACAGCTTGAACAGCAACATTAATGGAATATCTCGGGTGCTCTTCCCTTTAATTGCTCTTTTGCTTATTTATATTGGCAGACACCAGCTACAAAATTGGTATTCAGTCAACCTGCTTAACATTGCTATCCCCCTCCTGTTCGCCTTAATGTTTATACGCTTAGCCGCCTATGTTTTACGCCAAGTCATTTCGCCGGGGCGCTGGCTTATGGGTTCAGAGCACATCATTTCACTTTCTATCTGGTTGCTGTTTGCTTTGCATCTCACGGGCGCACTCCCAGAAATCATAAAAGCACTGGATTACCTTAGTTTTCACATTGGTCAGCAGAAAATTTCACTACTTATAGTCTTGAATGGGATATTGGCAATTGCTCTTACTCTCTTGCTCGCCCTGTGGATTGGCAAGACGCTTGAACAAAAAATAATGCTTACAGAAAATCTGGATGTAAATTTGCGTGTGATCTTATCCAAACTCACACGGGCAATTCTTATTTTTCTAGGAATATTAATCGCATTACCTCTGGCTGGCATTGATATTACTGTGCTTTCTGTGTTCGGTGGTGCCTTAGGGGTTGGCATTGGTTTCGGCTTGCAGAAAATAGCCAGCAACTACGTCAGCGGCTTCATTATTTTGCTGGATCATTCTATACACTTGGGAGACGTTCTCACAGTAGATGGTCGTTTTGGCAAAGTCGCCCAATTGACCACCCATTATATTGTATTGCATAACGGTGATGGAACAGAAGCGATCATCCCAAATGAAACCATGATTAGCTCAACCGTTATTAATCACTCTTATAGCAACCGCGATATACGGATTGGGATACCTATCCAAATTAGCTATCAGAGCGATTTACAGCTTGCGATGAACATCATGAAGCAAGCTGCCGCAAACCAACCTAGGGTATTGAGCACACCTGAAATCAAGGTCTATCTCAAGTCTTTTGGTGACAACGGAATTGATTTGGAAATGGGTATCTAGATTAATGACCCTGAAGAAGGCCGACTTGGTTTGTGCTCTGATATCAATATGGAAATATGGCACAAATTTCAAGAAAACGGCATTGAATTTCCTTATCCGCAAAGGGATATTCGTATTATTAGCGGACAGATGTCGCTCACAAAGGACAGTTAATCAAGACAAAATAGAATATATGAGTAATTTATAAATCATCTGGCGCAATGCCCCTTGACTATTGCGCCTTACGCAAGTTAACTGTTAGAAGGACATTTTTTCATAGACTGCATGCGCAATTGCCTCTCAACGAGAGTCCATAAATCAACGGCAGTTCACGAGTCCTGCAAACAGCGACATCTCCAACAGCTAGCTTCTACTACTCTATGTCTCTGTGCTGAGTTTTAAGTTAATATTGAACGCCGATGCGCACCCTCTCTTGTCATGACTCAAATCATTCAACGCAGCTACTCTACTGAAACTCAACAACAACTCATTGAGTCCGGATTTACTCCAGTTCAAGCACGCATTTTCGCAGCGCGCGGCATTAGCCAGTCTGAACAACTAGAAACAGGGCTTAGTCGTTTATTGCCGTTCACCTTGCTGAAAAATGTTGCGCAAATGGCGCGACTTCTTGCTGATGCGATTGCCGAAAACAAAAAAATCCTCATCGTGGCTGACTACGATGCAGATGGCGCAACAGCTTGCACGATTGCCATGCGTGGCTTAAAACTATTCGGGGCGCAGATAGATTTCATCGTGCCTAATCGCTTTGAATACGGTTATGGTTTAACGCCGGAAATCGTGCGCCTTGCGGCGCAGCGTCATCCCGATATTCTGCTCACTGTAGATAATGGAATTGCCAGCGTGGAGGGAGTGGACGAGGCCACACGCCTAAACATACAAGTGCTGGTTACCGACCATCACCTGCCCGGTGACGAATTGCCGAATGCGCTATGCATCGTCAATCCCAATCAGCGCGGCTGTGACTTTCCCAGCAAAAATATAGCAGGGGTGGGGGTGATGTTTTATGTGTTACTGGCTTTGCGTGCGGAGTTACGCGAGCGCGGCAACTTCGCCACACAAGCTGAGCCCAATCTAGGCAATTTGCTCGATATAGTCGCGCTCGGCACAGTAGCCGATGTCGTCAAGCTAGACGAGAACAACCGTATTCTGGTGCAACAAGGTTTGCAACGCATGCGCGCAGGACGAGCATGTTACGGCATCGCCGCGCTATTTCAAATTGCCAAAAAACAATTAAGCAAAGCCTCTTCATTTGAACTCGGCTTTATTGTCGGGCCGCGTCTCAATGCGGCGGGACGTTTAGAAGATATGGGCTTGGGCATTCAGTGTCTGCTGAGCGATGATACAAACGAGGCCAACGAAATTGCCACAAAGTTAGACACATTAAATAAAGAACGCCGCAGCATTGAAGCCGACATGCAAGATGTTGCGCTAGCAGCGCTCGAACACATCGATCCTGCTGACGGCTATAGTCTTGCCCTGTTTGATGAAAGTTGGCATCAAGGCGTAATCGGCATTCTGGCTTCGCGCTTAAAAGATCGTTTCCATCGACCGGTAATCGCCTTCGCGCGCAGCAAGGACAGTGAGTTGAAAGGCTCTGGACGCAGCATCCCTGGCTTGCATTTACGCGACGCACTCGACCTTGTTTCTAAACGTCACCCCCATTTGCTACAAAAATTTGGCGGTCATGCCATGGCAGCGGGTGTAAGCATTCGCAAAACTGATTTTGAAGAATTTCAACAGGCATTTGAAAACGTCGCCCAGTCATTACTCACTCCCGCAGATTTGGTGAAAGTCATAGAGACCGATGGCGAACTGAGCGCGGAGGATTTTTCTTTAGACACTGCACGCGTACTAGAGCAGCAAGTATGGGGGCAAGGTTTCCCTGAACCACTGTTTCAGGCAAAGTTTCGTGTGCAGTCACAGCGTATTGTCGGCGAGAAACATACCAAACTCAAATTAGCGACCTCATCAGCCAGCTTTGAAGCCATGTACTTCTTCTCTACCGAGGAACTCCCCGATGAGGTGCTAGCGGTATACAGCCTGAGCATCAATGAATACAATGGCAACATCAGCTTGCAACTCATTGTCCGGCACTGGGAACAAACCTAAAGGAAGCGCTGAATAATTCGTCATTCCCGCGCAGGCAGGAATCCAGTGCTTTGATTTCACAGAGTTCCAGTTTTCATGGGAATAACGAATAAATCAGCGTATCCCAAAGCAAAAGGAAGCCCGTCATGGAATCCATACTACTATCCAACAACGGCATTGAAGCCCTTCCGCAATTTCTCACCAGCCTTGCCATTGGCCTACTCATTGGCTTGGAGCGAGAACGCAACCCCTCTGCAAAAGCTGGGCTACGCACCTTTGCGCTGGTGTCACTATTCGGCACACTCATTGCACTGCTAGCTGAAAAAAGCGGCTCGCCTTGGCTGATGATCGCTGGCTTACTCGCTGTGACAGGTATGATCGTAGGTGCTTACCTCAACTCACCGACCGAAAACAATGATCCCGGCACGACCACCGTCGCGGCCTTGCTAATCTGTTACTCGCTGGGATTATTGGTCTGGTATGGCTCGCCCAAGCTCGCCATCATGCTCGCCATCACCACCACCACCCTGCTGTATTTCAAACCAGAACTGCACAGCATATCGCAACGACTTTCACGTCGCGATCTCGTTTCGATCTTGCAGTTTTCAGTATTGAGCTTTGTCATTCTGCCCATTCTGCCTGACCAAACTTACGGCCCTTACGATGCTTTCAATCCTTATAACGCATGGATGATGGTGGTATTGATATCCGGCTTAAGTTTGGCTGGCTATGTCGCGCTGCATTGGACTGGACAGCGCTTTGGCGCCCCCTTGCTCGGCGTTTTTGGCGGCTTAGCCTCCAGCACCGCCACCACCATGCTATACGCTCGCCACAGCAAAGCCAATGAAGGCATGCTTCGACTCTCCGCCGTAGTGATTCTGATCGCCAGCCAAGTCGTACTGGTTCGTCTTGCGGTGGTCAGCGCAGTGGTCTCACCGGCGGTCATCTTAATACTCCTGCCCCCCTTAGGGCTCGGCTTGATATTCGGTCTAGCCGTCACTCTCTTTAGTTGGCGCGGATTACGTAGTGAATCCGACCTCCCCATGCCGGAAACATCTAACCCGACTGAAATTCATGCTGCACTTGGCTTCGGCTTGCTCTATGCCATCGTGTTAATTTGCTCAGCGTGGCTATCCGACATCGCGGGCAGCAACGGTTTATATATCGTCGCTATGATCTCCGGACTAACCGATGTGGATGCCATCACGCTCTCTAGTTTGCGACTGTTTTCACTCGATCAATTAAGTGGCAATCAGGCCGTCACAGCAATCGCCATTGCCTTCATTTCCAACATGGCATTCAAATTTGGCATGCTTTTTTTCATCGGCGGACGCGCTTTAGCCAAACACGTTGCCGCTGGCTTTGCCGCCATGGCAGCAGGCGTCGCGCTTGGGCTGCTGTTTCTGTAGCCGCACCACCTTGAATAGGCGTTGAACATGTATAATTACTCCTTTAGAAAAAGTCGTAAAAATCATGGAAGCCGAACAACTCAACGCCCTTACCAATAAAATTCAAGACCTCGGTACACGAAACATCGAACTACGGAGGTTTCTTTGACTACGACGGCAAGCAAGAACGTTTAGCCGAAGTCGTCGTCCTCGCCGAAGACCCTAGCATCTGGGAAGATAATAAACGCTCTCAGGAATTAGGCCGTGAGCGCAAAATGCTGGAAGGTGTAGTCCTCAATCTACAACAGATTGAAAGCTCACTCAGCGATGCTGGCGAATTATTGGAAATGGCATTATCTGAAAATGATGATGACAGCCTGCAAAGCATCGCCAGCGACATCGAACAAACCGAAACCATCGTGGCGGATATGGAATTCCGCCGCATGTTCTCCGGTGAGATGGATGCTAATAGCTGCTTCATCGACATTCAATCCGGTAGTGGTGGCACCGAAGCGCAAGACTGGGCTTCCATGCTGCTGCGCATGTATTTACGCTACTGCGAACGCAAAGGCTTCAAAGTCGAAATACTCGAACAATCCGATGGCGAAGTAGCTGGCATCAAAGGTGCGGCGATAAAAGTGATCGGCGAATATGCCTATGGTCGCCTACGCACCGAAACCGGCGTGCATCGCTTGGTGCGAAAATCACCATTCGACTCCGGCAACCGTCGCCACACCTCATTTTCCAGCGTGTTCGTCTACCCTGAAGTAGACGACTCAATCGAAATCGACATCAACCCCGCAGACTTGCGCGTGGACACCTACCGTGCCTCAGGCGCGGGTGGTCAGCACATCAACAAAACCGACTCCGCCGTGCGTCTTACCCACTTGCCCACCAACATCGTGGTGCAATGCCAGAACGACCGCTCACAACACCGCAACCGCGCCGAAGCTATGGCCATGTTGAAATCGCGTTTGTACGAAGAAGAACTACGCAAACGCAATGCCGACAAACAGGTGTTGGAAGATGGCAAATCTGACATCGGCTGGGGACATCAAATCCGCTCCTACGTACTGGATCAATCACGCATCAAAGACCTACGCACCAACGTCGAAATTGGCAATACGCAGGGGGTGCTGGATGGGGATTTGGATGAATTTATTTCAGCGAGTTTGAAGCAAGGGGTTTAACCCTAGGACTTGAAGACTCCAAATGAAAACACATAAAGCAACGCTGTTTCTATTAACTGTGAGTAGCAGCAAGCAATTCGAAAAGGTGCAGTAATGGGTCCTACAATAACCGCTTTCGAACACATTGCAGCTAAACGAAATCGACCTTGGGCAAACGAAGAAGAAGTGCGGCTGGGTTGGGTGGCAGGACTGGAAGCCGCGATGGGCATCCACTTTGATGCAGAGCGGGCAAAAAAGGATTGCAGTTACAATAACGTAATCATTGAATTCAAAGCACCCGGCTTATTCAAGGGCTCCAAGAACAGCGCCAAGTTCAAGGAGGCGACCGACAAACGCTTGCTGCCCTATATTCGGCGAGAGGCAGTAAAGTCTGGCATCCCTGCCGAGGATTATATCGGCATCGCAATTGACGGCGATCATGTGTGCTTCGCCCAAGTACGCGCCGAAGTCATTCATTCGCAGCACTTAGTACCGTTCTCTGAATACGCCGTGGCCCTGGTGATGGAAGCAATCAAAGCTGATACCCGCCGCGCCATCACTGTGGACAACCTTCTTGCCGACTTCGGCCATAGATCAACCAATGCCCAAGCTTTGATGCAGGCCATGAGTGACGCACTGGCCGCAGACCTGGCAGCAAATGGCAACTCCAAGATCAAAATGTTGTTCGAGGAATGGCGCGCGCTTTACGGTCAAGTAGCCGATATGTCTGTTTTGCAAACCGCCACGATTAATGGAGAAATGGGTTTTGCTTGGAACGGGCAGGTAATGCAAGCCATGACAGGGCGGCTGTTCGTCATCCACTCTTACAACTCTCTTCTTATCAAACTGCTGGCGGCTGAAATCATCTCGGCTCACGGCTTAACCACAACAGTACAGCCAGCCCAAGCTATGGCTGCTTTGCTAAACAACACTGCACTGTTGGACACCCTGAATAGAGACATCGAACATGCGGGCATCTTTGCTCAAGCTGGTATCCGTGGTTTTGTTGAGGAAGCTATTTTCAGTTGGTACTTGGACGTCGCACACAACCCCTCTCATGCTAAAACGCTACTCCCCGCATTGCGTGGCATTTTGGGTTCGTTGTCGATGTACCGTACGGATTACATGACACATACGCGAGACGTGTTGCGCGATTTGTATCAGGGCCTAGTTCCCGGAAAACTTCGCCACAGTCTCGGGGAGTTCTACACACCGGACTGGCTTGTGGACTTCACTGTGGACAAGGCACAACAAGGGCCTTGGCTGGGCAAGCGGGTATTGGACCCCACTTGTGGATCAGGTGCCTTTTTGCTGGCCATACTTCGACGTATCCGAAACGAAGCTACACAAGCGGGATGGGACGCGAAACGTATTGTGCAGCACCTATGCACTTCAGTGTGGGGCTTCGATTTAAACCCCTTGGCGGTACAAACGGCACGGGTCAATTTTTTAATGGAGATCGCGGAGTTACTGAGGGACACACCGGGGCAGACGCTTGAAATTCCCGTTCTCCTTGCCGACGCCATCTATTCGCCTGCACCTGACCCAGAAAAAGGGCAGGATGTGGTGAAATACCAAATCGGTAGCCAAGTAGCAGGGCTGGACATTACCTTACCCGCCACGCTGGCTTTTAACCGTATTCGTTTGGATCAAGTGTTTGCTCAAATGGGAGAGGATGTAGAAAGTAACCTGGACTATGAAAAAGCAGAAACGCAGTTAAGGGCTGCCAACCTATTGAGTTCTACAGAAGCGGATGACTGGCGCGCACCGTTGAAGCACACATACGACCAGATTTTGGCGCTGCATCGCTTGCAATGGAACGGTATCTGGTTCCGCGTGGTACGAAATTTTTTCTGGTCTGCTACAGCTGGGCACTTCGATTGCATTGTAGGCAATCCGCCATGGGTCAGATGGTCGAAATTGCCGGAAGCGTACCGCGAACGGGTTAAGCCAACATGCGAGCGTTACGGCATTTTCTCTAAAAACAAACGCCATGGCGGAAACGAGTTGGACATCTCAGCCATGATTACTTATACCACGTCGGATAAATGGTTAAAAACGAATGGTCGGTTAGCATTCGTTATTACTGGCACCATCTTCAAAAACCCATCTTCATCTGGGTTCAGATACTTCAAGTTGGAACCAACCAATGCCAAGAGCCTTCACCTTGCCCCGGTCAGTGTAGATGACATGAAGGCTTTGAAGCCCTTCAGTGATGCCGCCAATCACACGGCAGTAATAATCTTCGACAAATCCAAAAAACCTGGCACTTACCCCGTGCCATACCGGCTATGGGACAGGGCACCAGGCTTTACCAAATCCATCCCGTCCAGTTCAACTTTACCTGCCGTGATGGAGCGGGTTTCTATCACTCACAAAGAGGCCGCGCCAGTTGATGGAAAGGGCTCACCGTGGGCGGTGCTTAGCAAAGGGCGGTTCGAGACATTAAAGGCGCTTTCAGGTGCATGCACATGGGTAGCGGGGCGCAAAGGCATCACCACAGACTTGAACGGCGTGTTCTTTGTGCCTGTAATTCAAGACAATGGCGACCTGGTACAGATTCGCAGCCGTCCAGAAGCAGGGAAAAAAGCGTTGGGCGCAGCGAAGACCGCTTGGGTAGAGCCTGAGTTGCTATATCCATTGGTGAAAGGGGCGGGGGATTTTGAATCCTGTTATCTACGCCTGAATAATCCAGAAAGAACGGATGATGTGCTGTATACATTCGTGCCAAATTTTGGCATCGACAAGGCCGACTATACCGCCAGCGAAATCGCCATAAATGGCATCCAATTATCAAAAACTAAGGCTTGGTTCACCGCATACAAGACTCTATTGGAAGCACGTTCCACCTATCGGCGTCAGATGATAGGGGCTCCTTTCTACGATGTATACAACGTGGGCGACTACACTCTTCAGCCTTGGAAAGTGGTGTGGCCGGAAATGTCTACCCGCTTTTATGCGGCTGTAGCAGGAAGCTCGACGGTGCCAGTAGCGGGTATTCGACCGTATGTGCCAGATCACAAGGTGTACTTCGCAGGATTCAATGACAAAAGGCCAGCACATTTTCTCTGCGGCCTGTTGAACACACCCATGGTGCGAGAATGGGTGGAAAGTCATACCGTTTCTATTCAGATGGGTAACGTTTTTAAGCACATGAATCTTCCTGAGTACGACGCTATGGATATCGCTCATGTAGCATTATCAAAATTAGTTGAGCAATCTCACAGCGAACATAACGCCGTAAAACGCGTCCTATTGGTAGCGAAAGTGGAACGAGATGGCGAAGCGGCTCTGGCAAAATGGATTTTGGCAAATAGCGTTAAATAGGGTCGAGTTTGATTTAAAATTTCCTGCATCAGCTCCCCCTCGCTGGGAATCGCCAAGGTACTCAGCCTAAAGGGTCAGGTTCAACTTATTGATTCTCTACCCAGCATAGGCATCTTGCTAGATATCGCCAACGCTCTGAACTACTGAACCGCTCAAGCATAAAGACTTAAGTTCAATTTATATTCCCCTCAACCGCCCCTCGCTAATTTTTTCCGCATCAATGTCTATTAGAAGCCGGCTTGACAAAAGAACGAACGTTCTTCATTATGCAATCTACGTTCTGCACGTTGATTTTTGCACCCTAAGTCGATATTCAACATCCGCAGAGAGGAGAGTGCCATGAGCCAAGCAACCGGACAGATCACTATTTATCAGACCGATGACGGTCAAGTGCAGATTGATGTCAGGATGGAGCAGGACTCCGTCTGGTTGCGGCAGGATCAGATGAGCGAGCTGTTTGGGCGGGAGCGTTCGGTCGTCACGAAACACCTGCGCAATATCTTTGCAGAAGGTGAGCTGGAAGCCGATTCAGTATGTGCAAATTTTGCACATACTGCCGAAGACGGTAAAACTTATCAGGTTACTCACTACAATCTGGATGTGGCGATCTCGGTAGGATACAGGGTGAAATCCATAGCGGGCACACGTTTCCGTCAATGGGCAACCCAGCGGCTGCGCCAGCATCTAGTTGAAGGCTACACCCTGAATCAACAACGCCTCGAAGCTCAGCAGGAAAAACTCTCCGAACTTAAACAGGCAATCGTTTTATCCGCACGCTTAATCCACAACAAGAATCTGTCGCACTCCGAATCGCAAGGCATTCTGTCGGTTCTGGAGAAATACAGCCACGCGCTGACAGTGCTGGACGATTACGATCACCAGCGTTTGCAGGTGGTGGGGACGCGCACGCTGGCGCATCCAAAAATCACTTACGATGAAGCGATTCAGCAGATACGACTGTGGCGCAACCTAGAAAATCTCGGCGGCTTGTTTGGCAATGAAAAAGACGATTCCTTCCAGAGTTCGCTGGAGACCATCTACCAAACCTTCGACGGCAAGGAGCTGTATCCCAGCATTTAGGAGAAGTCAGCCAATCTGTTGTACTTCATCGTTAAGAACCATTCGTTCACCGACGGCAACAAGCGTATCGCCGCCGCGATTTTTGTCTGGTTTCTTGAGCGCCACGAATTTCTGTATAACCCCGAAGGGGAGAAGCGCATCGCCTATAATGCGCTGGTCGCGTTTACCCTCTTGGTTGCCGAGAGTAAGCCGGATGAGCGAGAAGTAATGGTTAAAGTCATCATCAACCTAATCAACGGAAAGAACACATGACCGCCCTACGTTGCACAAAAAAACTGCTAACCGCGATGAAGGTCAAACCTAGCGCGCCGCCCGCACTGGGAGTAAACCTTCTGGGTGATTGGTCACTAAATCTATTGCACACTCGTCCGAAGCTGGTGGTTGCAATGAGCGAGCATGAACGTCTAGCTTTGATTTTTGAAGCGGCACCTTACGCTACCATTCCGCAGCGTTTCCCTGATGCGGTGTTTGAGCAGTTGCTCGCCATCGGCGTTCCGCTCAATGCGGCTCAACGTGAGCGGGAAGCAATGCAGCCCTTGACCATAACCGCCACCTCGCCTTACCCCAATCGCCATAGCCTACAAGCCAACCTCAAGGATTACGCTTGGGTGGCAGAGCGTTGCATGATGACACGCGACAAGTCGTTGGCGGAAATTAATGAACTACTGGCCGGTTACATCGTGAGCATCAATGGTAAGTTGGAGCATCCAAAGGAGTTTGTGCTCAATAAGCTGCAAGCAACGGACTGATAGTATAATCACCCCTCAATTTTCGCTTTCCGCTTGGGAACGATCTCACATAGGCCTTATTAAGTCATTCTGCTGTGAGACTCCATCGCGGAAGGCCAATCGTATTTTTGTATTTGGATAATGAAATGACCACGGAACCTACAGCCCCAATCCCTCAAGAAGAAAACCAAATCATCGCTGATCGCCGTGCTAAGTTGCAGGCAATTCGCGCACAAGGTATCGCTTTCCCTAACGATTTCGAGCGCAAAAATCTTGCTGCCGATTTGTTGGCTGCGTTTGGTGAGCAGGACAAAGCGCAACTGGAAGGCGAGAAGATTCATGTCGC
>Ga0316204_10009428_pt1 | contig 13042 bp, 7 predicted proteins | sample 6monrhotite_MG_2_FD_205661 | JGI IMG/M metagenome (GOLD analysis project Ga0316204, IMG submission 205661) | Microbial mat bacterial communities from mineral coupon in-situ incubated in ocean water Damariscotta River, Maine, United States -... | ecosystem: Environmental > Aquatic > Marine >... | reverse complement strand
ATGTCTAAAGAGAAATTTGAAAGAACAAAACCACACGTAAACGTAGGCACGATTGGTCACGTTGACCATGGTAAGACGACGTTAACGGCGGCATTGACGAAATGTATGGCGGAGCTGCACGGTGGTGCGGTATCGGCGTACGACCAGATTGATAATGCACCTGAAGAGCGCGAGCGTGGCATCACGATCGCGACGGCCCACGTAGAGTATGAGAGTGAGAACCGTCACTACGCTCACGTTGACTGTCCGGGACACGCGGATTACGTGAAGAACATGATCACGGGTGCAGCGCAGATGGATGGCGCTATTCTGGTGGTATCAGCGGCTGACGGCCCGATGCCGCAGACGCGTGAGCACATCCTGTTGGCTCGCCAGGTAGGCGTTCCGTACATTGTTGTGTACATGAACAAGGCCGACCAGGTTGATGACGAAGAGTTGTTGGAGCTGGTTGAGATGGAGATCCGTGATCTTCTGTCGACCTACGAGTTCCCGGGTGATGACACCCCGGTTATCACCGGATCTGCTCTGAAGGCCTTTGAGGGCGATACGTCTGACATTGGTGTTCCATCGGTTGTGAAGCTGGTTGAGGCCATGGACAGCTACATTCCGATGCCTGAGCGTGCGATTGACGGCGATTACCTGATGCCGGTTGAGGACGTGTTCTCAATCTCGGGTCGTGGCACGGTTGTGACCGGTCGTATCGAGCGCGGTGTCGTCAACGTGGGCGACGAGATCGAGATCGTGGGTATCAAGGACACGACCAAGACGACCTGTACCGGTGTTGAGATGTTCCGCAAGTTGCTGGATCGTGGTGAAGCTGGCGATAACGTTGGCGTACTGCTGCGTGGCACCAAGCGAGAAGACGTTGAGCGTGGCCAGGTACTGGCCAAGCCGGGTTCTATTACACCGCACACCAAGTTCGAGGCAGAGGTTTACATTCTGACCAAGGATGAGGGCGGTCGTCATACGCCGTTCTTCAAGGGTTATCGTCCGCAGTTTTACTTCCGTACTACGGACGTAACGGGCGCGTGTGAATTGCCGGAAGGCACCGAGATGGTCATGCCGGGCGATAATGTCCAGATGGTCGTTGATTTGATTGCACCGATTGCTATGGAAGATGGCCTGCGCTTCGCGATTCGCGAAGGTGGTCGTACCGTAGGCGCCGGTGTTGTCGCTAAGATTATTGAGTAAAAGTTAGGCCAGTAGCTCAATTGGCAGAGCGGCGGTCTCCAAAACCGCAGGTTGGGGGTTCGATTCCCTCCTGGCCTGCCATTTGATGCTGGTTATATAGAAATGAGTGCACAAACAGAAACAAGTCAAAGCGGCGTGCTGGATATCGTCAAGCTGCTCATTGCGGCTGCGGCGATAGTTGGCGGTCTCTATTCGTTCTATGCGTTCGAGTTTGAGATCGCGTTGCCGCTGCGAGTTTTGATGGTGCTTGGTGGTACCGGGCTTGGCATTGCGATTGCGATGACCAGCATGCAGGGCCAGCGACTTTGGCACTTCATCCAGGGCTCACGTGTTGAAATTCGCAAGGTCGTATGGCCGACCAAGCAAGAGACGACGCAAACGGCGATCGCTGTTTTCGTATTCACCCTGGTGATGGCTGTATTTTTCTGGCTGCTGGACTCGGGTTTGCTTTGGTTGACTCGACAGTTCGTCGGATAAAAGGAATTTCGTAAGTGTCTCAACGCTGGTACATCGTCCACGCCTATTCGAATTTCGAACACAAGGTGAAGTCGTCGCTCGAAGAGCGAATTGAACGTATGGGTTTGCAGGAGAAATTCGGCGAAATCCTGGTTCCCACTGAAGAAGTGGTTGAAATGAAGGAAGGGCAGAAGCGTCGCAGTGAGCGAAAATTCTTCCCGGGCTATGTGCTTGTACAAATGGAAATGGATGATGAGACCTGGCACCTCGTAAAAGAAGTGCCGAAAGTACTCGGTTTCATTGGCGGGTCGAGCGATCGACCGGCACCGATAACGCAGAAAGAAGCAGACAATATTCTGCAGCGAGTGCAGGAAGGCGTCGACAAGCCGCGGCCGAAAGTATTGTTCGAGCCAGGCGAAGTTGTGCGCGTTATTGACGGCCCTTTCAACGACTTCAGTGGTGTCGTTGAGGGAGTCAATTACGAAAAAAGCAGATTGCAGGTTGCAGTTCAGATTCTTGGTCGGTCCACACCGGTTGAGCTGGACTTCGGCCAGGTAGAAAAAGGCTAGTTAGGCAGTATTGCTGGTTAGACAGTATTAACTAATTACGAGGAGCTCTCTTGTAGAGAGCGTTTGCACTCGGGAGAGAAAAAATGGCTAAGAAAGTAGCGAGCTACATCAAGCTACAGGTCCCCGCGGGCCAGGCAAATCCGTCGCCGCCGGTCGGCCCGGCACTGGGTCAGCACGGCGTGAATATCATGGAGTTTTGTAAGGCGTTTAACGCAGAGACTCAAGGTACAGAACCCGGGCTGCCGATTCCTGTCGTTATCACGGTTTACAGTGATCGTAGTTTTACATTCATTTCCAAGACCCCGCCTGCGGCAGTATTGCTGCGTAAGGCTGCCGGCATCAAGAAAGGCTCTGGCACGCCGAACACGGAAAAGGTTGGCAAGGTAAATCGTGCGCAGCTCGAAGAAATTGCGACCACCAAGATGCCGGACTTGACCGCCGCAGACATGGACGCCGCAGTGCGTACCGTTGCCGGCACCGCACGCAGCATGGGTATTGAAGTTGAGGGAGTGAACTAATGGCTGACAGCAAACGTAAAAAGGCTGCGCGCGAAAAACTTGATTCCGCAAAAGCTTATCTTGTTGATGAAGCGCTGGACCTCGTACGCGAGTTGGCGACTGCCAAGTTTCCCGAGAGTGTTGATGTCGCCGTAAATCTGGGCGTGGATCCGCGTAAGTCGGACCAGGTCGTGCGTGGCTCTACCGTGCTGCCAAATGGCACCGGTAAAACAGTTCGCGTAGCCGTATTCGCACAGGGCGAGAATGCCGAGAAGGCAACCGCCGCAGGCGCTGACATTGTTGGCTTTGATGATCTTGCTGAGAGCATCAAGGGTGGCGACTTGAATTTTGACGTTGTCATTGCAACGCCAGACGCGATGCGTGTTGTAGGTCAACTCGGACAGGTGCTCGGCCCACGTGGTCTGATGCCGAATCCGAAGGTTGGCACGGTCACTGCAGATGTTGAGACAGCAGTAAAGAACGCGAAGGCTGGACAGGTTCGCTACCGCACCGACAAGGCAGGCATTATTCATTGCCCGATCGGACGTGCCGACTTTGAAGTGCCCGCGCTCAAAGAAAATCTGCAAGCGTTGTTGGCTGACCTGAAGAAAGCCAAGCCATCGACTGCAAAAGGCGCGTATGTGAAGAAGCTCACCGTGTCGAGCACGATGGGCCCAAGCGTGTCTGTTGATTCGGCGTCTGTAGACGCCAAATAGAATTTGCGTCGCAACTTTCAGGTTGCGAAGTAAGTAGCTGCAAGGACGCAGCGATCGTCGAAGACCGTAGGTGATCAGCTTGAAAGCTGATCTTAATAAACGCCTACGCAGATGGAGAAACCTTAGTCAGTTTAGCTGGCGACGGTTGCCATCCGACAGGGAATGGATATTCCCAATAGGAGACGAACGGGCTCTGAAGGAAGCGAAAGTTTTCAACAGAGTGCACGTAGAAAAGTTCGTTATTGTTTAACCGTAAGCCAGGAGTAACACATGGCATTAAGACTCGAAGACAAAAAACTTTTTGTCAAAGAGGTAAATGCGGTTGCGGGAGATTCTGTAACGGCCGTCGCGGCTGAGTACAGAGGTCTTTCGGTATCGGAAATGACGGAGTTACGCAAAGAAGCGCGTAATGCCGGCGTGTATCTGCGTGTTGTCAAAAATACGCTTGCCCGTCGCGCCATCGAAGGTACCGACTTTGAGTGCATGAAAGACACGCTCAAGGGGCCACTACTTCTCGCATTTGCAAAAGACGATCCAGGTGCTGCTGCCAGGGTTATCAAAGATTTCGCCAAGGGGCATGACGCTCTGCAGGCGGTATCGCTATCAGCTGGTGGGCAATTGCTACCTGCGTCTGATCTCGCACGTTTGGCAGAGCTGCCGACGTTGGATCAAGCGCGCGGCATTTTGCTTGGCGTAATGATGGCACCGATGACCAAGTTGGCACGTACGTTGGCCGAACCTTCCGGAATGCTGGCTCGCACCCTGGGTGCCCGCAGCAGTCAAGAAGCGGCTTAGGATCAAACAAACATTACCTGACTCAGGAAATACTTTTTTAGAGGAATTTTGAAATGGCACTATCAAACGAAGATCTGCTCAAAGAACTGAGCGCAAAGCCAATCATGGAAGTGGTTGAACTTGTAAAAATGCTTGAAGAAGAGTGGGGCGTATCTGCCGCAGCACCCGTTGCTATGGCTGCAGGCCCTGCTGCTGATGCTGGCGAAGCTGCTGCTGAAAAGGACGAGTTTGATGTCGTTCTTACCGGTTTCGGTGAAGCTAAGGTTGGCGTCATCAAGGCTGTACGCACCATCACTGGTCTGGGCTTGAAAGAAGCCAAAGACGCGGTCGAAGGCACTCCTTCGGTAATCAAGGAAGGCGTTGCGAAAGCCGAAGCAGAAGAAATCAAGAAGCAGCTTGAAGAAGCTGGCGGCAGCGTTGAACTGAAGTAATCAGTTCAAGAGTGTTGTTGCAAGTAACAAGTCGGGTGAGCAGCCAGCCGTTTTGCGGTTGGCTGCTTACGCGCATCTGTAATTAACGAAGGTGTTCTCGAATGGCCTATTCATTCACTGAGAAAAAGCGAATCCGTAAAAACTTTGGCAAGCGTCCAACAATCCTGGACGTGCCGTACTTGTTGTCGATTCAAGTCGATTCATACAAGAAGTTTCTGCAGACGGACAAATCTATTGAAGAGCGTAATGACCGTGGTCTGCACGCTGCATTTCAGTCTGTGTTCCCGATTGTTAGTTATTCGGGCAATGCTGCACTCGAATATGTGAGCTATCGCCTGGGCGAGCCAGTATTTGATGTGAAGGAATGCCAAATGCGTGGCTTGACCTACGCGGCTCCGATACGTGTGCTGGTCAGACTTGTCATTTATGACAAAGAAGCTAGTGGCACGCCGAAGCCTGTCAAAGATATTCGCGAACAAGAAGTTTATCTCGGTGAAATGCCGCTGATGACCGATCACGGCACCTTTGTTATCAACGGTACTGAGCGCGTTATCGTGTCGCAGCTGCACCGTTCGCCTGGTGTGTTCTTTGACCACGACAAGGGTAAGACGCATAGCTCAGGCAAGTTGCTGTTCTCAGCACGTATTATTCCTTACCGCGGCTCATGGCTCGATTTTGAATTCGATCCGAAAGACGCGGTATTCGCGCGTATTGACCGTCGCCGCAAATTGCCGGTAACGATCATCCTGCGTGCGTTGGAAATGACCAACGAAGAAATGCTGGAGCTATTCTTCGACACCAATGACTTCTACCTCTCCGAGAAAGAAATCAAGATGGGTTTGGTGCCGGAACGTCTGCGTGGCGATACTGCAACTTTCGAAATCAAACTTGGCCGCAAGGTTATTGTTGAAGAAGGTCGTCGTATTACGGCCAAGCACGTCCGCGACATGGAGAAATCTACAGTCGACAAGCTTGTTGTGCCGACGGAATATCTCGAGGGCAAGATCCTTGCTCACGATATTGTCGACACGGAAACCGGTGAGTTGCTGGCTGCTGCGAATGCAGAGCTAACGCCGGAACTGATCGAAGCATTGATTGCCGGCGGTATTGAGCATATTCGTACCCTGTTTGTTAATGATCTCGATCGTGGCGCCTTTATTTCCAACACATTGAACATTGATCCGTCGACGACCCGCCTTGAGGCGCTGGTCGAAATTTACCGGATGATGCGTCCAGGTGAGCCGCCTACCAAGGAAGCTGCCGAGAACCTGTTCCAGAACCTGTTCTTCAACCCGGACCGCTACGACCTGTCTGCCGTTGGACGAATGAAGTTCAACCGCCGCGTTGGACGTGATACTTCGACCGGCAATGGCGTTCTGGACAAGGACGACATTCTTGATGTGTTACAGACCCTGATCAACATTCGCAACGGTTTCGGTACCGTCGATGACATCGATCACCTCGGTAACCGCCGCGTACGTAGTGTCGGCGAGATGGCTGAGAACGCGTTCCGCGTTGGCTTGGTGCGTGTCGAGCGCGCCGTTAAAGAGCGTCTGACACAGGCTGAAGCCGACGGCTTGATGCCACAGGAAATGATCAATGCCAAGCCTGTCGCAGCGGCTGTTAAGGAATTCTTCGGCTCAAGTCAGCTGTCGCAGTTCATGGATCAGAACAACCCGCTCTCAGAAGTTACTCACAAACGTCGTGTATCGGCGCTTGGGCCTGGTGGTCTGACGCGTGAACGCGCCGGTTTTGAGGTTCGCGACGTTCACTCGACCCACTATGGTCGTGTTTGCCCGATTGAAACGCCTGAAGGCCCGAACATTGGCCTGATTAACTCGCTCGCTGTGTATGCAAGAACGAACGAATACGGGTTTCTTGAAACACCGTATCGAAAGGTCATAAACAGCAAGGCAACCTCAGAAATTGAATATCTTTCTGCTATTGAGGAAAATCAGTACGTAATTGCGCAGGCAAACTCTGATCTGGATAAGAATGGCAAGTTCACGGAAGACCTGGTCGCAGTAAGACACAAGAACGAATTTACCCTGGCAGGGCCAGCGGACATTAATTACATGGACGTGTCGCCACGTCAGATCGTGTCTGTAGCCGCGTCCTTGATTCCGTTTCTTGAGCACGATGATGCTAACCGCGCCTTGATGGGATCAAATATGCAGCGTCAGGCTGTACCGACTCTGCGCGCTGAGGCGCCACTGGTTGGTACCGGCATGGAGCGTGCTGTTGCTATTGACTCCGGTGTAACGGTTGTCGCTCGTCGCGGCGGGATAGTTGATTCAGTGGACGCGTCGCGAATCGTAATTCGTGTGCATGATGATGAAACCAGTGCTGCGGAAGCAGGCGTAGATATTTATAACCTGACCAAGTACACGCGTTCGAACCAGAACACCTGTATTAACCAACGACCGCTGGTTAAGGGTGGCGATTCGGTTGCGGCTGGTGACGTATTGGCAGACGGTCCTTCGACCGATATGGGTGAGCTCGCGCTTGGCCAGAACCTGCTGGTCGCGTTCATGCCGTGGAATGGTTACAACTTTGAGGACTCGATTCTGATCTCAGAGCGCGTCGTCAAGGAAGATCGTTTCACAACAATTCATATCGAAGAGCTGCAGTGCGTTGCTCGCGACACGAAGTTGGGTCCTGAGGACATCACTTCGGATATTCCTAATGTTGGTGACGCTGCACTTGCGAAGCTTGACGAGTCTGGAATCGCGTTCATCGGTGCTGAAGTAAAAGCCGGCGATATTCTCGTGGGCAAGGTTACGCCGAAGGGTGAGACACAGCTGACTCCGGAAGAGAAACTCCTGAGAGCGATCTTTGGTGAGAAAGCGTCTGACGTTAAGGACACCTCACTGCGTGTTCCCCCGGGTATGGACGGCACAGTTATCGACGTTCGCGTATTTACACGCGATGGCGTTGAGAAAGACCTGCGTGCCCTGTCGATCGAAAAAGCTGAGCTCGAAAGTGTGCGCAAGGATCTCGATGACACGTTGCGTATCCTTGAGGAAGACATTTACGAGCGTGTTGAACGCATGCTGACCAATAAAATGGCGCAGGGCGGACCAAACAAGCTCAAGTCGGGCTCGAAAATAACCAAGGCATATCTCGACGAAGTGCCGCGCGAACAGTGGTTCGAAATTCGACTCAAGAACGATGAAGCAAACGAGCAGTTGCAGAAGGCGTTCGAACGCCTGAACCTGCAGCGTGAAGAGTTTGATCGTCGCTTCGAAGAGAAAAAGCTGAAAATCACCGCTGGTGATGATCTGGCGCCAGGCGTGCTGAAAATGACCAAGGTCTATCTGGCCGTTAAGCGTCGCATTCAGCCGGGTGACAAGATGGCAGGACGCCACGGTAACAAGGGTGTTATTTCAAGCATCGTGCCGGTTGAGGATATGCCGTACCTGGCAGACGGCAATCCGGTCGACATCGTGTTGAACCCGCTGGGCGTACCTTCGCGAATGAACGTTGGACAGGTGCTTGAGACGCATCTTGGCTGGGCCGCTAAGGGTCTGGGCAAGAAGATCAACAATATGTTGAAAGCGCAGGAATCGATTACCAAGATTCGTCAGTTCCTGGAAACCGTGTACAACAAGACAGGCGGTCGCATCGAAGACATCAAGTCATTCTCGGATGCCGAAGTTCTCGAGCTGGCAGGCAACCTGACCAATGGTGTGCCGACGGCAACACCCGTGTTTGACGGTGCCACTGAAGCAGAGATCAAAGGGCTGTTAGCGCTTGCGGATCTGGATGAATCGGGTCAGTCACGTCTTACAGATGGACGCACCGGCAAGGAATTCGATCGCGACGTAACGGTTGGCTACATGTACATGTTGAAACTCAACCATCTGGTTGACGACAAAATGCATGCACGTTCGACCGGACCGTACAGCCTGGTCACACAGCAGCCGCTGGGTGGTAAGGCGCAGTTCGGTGGTCAGCGCTTTGGTGAGATGGAGGTCTGGGCACTGGAAGCATACGGTGCGGCTTACACCTTGCAGGAAATGTTGACGGTCAAATCGGATGACGTGCAGGGACGAACCAAGATGTATAAAAACATCGTCGATGGCGAGCATGAAATGGATGCCGGCATGCCAGAGTCGTTTAACGTTCTGGTCAAGGAGATACGATCTTTGGGCATCAACATTGAGCTGGAGGCAGACTAATGAAAGACTTACTTAAGCTCTTCAAATACCAAAACCCCGTTGACGATTTCGAAGCAATTCGGATCGGCCTTGCATCGCCAGACATGGTGCGGTCCTGGTCTTTCGGTGAAGTAAAGAAGCCTGAAACAATCAACTACCGGACATTCAAGCCGGAGCGTGATGGTCTGTTCTGCGCCAAGATTTTTGGCCCGATCAAGGACTATGAATGCCTGTGTGGTAAGTACAAGCGCCTCAAGCATCGCGGTGTTGTTTGCGAGAAATGTGGTGTTGAAGTTACCCAAACCAAGGTTCGTCGTGAGCGCATGGCGCACATCGAACTGGCGAGCCCGGTTGCACACATCTGGTTTCTGAAGTCGCTGCCGTCACGTATTGGCCTGATGCTGGACATGACGCTGCGAGAAATCGAGCGTGTCTTGTACTTCGAGGCCTTTGTTGTAGTTGAGCCAGGCATGACCGAGCTCGAACGCGGCCAACTGCTGACCGACGACATGTACCTTGATGCACTTGAGCAATACGGTGACGAGTTTGATGCCCGCATGGGTGCCGAAGCGGTTCGTGAAATGCTTATGACCATCGATCTGCAGCGCGAAATTCTGCAGGTTCGTGAAGACATGGGTGCGACCCGCTCTGAAACCAAGATCAAGCGTCTCTCCAAGCGACTCAAATTGGTCGAATCGTTCATCGAGTCTGGTAACAAGCCAGAATGGATGGTGCTTACGGTTCTGCCGGTACTGCCGCCAGATCTGCGTCCGCTGGTACCACTGGACGGTGGCCGCTTCGCTACGTCTGACTTGAATGATCTGTACCGTCGCGTCATTAACCGCAACAACCGTCTGCGTCGTCTGCTGGAACTAAACGCCCCTGACATCATCGTGCGCAATGAAAAGCGCATGTTGCAGGAATCAGTTGACGCACTGCTGGATAACGGTCGTCGCGGCCGGGCGATCACGGGTACCAACAAGCGCCCGCTGAAGTCTCTCGCCGACATGATCAAAGGCAAGCAGGGCCGCTTCCGTCAGAACCTGCTTGGTAAGCGTGTTGATTACTCGGGTCGTTCCGTAATTGTTGTTGGACCGACTTTGAAGCTGCATCAGTGTGGTTTGCCGAAGAAAATGGCGCTTGAACTATTCAAGCCGTTCATCTTCTCGAAGCTGCAGCTGCGCGGTGAAGCGACTACGATCAAGGCGGCGAAACGCCTCGTTGAACGCGAAGGGCCCGAAGTCTGGGACATTCTCGAGGAAGTTATTCGCGAGCATCCGGTCATGTTGAACCGTGCCCCAACTCTGCATCGACTCGGTATTCAGGCATTTGAGCCCGTATTGATCGAGGGCAAGGCTATCCAGTTGCACCCGCTCGTATGTACAGCGTTCAACGCTGACTTCGACGGTGACCAAATGGCTGTGCACGTGCCATTGTCGATCGAGGCGCAGCTCGAAACGCGCGCGTTGATGATGTCTTCGAACAACATTCTGTCGCCGGCAAATGGTGACCCGATTATTGTTCCGTCACAGGACGTTGTCCTTGGCCTGTACTACATGACTCGCTCGCGCGTGAATGCGAACGGCGAGGGCATGATGCTGTCCAGCATCGACGAGGCACGTCGTGCCTTTGAGAATGGTGATGCGGACCTGCAGGCTGGTGTCAAGATTCGTGTGCCTATCTCAATAACGGATGAAGATGGCAACATTCAAACCGAACTAAAGGTCGTTGACACGACTGTTGGCCGCGCGTTGCTGTCGAGCATCTTGCCGGAAGGCATGAGTTTTGATCTTGTTAACAAAGCAATGACGAAGAAGGCAATTTCGGGCGTGTTGAATGCCTGCTACCGCCAACTTGGTCTGAAGAAAACGGTCGTATTTGCGGACAAGCTGATGTACACCGGCTTCCGTTTCGCAACGCTGTCCGGTATTTCTATCGGCGTTAACGATATGGTTATTCCGGAAAGTAAGGGTGTGCTGCTTGAAGCTGCTGAAACTGAAGTTAAAGAAATTCAGGATCAGTACTCGTCAGGCCTGGTAACTGAAGGCGAGCGTTACAACAAGGTTGTCGATATCTGGTCGCGTACGAATGATCAGGTGGCGAAGGCCATGATGGACAAGCTCGGCACTGAATCTGTCAAAGACGCTGCTGGCAAGACGGTTGCCCAGGAATCCTTTAACTCTATCTACATGATGGCGGACTCCGGCGCTCGAGGCTCAGCGGCCCAGATCAGACAGTTGGCTGGTATGCGTGGCCTGATGGCGAAGCCGGATGGATCCATTATTGAGACTCCGATTACGGCAAACTTCCGTGAAGGACTCGACGTACTCCAGTACTTCATCTCTACTCACGGTGCTCGAAAGGGTCTGGCTGATACCGCATTGAAGACCGCTAACTCCGGTTATCTGACGCGTCGACTCGTCGATGTCGCTCAGGATCTGGTTGTTACCGAGGTCGATTGCGAAACTCACAGAGGCGTGCCGATGGCGCCGCTCGTTGAAGGTGGCGATATTGTTGAGCCGCTGCACGAGCGTGTTCTGGGTCGTGTACTGGCTGAAGCAGTACTTGTGCCTGGTTCGGATAAAGTTGCTTATGACGCAGGAACGATGCTCGACGAGGAAACTGTTGCACACCTTGAAGAGATGTCGATTGACTACGTTCTGGTTCGTTCACCGATTACCTGTGAAATTCGATACGGCGTTTGTTCGCAGTGTTACGGTCGCGATCTGGCGCGCGGAAAGCGCATCAGTATCGGTGAGGCAGTCGGCGTAATCGCAGCGCAGTCGATTGGTGAGCCGGGTACACAGCTTACGATGCGTACCTTCCACATTGGTGGTGCGGCGTCTCGTTCTGCAGCAATCAACAACATTGAAATCAAGTCCAACGGTAAGGCCAAATTGGTCAACATCAAGACTGTTGCGCATCACAAAGGCTACCTCGTTGCGGTATCTCGCTCTGGTGAGATCTCGATTGCCAACGATCAGGGTCGCGAGCGTGAGCGTTACAAGGTGCCTTACGGTGCGACAATTACCATTTCTGATGATGCAGATGTGAAGCAAGGCCAGGTTGTTGCTAACTGGGATCCACATACTCACCCGGTTGTTACCGAGGTTGCGGGTAAGCTCAAATTTGACGACTTCCTTGATGGCATCACTGTTACCGAGCAGGTTGACGAGTTCACCGGACTGACCAGCATCGTTGTTATGGATCCGAAGAGTCGTGGTGGCACGGGTAAGGACTTGCGTCCGGTTGCTCGCCTGGTTGACGACGAGGGTGTCGAGATTTGCTTTGCGAATACCGAGATTCCGGCCGTTTACGCCTTGCCAGCTGGCGCAATTATTTCCATGTCGGATGGTTCGGATGTCTCCGTCGGTGACGTAATTGCACGTATTCCGCAGGAGTCTTCCAAGACTCGCGATATCACTGGTGGTCTGCCACGGGTAGCCGATTTGTTCGAAGCCAGAAAGCCAAAAGATCCGGCAATCATGGCGGAGCACACTGGTACTGTTAACTTCGGTAAAGAAACCAAAGGCAAGCGCCGCTTGGTTATCACCGATGAGACGGGTGAGAGTCATGAGGAGCTTATTCCGAAGTGGCGTCACTTGAATGTCTTTGAGGGTGAGCAGGTTGCACGCGGCGAAACAATTGCTGACGGCGAACCGAACCCACATGACATTCTTCGTCTGCAGGGCGTTCAAAACCTGGCTGATTACCTCGTTCGTGAGATTCAGGATGTTTATCGACTGCAGGGTGTGAAAATCAATGACAAGCACATCGAGGTGATCATTCGCCAGATGCTGCGCAAGGTCATCGTGGCAACACCAGGCGAGAGTAACTTCCTGCGCGGAGAGCAAATCGACAAGGCGCGATTCTTCGAGGAAGAAGAGCAGCTGCTGGCTCAGAACAAAGAGCCTTTGACGATCGATCCTGTGTTGTTGGGTATCACCAAGGCATCGCTGGCTACCGAGTCGTTCATTTCGGCAGCTTCGTTCCAGGAAACGACCCGCGTTCTCACCGAAGCATCGGTACGTGGTTTGCGCGACGATCTGCGCGGCCTGAAAGAAAACGTGATCGTTGGCCGTCTGATCCCGGCAGGTACCGGTTTTGCACATCATGCCGAACGTCGTCGTACTCGCGAGCAGGATCTTGCTGATCAACTCAAAGAGCTCGATACCGCAGCGACTGCTGAGGCGGTGGCCCGGGCAGAAGCTGAGGCATTGCTAGGCG
>Ga0316204_10009427_pt1 | contig 13043 bp, 13 predicted proteins | sample 6monrhotite_MG_2_FD_205661 | JGI IMG/M metagenome (GOLD analysis project Ga0316204, IMG submission 205661) | Microbial mat bacterial communities from mineral coupon in-situ incubated in ocean water Damariscotta River, Maine, United States -... | ecosystem: Environmental > Aquatic > Marine >... | reverse complement strand
ACATTGTCGAAGGTCCGCGCATGTCTTGCGGGGCTTACGCATTGATCACCGGGGTTGGCGGGACAGCCGGGCGTTTGATCAATGACGAAGGCGTGACGGGTTATTATATGGCCGTAAACTCCAAAGACGAGATCATCACAGAGGTCCGCCGCCAGATCAAACACGGGGCTGACTGGATCAAAGTGCATGTCACTGGCATTATCCCCCGTCAGGCCCATAAGGGAGAGCTGTGCGTCTGGACGATGGATGAGCTAAAGCTGATCTGCGACACGGCGCATGATTTGCACACGCCTGTCATGGGGCATTGCAGGGGTGCGGATGCCACAAAAAGAGCCGCCCAAGCCGGATTCGATTTGATTTTCCATGGCACGGGTATGGACGATGACGCGCTTCAGGCAGTGATTGATCACAAAGTACCAATTGCACCTGCGTTGACATTTCAACACAATATGGTCGAATTTGGCGACAAAATCGGCACCTCCGCATCGTTGATGAAAATCTTTGAACGCGAGATTACAGAATCCATCGACACAATGACCCAAGCGCACAAAGAAGGCGTGCACCTGCTGACCGGATCAGAGGCGGGGTTCGCACTGGTGCCATATGGCGACTGGCACTACCGCGAGATGGAAGTGTTTGTGAAGTACTTTGGTATGTCACCACTTGAAGCGATCCAATGTGGGACGCAGAAAAGCGCAGCAGGTATCAAGATGGCCGGTCAGGTGGGCGTTATTGCGCCCGGATACCGCGCCGATATTATCTGTGTGACAGGCAAGGTTGAGCAACAACTTAGCCTGCTGGGCAATCCCGATAACATTACCAATGTGTTGATCGACGGAGTGGAAAAAGACCTGTCCCCGCCGCCCAAGCGGAACCCAATTCCGGGGTGGCGTTTGGCGTCCATTGGCAACACTCGCTTGACCCGTGCACTGGCCTACGGCCCCGATCAAAACCCTGCACCACTGATGGTTGAAGAGCTTCACTAAGGAAAGAACGCCCATGTCTGAACATTTTGTTACCGCATACCGCGACGCCGAAAAAACCTTGCGTCTGCCGGATCTGCATCAGGCCCTGTATGATGCTGACACAGTATTTTTGCCCCGTACCGTAGTGTGTTTGCATGGCGAAGATCACGCCCGCAAAAAACGCATTTTTTCGGGCGTCTTTAATAGAAGGTTCTACAAACACTATCAGAACCATGTCTTTCCAAATGCGATCAAGGAAACGATGGAACCCGCGATTGCCGCGGGTGGCGGTGATATGGCCAAGTTTGCCTATCGTGTCCTGATCAACCTCACTGCGGACAGTGCTGGTATTGACCGGCGCCACACCCAAGCAGATACCGACCATCTTTTGGCGTTGCTTGCCAAATTGGGGCACGCGCCAACAATGGGACAACTCACCGACCCAAGTGACCGTGATCGCCTTCTGGCCGAGTTGGACGAAGCTTTGGCCGCTTTTCGGGAGGATTTTTTTGAACCTTCCATCCGTCACAGACGTGCGCTGGTGGCGCAGTTTGATGCCGGAAAAATTGAAAAGGCAGATTTGCCTCAAGACGCGATCACAGCGCAATTGCGCGAGATGCCGGATGATGCGGATTTGCCTCCTGAGGAACGCATGAAAGATGCCGCGTTCTTCATCTTAGCGGGTGCTTTCACCACGGCAAATGTCCTGATGAACATGGTAAATGAAGTGCTAGACTGGTTTGAAGACACCCCTTCCGATCGCCAAGCCTTGATGGATGATCCCATCTTGATGCAAAAATTTATCTGGGAGAACACGCGCCTGCATCCTGCCAGCCCGATCACCAAGCGGCGTGCGCTTTGCCCGATGGATTTGCCCGATGGCCATGCCGCCGAGAAAGACGAATTTGTTACCGTGGATCTAACGAAAACAAACCGCCAGCCTGACTTGTTTGGGGCGGATGCAGATCAGTTCAACCCGAACCGCGAATTGGAAGATGGCATGCCACTGCACGGGCTATCTTTTGGCGGTGGGCCGCATGTTTGTCTTGGAAAATTGTTGGCTGTGGGTGTTAAAATAACCGATGACAACAAGGACCAAGAAGAAACCGAAGTGGGCACGATAGCATTGGTTCTAAAGGATCTTTTGCGCCACGGTATTGCGCGGGATCCAGACAAAGCCGCAGAAATTGATGAAAGCACCGCGCGGCGTCACTTCAAATCCTTGCCCTTTATTTTTGACCCTGCTTTGGCTGTCAAAGGTTAGCCTGCCGCGATGAGTGGCGGGAGTTCTGCAGCAAACCATTGACAGAAAATCAAAGTTCCGCCAATTTCGATTATATCAATATCAATGTTTCCAATATGGAGATGAATTGCGACAAAGCCTCAAAGAGCTCAGATCGCACATGGCGCATGCCCACCTGCATGCATGGGAGGAGAAACCATGAAAGTATCGCTTACGGTCAATGGCCAAGCCGAAACTCAAGAGATTGAACCACGCACCCTGCTTGTGCATTTGCTTCGCGATCAACTGCGTTTGACGGGCACGCATGTGGGATGTGACACATCGCAGTGCGGCGCTTGTGTTGTGCATGTGGACGGTGTTGCAGTGAAATCCTGCACTATGCTGGCCGCACAAGCGGAAGGCGCTGAAGTGACCACAATCGAAGGATTGTCCGACGGCGCAAACTTGCATCCCATGCAAGAGGCGTTCTCAAAGGCTCACGGGCTGCAATGCGGCTTTTGCACACCGGGTATGATTATGACCGCAACAGATTTGCTGCGCCGTATCCCCAACCCTGACGAAGAAACGATCCGCAAGGAGCTTGAGGGCAATATCTGCCGCTGCACAGGCTACCAGAATATCGTCAAGGCGATCAAAACCGCAGCGGAGGCAGGCGCATGAGCGACCAAGTTTTAGGCAAAACCTTTGGCACTCCTGTGCGCCGCGTTGAAGACAGCCGTTTTATTCAAGGTGCGGGCAACTTCACGGATGATGTGATCCACCCAGGCCAGACCTATATGGCGTTCCTGCGATCCCCTCATGCGCATGCAGATATTGTGTCGATTGATACAAGCGCCGCCGAAGCCGCAGCCGGTGTGCGCAAGGTACTTACAGGCCAAGATTATGCTGACGCCGGTTTGGGTATGTTGTTTTGCGGGTGGGGATCACAGTCGCAATCGGGCGAACCGCAAAAGATGGGCGCCTATCCGCCGCTGGCTCATGGCCGTGTGCGCTACGTCGGGAATATTGTCGCGGCTGTAATCGCCGATAGCCGTGATCAGGCGAAAGACGCAGTTGATCTGATTGAAGTGGACTACAAAGAACTCCCTGTGGCGGTTGATGTGCTGGACGCTGTCAAAGATGGTGCGCCGCAACTGCATGACGATGCGCCGGGCAATCTGGTCGTGGATTGGGTGCATGGCGACAAAGACGCAACAGAGGCAGCCTTTGCTGCCGCCTCGGACGTTGTAACGCTTGAGTTGCGCAACAACCGCATGGTGCCCAACGCGATGGAAACCCGCGCAACCAACGCCCTTTATAACCATGGGCGTGGTGAATTTACGCTGCATATCTCAACGCAAAATCCGCATGGCCTCAAGACGTTTACATCCGTTCTGACCCAGATTGCACCGGAACATAAATTGCGACTGGTCGCGGACGATGTGGGCGGCGGTTTTGGGTCCAAGGCATTTGTATATGCCGAGGATGCGATCACGCTGTTTGCCGCACGCGAAACCCGACGCCCGGTGAAATGGACATGTGAACGCTCAGAGGCGTTTTTATCAGATGCACATGGCCGTGACCATTGGACCAAGGCTGAATTGGCGTTGAACGCAGAGGGCAAGTTCCTGGGGGTGCGCGTGCATACACTGGCGAATATGGGGGCCTATCTGTCAACGTCCGCCACGCTGGTCCCAACCTATATGTCAGCGCCATTGTTGACGGGGCAATATGACATTGCAGCGGTACATGGACAGGTTGATTGTGTGTTCACCAACACCGTTCCCGTTGACGCGTATCGCGGCGCGGGCCGGCCTGAGGCCGCCTATGTGATCGAACGTCTGGTCGATGCCGCGGCATTTCAAACGGGGCGTGATCCATCACAGTTGCGCCGGCAGAATATGATCACTCAGTTCCCGCATACCACCGCGGGCGGCCTTACCTATGACAATTGCGATTTCCACACTCTTTTGGACAAGGCATCCGAAGCCATCGATTATGCCGGGTTCCCGGCACGCAAGGCCGAAGCGAAGGCGCGTGGCAAAATCCGAGGCATCGGCATGTCGACCTACATCGAGGCCTGTGGCTTTGGTCCTTCCAAGATCATTGGATCTTGGGGCGGGCAAGCTGGCCCATGGGAAAGCAGCGAAATCCGCGTGCTGCCCACCGGCGGGGTTGAAATCCATACCGGATGTATGAACCACGGTCAGGGGCATGAAACAGTGTTTGCACAATATGTATCAGACGCGTTTGGCGTGCCAATGGATCAGGTCGAGCTGCTTTATGGTGATACCGATCGCGGCCAGCACGGCAATGGCACAGTTGGATCGCGGTCAGGTCCGGTTGGGCTTGGCGCGGTGGCTATGACCTGCACCAAGATCATCACCAAGGCCAAAACCGTTGTGCGCCACACATTGGGGGCCGAAAGCGATGATGAGATTGAATTTGCGGACGGCGTGTTTACCCGCACAGGCACCAATCTTGCACTAAAATTTGCCGAAGTTGCTTGGATCGCAAATGCAGGCATCACGATTGCAGACACCGACGTCGAACCGGGCCTTCATGCGGCATCAAATTTTGATCCGGAAAACTTCACCTTTCCTTCAGGCTGCTACATCTGCGAGGTCGAAATTGATCCCGATACAGGCGTAGTTGATATCGCAGATTTTGTCGTCTTTGATGACTTTGGCAACCTGGGCAATCCCATGATCGTCGAAGGCCAAGTGCATGGCGGTGTCGTGCAAGGGATCGGGCAGGCGTTGCTGGAAAACACGGTCTATGACGAGACAGGTCAACTGCTGTCAGGTAGCTTTATGGACTACACCATGCCGCGCGCCGATAATTTTCCGCACTTCCGTGTCGGGATGCATGGCACACCGGCAACCGCCAACCCGATGGGCATGAAAGGTTGCGGTGAAGCGGGCGCCATTGGTGCGCCCCCAGCTGTTGTGAATGCGGTCACCAATGCCTTGAACATTGACCATATTGATATGCCGCTTACCGCCGAAAAGGTCTGGGCGAAAATCAACAGCACTAGCGCATAAGGAATTGGACCATGCAAAGTTTTGACTATCAAAAACCGTCCACATTGGACCAAGCGGTCGCAAGCCTTGATGGTGACGCCAAAGCATTGGCAGGCGGGCAAACCTTACTGCCCGCGATGAAGGTGCGCTTGGCTGGACCGGGAACACTTGTTGACCTAGGCGGACTGCCCGAACTGAAAGAGATTGCGGCTGATGGCGGCGTCCTGACAATTGGTGCGGGTGAAACTCATGCGGCTGTGGCCCAGTCCGACATCGTTGTGGGGGCGATTCCGGCGCTTGCGGCCTTGGCCGGGGGGATTGGCGATCCGGCTGTCCGCCACCGCGGGACACTTGGTGGGTCCGTTGCCAACAATGACCCTGCCGCGGATTATCCGTCTGCTATGTTGGCCCTTGGCGCGACAATCCATACCAACAGCCGTGCCATTGCCGCTGATGACTTTTTCACCGGCATGTTTGAAACAGCCTTGGGTGAGGATGAATTGATTGTAAAAATCAGCATCCCTGTGCCCGACAGCGCAGGCTATGCCAAGTACCCAAACCCTGCGTCGCGCTATGCAATGGTCGGTGTGTTCGTGGCCAAATTCGGTCCCACCGCGTCTGTCGCAGTGACCGGTGCAGGCCAAGACGGTGTGTTCCGCGCAGCTGATTTGGAAGCGGCCCTAACCGCCGATTTCAGCGAGGCGGCAGTGAGCGACGGATGCTGCGGGGATGTGGTGATACTGGGAGACATTCATGCCTCTGCCGACTATCGCCGTGCGATGATCCCTGTTTTTGCGCGCAAAGCCGTCGCCAAGGCCACCGAATAACACCAGACCGCACGCCCATTGGTTCCCAGGGCGTGCGGCACATATCTCAATCGGACTTATCGCTGTGCCTAAATCTCATACCATTCACACATCCGCCGACATAGCAGCCGGGCTGAAAAGCCCTGATTTGCGGCAAGCCCTTTATGACGAGGGTGCAGTGATCATGGCAGATACACTGCTGACGCTATCAGGCGAGCGGCACCGCAAGCGACGTCTGATTGAATTTGGAGTGTTCCGCAAAGACTACTTCCAATGGTACGAACAGACAGTTTTTCCAGCCAGCGTCGGTGCGGTGCTGACCCCGTGCCTAGACATAGGCCGCGCCGATCTTGCGTCCGTTTCCGTGCAGTCCACGGTGAACCTGACAGCAGATTTTGCAGGCATTGATCGCCCGCAGAAATCCAAGTCAGAGACACTGGCGCTGTTGCATTTGGTTGAAATATTCTCGCAGGGCGCGACCATCATTCACAGCAGCCGCCCCAAGGACGACGTGCGCAGCGATGTGCGCCACGCCCTCGATATCTTTGAACCGGATTTCCTCGCGCCATCAATTGCGCGGCGCAAATCCATGTTGGATCAATTGGCGGCGGGGACGATCACTCAAGCTGACGTGCCGCGCGATGTGCTGACAACCCTTTTACAAAACAGTGATCCGGCTGATGTGACGCCAGAAGTTTTGTTACGCGAGATCGCATTTTTCTTGCAGGCCGGATCACATTCCACATCCAACGCAACGGTGCATGCCTTCCATGACATCGTTTGCTGGGCCGATGCCGCGCCGGACCGTTGGGACCAATTGCGCAGTGATCCGTTCTTCTTGCAGCGCTGCGTACACGAAAGCCTGCGCCTGCACCCCGCCAGCCCAGTCGCCTTTCGCGAGGCAATGTGCCCGATGCAACTGGCGGGGGCAGGTCATCTTGCCGCTGGCGACACCGTCGAATTCAAATTGGCTGAAGCGAACACAGATACAGCCCTTTTTGGCGATGATGGGGACATCTTTAACCCCTTGCGCCAGATATCGCCGCCAACTCTGCCATTTGGCCATACCTTTGGGACCGGCGTACACGCCTGTTTGGGCCGTGATCTAGCAGGCGGAGCGATACCAAAAACTGGCGCTGACCCGGCGACACATCCGTTCGGTACGGTCACACTATTGTTAAGAACGCTGTTTCGTCATGGCGCCCGGCCTGATCCAGATACGCCACCGCAGCCGGCAGAACATACGGAACGGCCGAATTGGGGTTGCTACCCCATCGTTTTTAAAAAGGAGCTCGCTTGGACATGAAGACCGCACTTATCACCGGCGGCAGCGGCGACCTTGGGCTTGCGTGCGCGCAGGCCTTGACGGCTGACGGATACAAGATTGGCCTGCTTGATCTGCCCTCTGACAAACTGGAAAACGTCGCGGCAAAAATCGGCGCGATACCTTTGGCCGCTGACGTCACAGATGAACCGGGGGTCGAAGCCGCGTTTGAACGCTTTGGTGCGGTGCCAGATGTTGTGGTCAACAATGCAGGCATCGGGCGTTTTGCCTCGCTTTTGGAAATGCCGATTGAGACATTTCGCCAGCAACTGGACGTGAACCTTGTCGGGTCATTTATCGTGGCGCGTGCGGCAGCAAAAGGCATGGTCAAACGCGGGTCCGGGTGCATTTTGAACGTCACCTCAATCAACGCGATCAGTTCGGGGCCGGGCACGGGCAGCTACCCTGCATCAAAGGCGGGTCTGGCGAAATTGACAGAGATGATGGCACTAGAATGGTCGCCCATGGGCGTCAGGGTTAATGCCATCGCACCGGGGTTCATCGACGCGGGTATATCAACACCATTTTATGCAAACCCAGAAATCAGGGCGCTGCGCGAAGGGGCCGTGCCAACAGGACGGCTTGGCTTGGCCGAAGATATTGCGAATGCAGTCAGCTTTCTTGCTAGTGAAAAAGCAAGCTATATCAACGGGCATCACCTTGTGGTGGATGGCGGTGTCACTGTCAGTCTGTTGACCCAACTGCCCCGCGCAACGTCTACATGACACGCAATCTGTTCCTGTCGGGGGGAATTTTTCACCCATTTTTCGAGACATCCGCAGCGATAGACCAGATGCTTGCCGAACATGGGATCAGCTCAGAAATTTGCGACATCCCAACAGGCCTTGCCCGATTGTCGGATGAAACCTTTGATCTTGTTACGATCAACGGGTTGGCTTTTTCGATGACACAAGCCGAAAAATACGCGCCTTTGCGCGATGAATGGGCGTTCAGTATTGATGCAGACGTGCAGGCCGCGCTGCACGATCACGTACTGCAGGGACGTGGGGTTTTGGGAATTCATACGGCCGCAATTTGTTTTGATACATGGCCAGTGTGGGGTGATTTGCTGGGTGTTCGTTGGGTTTGGGGGCAATCGGGCCATCCCGCGCCCGCAGACCTGCACGTTTCTCATGATGGCGCTGAATTTGACATTTTTGATGAGCTTTACACAGGTCTGGCACTGCATCCGGACACAAAGGTACAGGCCACAGCACATTTGCGATCAGGCGGCCCGTCAGAGCCTGTTTTGACGGCCAAAGGCAATGCTGCCTATCTCGCACTTGGCCATGATCTAAGGTCGGTCCGCGCGCCCGGTTTTGAGCGGCTGTTGGCACAAGCGATCAAAACAACACGCGAGAGGGATAACCATGCAAACGGCTGACGGGTATTCTGTCTTGATCACTGGTGGCGGGTCTGGTCTGGGCGCCGGTATTGCACGGTATATGGCTGCGCTGGGCGCTAAAGTAACGATCAGCGGGCGGCGCATGGAGAAACTGCGCGAGGTTGCAAAAGACATCGGCCCCAACTGCGCAATCTGCGTTGGCGATGTGACCCTGGCCGAAGACCGCGAAGAGATGATCAAAGCAGCCAACACCCATGGCAACGGATTGCACGGGCTGGTGAATGGGGCGGGCAACATGCTGCGCGGCCCGATCGAGGCACTAAAGGCCGATGATATCCTTGCTCTGATGAACCTGAACGTTGTGGCTGGTATGGCGTTGACCGGTTTGGCCACGCCCTATTTGCAGGACCAAGGCGGGGCGGTGTTGTTCATCGGATCCATCCACACGCGCCGCGCCTTTCCGGGGGCCGCCCCCTATGCGGCCTCAAAGGGGGCTGTTGAAACGCTTGGGCAGGTTCTGGCTGCTGAACTTGGGCCAAAGGGAATCCGCGTGAACTGCTTGTTGCCCGGCGCGGTCCCGTCCGAGATCAACATTCGCGCAGGATTGGCCACAGACACGCGCGAAAACCTTACCCGCCTGCAATCGATGATCCCCGAACATCCCCTTGGACGTATCGGTACGCCACAAGACATAGCAGAAGCAGCCGATTATCTAATGCGTGCCGAGTGGGTCACTGGCACGTCCCTGATCGTCGATGGAGGGCTTGCCTTGGGCGTCACCCACAAGTGAGGGCAAACACGTGATTGTTGAACAACGCACCTATGATTTCATCCCGGCGCAATTCCCAAATTTATGCAGTTGTACGAAGACAGCGGCGCACGCGATTTGCAATTGCGCATTCTTGGCAACCTGATCGGCTACTACGTATCGGAGATTGGCCAGCTTAATCAAACCGTCCATTTATGGGGCTATGCATCCTTGGACGACCGCTGCCAGCGGCGTGCAGGACTGATAGACGAAGCCGTCTGGCGCAGCTTCCTAGGACAAATTGTTCCATTGCTTCAAAAACAAGACAGTAAAATCCTGTTGCCAACGGCGTTTTCACCAACATCAAGCATGGATCTGTGACCCGGATAAAGCTTTAACAAATTGCGCAACATGACTTGGGTCATATAAGCAAAACAGCGGCCGTTTGCGTTTCTTGCCAATCGTTCGGCAAGGCTAACTGCGCCGAAAACGACATACCAGCCATAGCCAATTCCGTGATGCCCAGCGCCGAGGGTCTCTGCGTGTTTCTTGGTTCACTTACTAGATACGATAGTCCCAAAGCGCCGCGCTCCATACCAATGAAGGAAGAAGGGCCGTAAAAACAGACTTGGGAAAGCCCGCAACAGCTGTTCGAAAAGGGGAGAAATCCCCAAAACGCGATCAATGACACAAACGAAAAGGGGGTAGTGGCGGACCGAGGATCAGCAATACTATTCGGCTATATCCCTACAAATACGTTGTTTATATTTACATCTTCTGGCATATACCACATTTCATACCATATACGCAAAGAGGTTTCTGTTCTCTCGGAGCTCTCCCCGCGTCATCCCAGCATTGCCTTAATGCAACCTGCATGTGTGGGCGGAAAGCGGAAGTTCGCTGCAGGTGCGATAGGGACGTGCTGGGAACGTGAGAGCGGCCGTTCAAAACGACTTGAAATTGAGCATCTCGCGGCATGGCTCGCGACGAGCAGAAATCGGTGCCAGCCCCAACCACCACGTACGATTCAGGGCTGGGCCCATTAAATGCGCGGGTCGGGCGACGTTTGATTCATCGTCTGTTCATATTGACATGGATCAAGGCGCATATGCGTCCTGGCGCATAATCAGTCCAATATGCAGGAGATACTTGCCGCCATTTGCGACCCAACTCGCCGCGCCGCGCTCGCCCTTCTCTGGGACGGGGGTGAGCACTGTGTCTGTGAACTTATGGCGAGGCTTGACGCGAGCCAGAGCCGGATGTCGCGGCACATGAAGGTGCTGCGTGAGGCCGGCCTCGTGCTGGACAGGCGCGAGGCGCAATGGGTGCGCTACCGGCGGAACCCCGACCTGACGCCGGAATTCGCGACGGTGATCGACGCTGTGCTGACCGCAGAATTCAATCTTCAAGGGAAAGCCGCATGACCGTCGAGACACATGACCTGGCCCCGCATCGTGGCACACCGGACTGGCTCTGGTATGTTGGCGTGCCCGCCGTGGGCGTGGTTCTCTACCTGCTCTATGGCCAGCTGATCCCGATCTCGGAATGGGTGACAGGTTTGTTCCCGGTGGCCCGCGACAGCCACACTGGCGAGGCCATCGCCTTTTTCGTCTATGACGTGCCCAAGGTCCTGCTTCTCCTGACCGTCATCGTCTTCGTTACCGGCGTGCTGCGCAGCTGGTTCAGCCCGGAGAAGACCCGTGCGATCCTGGCGGGCAAGAACCAGATCTGGGGCTATCCGCTGGCCGCCCTTCTGGGTGTTCTGACGCCGTTCTGCTCCTGTTCATCGGTCCCGCTCTTCATCGGCTTCGTCTTGGCGGGCATCCCGCTGGGGGTGACATTTTCCTTCCTGATCGCCGGGCCGATGGTCGGACCGGTGGGCCTCGGGTTGCTCTATGGCCTTGTAGGCTGGCAGATCGCAACGACCTATCTCGTGTTCGGATTCACTATTGCCACGGTGGCGGGATTCGTCATGGGCCGCATGGGGCTGGAGCGATACCTGCAGGACTGGGTGCGTGAGCTGAACGCGGGCCCAGTGGGCGACCTACCCGAGGAACGGCTGACGCTGGTGGACCGACTGAAGATCGGTGTCGAACAGGTGCGCGAGATCGTTGGCAAGGTCTGGATCTGGGTCCTCGTCGGCATCGGCATCGGCGCGGCGATCCACGGCTATGTCCCCGAGGACGTTATGCTGCGGATCATGGGCGGCGAGGCCTTGTGGTCGGTTCCCGCCGCCGTGGTAGTTGGCGTGCCTATGTACACCAATGCGGCCGGTGTCATTCCCATCGTGGAGGCGTTGCTGGGCAAGGGGGCCGCTCTAGGCACGACGCTGGCCTTCATGATGTCGGTGATCGCGCTGAGCCTGCCCGAGATGATCATCCTGAAGCAGGTTCTGACCTACCGCCTGATCGCGATCTTCCTCGCGGTTGTCGCTGCGGGGATCCTCGCCACCGGTTTTCTCTTTAACGCCATACTCTGAAAGGACACTTCCATGAAAACCATCAAGGTTTTCGGCCCCGGCTGCAAGCGCTGCGAGAGGACCAAAGTCATGGTCGAGGAGGCAGCCGCCAAGCTTGGCGTCGCCGTCGATGTCGAAAAGGTCACCGATGCGAAATCCATCGCCATGGCGGGCGTCATGTCCACGCCGGGCCTCTCGGTCGACGGCAAGCTCGTCCATGCCGGCGGCCTACCTGACACGGCAAAGCTGGAAGGATGGCTCAGCGCATGATCCGGGCCCTCGTCGCGGCCGCTGCCGTCCTCGCTTCTCCGACCGTCGCCTTGGCGGATGTCCTTGAGGTCCAGCCCGTTACGGAAGATGTCTGGGCGATCGTCGGCCCGACCGAGCAACGCAACCCGGAGAACCTCGCCAACAACGCGACCTTCGGGCTCGTCATCACAGTCGAGGGGGTGGTGCTGATGGACTCGGGCGGGTCATGGCAAGGCGCGGAGATGCTGCATGACGCCATCCGCACAGTCACCGACCGGCCGATTGTCTATGTCATCAACACCGGCGGGCAGGATCACCGCTGGCTCGGCAACGGCTATTGGCAGGCGCAGGGGGCGACGGTGATCGGGTCCCAAGCGTCCGTCGCGGATCACCAAGCCCGCACAAAGGACCATATGATCGAGCTGTCGCAATTCTTGGGCGACGGGCTGGATGGCACCGAGCCGGCCTATGCCGATGTGACCTTCGCGACCGATTACACCCTCGAGTTCGGAGGTCTCAGCTTCGAGATCATGCATCGCGGCGCAGCCCACACACCCGGCGACAGCTTCGTCTGGCTCGACGAGCGCGACGTGATGTTCACCGGCGACATCGTCTATGTCGACCGCCTGCTGGGCAATGGCCCTGCCCGCGACACCGACAGCTGGATCGCAGTCTTTGAGGCGATGGCGGTCTATCAGCCCGCGCATATTGTGCCAGGCCATGGCCGGGCGACCGATCTGCCTACGGCCACACACGACACCCACAACTATCTCGTTAATCTGCGAACGCGGATCGGAGAGTTGATAGAAGAAGGCGGCGACATCATGGACGCACCCAAAATCGAGCAGTCAGCCTGGTCTTATCTGGAGCAGTTCGACATTCTCGCCGGTCGCAACGCACAAG
>Ga0316204_10009425_pt1 | contig 13045 bp, 12 predicted proteins | sample 6monrhotite_MG_2_FD_205661 | JGI IMG/M metagenome (GOLD analysis project Ga0316204, IMG submission 205661) | Microbial mat bacterial communities from mineral coupon in-situ incubated in ocean water Damariscotta River, Maine, United States -... | ecosystem: Environmental > Aquatic > Marine >... | reverse complement strand
ATCAAGATCAGTCCGACCAAAATGGCCTTTGCGATAGCGACTGGTCACTTCGGGATGGGTCTTGATCAGAATGGACTTGCCGGGGTTTTCGGCCTTAGCCGCCGCCAACATCGCCGCAAACGTCACCTGATCTGCCCCGCCATACCGGATCGAGGCATCCCCCCGCGTCTGGTCTATGACAAGGACATAGCCGTCCTCGTCCACCTCAAGGGCTGGGTCAAAGGCGTTGTATTTTGAGATATCCGCCTGCTGAAGCCGCGCAATCCCGGCCTTGGCGCGCTTGGCCAGTTCTGGGGTCGCCAGATCAGCCGTATTCAGAATACCCTCAAGATCGCTGGGGGCGTTACAGTCGAAATAAATCCCCTGCCGATCGATCACCAAACCTTGCGGCGGCTCGCCCGAACGCCCGGTTTTGACCGACCGCAGAAATGCGTCCTCCAGCGTCACCAGTCCGGCATTTCGACGTGCCGCAACCCATCGCCCCCGCGCCGAAGGCCCGGTACGGCCCCAGACCGCAACCTGCCCGTCGCCCTTAGGCGGCAGGCCCAACGCTGGGGTCAGTCCTGAAAGATGCAATATCCGCCGCACACGACGATCGCGGATCAGCCCGCCCGTATAGACAAAGACCCGACCCGTCTGACGCACAATGTCTGCCAGAGGATCAGCCCCCGGTCAGGGTCGTCACGCTGCTGCCAGTGGCCAGCCCGCTGTTCAGCACGCTCAGAGTTTTGTTCCACTGCACGAACGGAGCCTCGGTCACATAGACCGTATCGCCGTCCCGAATGATGAAATCCCGCCCGACGAACATGCCGTTTGGCTCGGTCAGATCCAGCACATAGGCAAAGCGCTGTTGGCCCACCAGATCGTCGCGCCCCAAAAGCGCGTTGGCGATTTCTTCAGGTTCTTCGCGGAAAATGAACACACCCGTCGGGTCCGCCAGATTGCTGCTCAGCCCACCAACCTGGGCAATCGCCTCGATCGCGCTCAGCTTTTGACTGGCAAATGGAATGCGGGTTTGTGTTCCTGTCGCCCCAAGTGCGGTAAAGGACCGTCGGTCCTGTTCAACAAAAATCCGGTCACCGGGTCTGAGAGCAATATCGGCCTTCGGGTTGTCATAAAGATCGGCCAGCCAGACTTTGCCGGTGCGATCGCCCCGTGTCACCTTGATCTGGGCAACTTCGGGTTCAATCGTGATCCCGCCAGCTTTGGCCAACATCGCGGTCAACGTCCGTGTGGACCCTTCAATCGGATACACACCTTGTGCCCCAACGCCGCCCATCACGCTGATGGACGAGCCATCGCCCGCCAAACGCCGCACCAGAACCTGTGGATCAGGTGTCTGGGCATCCAGCTTGCGGGTGATAATCTCGCGCAATTGTTCGGGCGTGTTGCCAGCCGCTTTGATCCGGCCCGCGTAGGGCACAAAAATGCTGCCGGTCGCATCGACCTGAATTTGCTGCAAATCGGTCGAGTTGGACCCAACTCCCGCCAACAAACCATCACTGACGTTTTCCCAAATCTGCAAGCCAAGCACGTCGCCCGGACGGATCAGATCGGCCCCGACTTTACCGGCCCGTTTGAATTTGTCGTCAAACTCAATCACCGGAACAACACTGGTGTATTGGATCACACGGTCATTCACAGTCACAATGAACGCATCACCCTTGCGCTGCACTGAACTTGCGAAAATCTCACGCTTGTTCGGACCCGAGCGCGGCAAGCCGCAAGACCCGACTGCGACAAGCAGCACGAACAGGGCCACAAGACGGGCCCCTCTTGAATAATTAAACGACACGGGATTTGCCCCTTATTGCCAACTCTGCCTCGGTTTTTTGGTAACCGTACACAAAAAAAGGGAAAAATGCCAAGGGAAAGCTGCTTTGTTTCCTATTTGATGACACGCAACTGTTGCCGAGGCGTCGCGTTTTCCTTTTGCAGCGAATCATAGGGGTCCTCGGCGGCCAGTACCCGGTCCACAACACTGCGGATCAAACGGCGACGGCTTTTGGCAGAATAGAACCCGCCCATCACCTGCGACGTCTCCAAAAGATAGTGCCGGTAATCGCGGTACGCGCGCGCGTCCGGCTTCCACGGATCTTCAAAAAACTCAGGCAAGGGCTGCTCTGAAACGAATTCAGGCTTGCGGTAAACCGAGTTTCCAAACACCTTAAGCGGCAGCCCCCGCCACAGCGCCTGCTGGCCTGCGGTCGAGTTCACCGTGACCACAGTTCTGGCGAAATTCATCAGGCCGGCAAGCTTGCCGCCCCGGACAAAATGCACCCGACCCGCGACACCAAATTCCTGCGCCGTGTCCATCGTGATCCGTCGCAAAGGATGACGGCCGTCTTCAAGCGGATGGGTCTTGATGATCAGGTGGTGGTGGATGGGCGCGCCGTCAGCAAAGGCTTCAATCGTCAGGCGAATAAACTCCGGCATCGACCGGAACGGCGAGTGGTGCTGGATCGAGCTGTCATGGCTCAATTGCAGCAGCGCCAGATGGTACACATAGCCATCGCGCCGAATGCGGGCCGAGGCCGCCCGGCGCTGCACAGCATGCAAAGGTATAGAAATTAAGCGTCTGAAATGTAACCTAAATTCCTGAAAAACGCTGATGTCCCGGTGTGTGCGGTAATTCTTGTAGTCGCGATTACGAAACAGAATATGCCCGTGATACAGCGCGCCGTAAAACGCGTGTTGCCGCATGTCGCCCCAGCGCGCCGGGGCATCGGGCAAATCAACGTCGCGATCTATTAATTCGGCCTGCATGTCCGTGACGCTCATGTCCACCAACCGCGAATACCCGTTCACGCCGCCCCGCTCATACGTCACCCAATAGGGGCGCAAATAGCCTTCTTCAAAACAATGAACCGTGATCCCCGCATCCCGCGCGGCGTTGACTGCTTCGGCATGCACGTGCCGGGTGTCGCCATAAAGCACGATATCCGTGATCGCCATATCGGCCAGCACTTCGCGAATCTCAGCACCCCAGGTCTCGGGCGTCCCATAATACGGCAGATAGGTCGCTTCATCTTTCCAGAAGGCGCGATCACCCTGGTTGAAGCCATACTTGAACACTTCAGCGCCTGCGGCCCGCAGCACGCGCGACAACTGATAAAAGAAAGGACCATGTGGACCCTGCAAAAAGAGGAAGACCTTCCCCTCGCCTGACGCTTTACCCATAGACTGCCCGTCCTTGGTTCAACGCCCCCACACAGCGCAAGGATACACCCCCCGCGCAATGTGTCACGTAAAACCTGTACCGCTCATTTTTCTTTACCTTGGATGTGACATGTTTCGCCCATCCCCCTAATTATGCCTTAAGACCGCGTTTTTTGAAAGCCCCTTCGCCCATCGGGGCCCATCAACGCCCCCCAGTGTGCCTCAACTCCTTAAAAACCCGACTTTGCCTTCTTCGTGGTCCAAATATCCAAAACGACGGAACATTTGAGTATTTTTGAAACCGTGATGAGGACATAATGCGCCCTCACAAAAAAGGTGATATCTCTGACAGAGGTTTAAACCACCCTTGCCCTGACTGGCGCGGCGTACTAGGTCAATAAGCGGTCACATGGCGGGAAGAATGGCATGTTTACAGGGATTATAACCGATATCGGAACCGTTCTGGAAACGGAACAACGCGGCGACCTGCGCGCCCGGATTAGCACCAATTACGATGTCAGCGGCATTGATCTTGGCGCATCCATCGCCTGCGACGGCGTCTGCCTGACGGTGATTGCCACGGGAACAAAGCCGCAAGACTGGTTCGACGTCGAGATTTCTGCGGAAAGCGTTTCAAAAACCAACCTCGGCACCTGGGCTGAGGGCAAACGCCTGAACCTTGAGCGCGCCCTGAAAGTCGGTGACGAGCTTGGCGGACATATCGTGTCGGGCCATGTCGATGGCGTCGCCGAGATCATTGCAATGACAGACGAAGGCGACAGCACCCGCGTCACTTTGCGCGCCCCTGATACGTTGGCGAAATTCATCGCGCCCAAAGGCTCGGTCGCACTGAACGGAACGTCGCTGACGGTCAATGATGTTGATGGGACAGAATTCGGTATTAATTTCATTCCGCACACCAAGTCAGTGACTACATGGGGTGACGCAAAGGTCGGCGACCGGATCAATCTGGAAATTGATACTCTGGCCCGCTATGTCGCCCGCCTTCAGGACTGGGGTTGAAATGCGCGCCCTCAGCCAGCGCGAAAATATCCCTGCTGACGCGATCGTTTTGGTCGGGGACACTGCTTTTGAACGTGAATGGCTTGCAGCGGGCAAATTCGCCGGTTACATCGCCGCCGACACCTATTTTTCCGAAAGACCTGCGCCATGACCCAAGTCGAGAACGAATACCGCGATGTGATCTCGTCTGTTGAGGATATCATCGAAGACGCCCGTAACGGCCGGATGTTCATCCTTGTCGATCATGAGGATCGTGAAAACGAAGGCGATCTGGTGATCCCGGCGCAAATGGCCACACCGGATGCGATCAATTTCATGGCCACGCATGGCCGGGGGCTGATCTGTCTTACGCTGACCTCAGAACAAACCGACCGTCTGGGGGTGCCGATGATGGCCTCCAGCAATTCTTCGCGGCATGAAACTCCGTTCACCGTGTCGATTGAAGCGCGTGAAGGCGTGACCACCGGCATTTCGGCCCATGATCGGGCCCGAACTGTTTCGGTCGCCATTTCACCCGAGCTGAACACAGCAGATATCGCCACACCCGGCCATGTCTTTCCGCTGCGTGCCCGCGACGGTGGTGTGTTGATCCGCGCCGGACATACAGAGGCTGCCGTTGATATATCCCGCCTTGCCGGGCTTAACCCGTCGGGCGTGATCTGCGAGATCATGAATGACGACGGCACCATGGCACGCCTGCCCGATCTGATCGGGTTTGCGCAGAAACACGGCCTTAAGATCGGGACGATTTCCGATCTTATCGCCTATCGCCATCGCTATGACAATCTTGTGCGGGAAACCGAAAAGCAGCTGGTCACCTCAATGCACGGTGGCGATTGGACGATGCGGGTTTTCACCGATCAGACTGACGGGACTGAACATGTGACGCTGTCCAAAGGCGATATTACCACATCAGAACCCGTGCTCGTGCGCACCCATGTGCTGAACCCGCTTGAGGATGTCCTGGGCCTTGGCCCAAAGCCGGACGAACTGCCGAGCGCGATGAAAATCATCGCCGAAGAAGGCCGCGGCGTTATCATCCTGTTTCGCGAACCCGGCTCAAAACTGGCATTGGCGGGCGAAGTTTCACCACAAACTCTGCGCCATACCGGTCTTGGCACCCAAATCCTTGCGGCCCTCGGCCTGAGCGAACTGATCCTGTTGACCGACAGTCCTATGCCCAAAGTCATTGGCCTTGATGCCTATGATCTGACAATCACCGGCACCCGCCGCATTACCAAAGAGTAACCGATGGCCTCGAGCGAAACCCACTACATCCTGCCTGCGCCGAAATTCGACGGGCCCGTGAAACTGCTGATCGTGGTCGCGCCTTACTATAAGGACATCGCTGACCAGTTGGTCACAGGCGCACGCACCGCGATCGAGGCCGCCGGCGCGACGCACGAAACGGTCGAGGTTCCCGGCGCTTTAGAGGTGCCAACCGCGATCCGACTGGCTGCGCACTCGCGTGATTATGACGGGTTTGTCGCGCTTGGCTGTGTGATCCGGGGCGAAACCACCCACTATGACACGGTCTGCAATGACAGTTCGCGCGCGCTGCAATTGATGGGGCTGGATGCGGTCTGTATCGGCAATGGCATTCTGACCGTGGAAAACTACGACCAGGCAGCGATCCGTGCCGAAGCACAGGGTCAGAACAAAGGCGGCGGGGCGGCCGATGCGGCCATGCACCTGATCGCGCTGTCGCGCAAGTTTAACCGCGCAACCAATGGCATCGGCTTCAAACCGGCCTCGGAAAACATCCTGATGGCGGGAAAAAGCAAATGACAAAGCCGACACGCGACGAGAAACGCCAAATGAAATCCGCTTCACGGCTTTATGCGGTGCAGGCGCTGTTTCAGATGGAGGCGTCCGATACCAATCTCAGCGATGTGCGGGCGCAATTTGAAAACCACCGTTTTGGGGCGGTTATCGACGAAGAAGAATATGTCGAGGGCAATGTTGATCTGTTTCGCAAGCTCTTGAACGACGCCGTCGCCGGGCAATCCAAAATTGATCAGATGACCGACCGCGCATTGGTGGCCAAATGGCCGATTGACCGGATCGACCCGACGCTGCGCGCCCTGTTCCGCGCCGCAGGTGCCGAACTGGTCGCCAGCGACACCCCCCCCAAAGTCGTGATCAACGAATTCGTCGATGTCGCCAAAGCGTTTTTCCCCGACGGGCGTGAAGCCAGCTTTGTCAACGCCGTGCTTGACCATATGGCCCGCGAGGCAAAACCCGAAGCGTTCGCCTAAGGCGGACGGCGCGTCCCGGTCAGTCAGCGCTTTTGTAAAGATTGCGCGAATACCAGACTTGCTCGACATTTCTCAGCGGCCAGTTTTTTAACTTCGCGCTCAGCATCATCGTTCCCGAGTAATGGTAAATCGGGATCAGCGGCATATCCTCGGCCAGTAGCCGTTCGATCTGGGTGTAATTTGACTGTGGATCAGGCGTGGTCCTGCTTGCAGCCAACAAGTCGTCCACTTCTGGATTGCTGTATTTCCCGTCATTATAGCCAGACCGGGACTGAACCAAATCCAGAAAGGTCGAGGCCTCGTTATAATCCCCACACCATCCGGCGCGGGCAATATCGAACTTTTGCCCGCCGCGCTGCTCCAGAAAACCCGTCCAGTCCATATTCTGAATTTGGGCGTTTACACCGAGTTTCTGATGCCACATCGCGATGATCGCTTCGGCAAGGTTTTTGTGACCCTGTGAGGTGTTGTATAAAACGATGAACGACAGGGGATTGTCCGGCCCATAGCCGGCACTGGCCATCAGCCCGACCGCCTCAGCATCCCGTTGCATTTGGGTCATGTTTTCGTGATCTACCTTGGGCGGAGAGAACCCGGAAACAAAACCCGGCGTGAATGTAAACGCAGGGAATTGTCCCCCCTGCAGAACCGTGTCGACGATGACGTTTCGATCAACGGCATAGGACAAGGCCTTGCGAACCCGAACGTCCTTGAACGCCACCGGGCCCTGCTCTGACATGTTGAAAATGTAGTAATAGGTGCACAATCGGGGAAAGGATTTGACCTCGTCAGGATAGGACGCTTTGAGTGCCGGATATTGGCCCGAAGGCACGTTCACACGATCAAGGCCGCCGGAGTCGAAAAACGAGACCGCTTCATCTTCGTTCGGCACAATATAGGCGATAACCGTGCCAATGATGGTTTCCGCATTGTTCCAATAGCGCGCATTGCGGGATCGCACCGACCCTTTACCGGCCACATAATCCGTCAGAATATAGGCGCCGTTTGACACAATATTATCGGGTTGGGTCCACGCGCTGCCATGCGCGCTGATTGCCCAGCTTGGGGTCGGAAAGGTCGCTTGATGCGTGGTCATGAGGGCGAAATATGGGATGGACGCTGACAAGGACACCCTAAGTGTGCGATCATCAATCGCCTCAACACCCAGCGTATCGACCGGGGCTTTGCCCCTCGCAATCTTGCCTGCGTTTTTGAGTCCCATCACTTCGACAAACCACGCATAGGGCGATGCCGTGCGTGGATCAATCGCACGGCGCCAAGCATATACAAAATCATCCGCCGTCACCGGGGCACCATCTGACCACAGGGCCTCGGGACGCAAATGGAACGTGTAAACGGTGTTGTCCGCGTTGGCCGTGAACCCTGTGGCGACGCCGGGCACCAGAGTGCCGTCCGCTGCCTGGTTCATCAGCCCCTCAAACAGATCCCGGACAATTTCCGCTCCGGCGACATCTTCCGTCAACTGAGGGTCAAGTGAACTGGGGTCCGCGATGAGACTATACTTGAAGGTCTGATCATCGGCCAACGCCTCGCCGGTGATCGGGTGCGTGTTTGCCGACAGGGCGGGGCCTGTCAAGAAGGCAAGGGTTATCACCCCCGCGACAATACTCCTTGAATACAGTCCCATAATTCCCTCCGATCTCAGCGTGGCGATTAACAGGCGTCTCGCTTGACATTGACTTGGTAACATTAAGGTATTTCTTTACCAGTTTACCACCAAATCTCAAAATTTAAAAATTTCAAAACTGCTGCCGGATTCTAAAAGCACCCCTGCATTTCTCTGTGGCCCAAATATCCCCGCCGGAGGCTCCGCTGCCTGCCAAAAGCGCGACCTGAAAGATTACAATCCGACATTTATGGATTTTCCCTCAAAAACGTCGCACTTTTGTCGAAAATATTGTAGGATTCCCGGGACCACGCCGTCATGGTGACATGAAACAACCAAGGCCCGCGCCATGCGCCTGATGATCTCGTTTGCCGCTTTGTTTCTGTCGGCGGTGCTGCTGCAGCTCAGTTCGGGTGGGGTCGGCCCTCTTGATGCGCTGTCCGGCCTTCAGGAAGGGTTCACCAAGACGCAGGTCGGCTTTCTGGGCTCCGCGCATTTCCTTGGCTTTTTCATTGGCTGTTGGTGGTCCCCGCGCCTGATGGGCAGTGTCGGCCATTCGCGGGCTTTTGCGGTGTTCACGTCCCTTGGCGCCATCGGCATTCTGTCGCATATGATGCTGGTCAGCCCCGAGGCCTGGGCCGTCATGCGGATCGCAACCGGGCTGTGTGTCGCCGGGTGCTACACGGTGATCGAAAGCTGGATGCAAGCCAAACTCACCAACAAAAACCGGGGCAAAGCCATGGGGGCGTATCGGTTCATTGATATGGGTGGCTCGCTTGCCGCGCAGATGATGATCTCGATCCTGACGCCTGCGGCTTATATGTCCTATAACCTTCTGGCGATCCTCTGTTGTGCTTCGCTGCTGCCATTGGCGCTGACAAGATCAAGCCCGCCCGAGACCCCAAAAGCACCCCGATTGCGCCCGATGATGGCCGTGCGTTTGTCGCCTCTGGCCGCGGCCGGTGTGGTGGTTGCCGGGTTGACCGGGGCCTCGTTTCGGATGGTCGGACCGATCTATGGGCTTGAGGTTGGTCTGAACGCCGATCAGATCGCGTTATTTCTGGCCAGCTTTGTTCTGGGCGGCGCGCTGGCGCAATACCCGATTGGCTGGCTTGCCGACAAATTCGACAGGCGCTGGGTGATGGTCTGGCTGTCGATTGCGGCCATCGCGGTCAGTACGGGCACCATCGCCATCGGCAGTGGAAATTCATCCGTTGTGTTTGCCGCCGCCATGCTGTTTGGCCTGACGACTTTTCCGATCTATTCCGTCGCGACCGCGCATGGTAACGATTTTGCCACGCCGGAACAGATGGTTGAACTGAGCGCCAGTTTCATGTTTCTTTATGCCGCTGGCGCAATTGCCAGCCCGGTCATGTCCTCTGCGTTGCTGCAACGGTTCGGCCCCTCGGCGCTGTTTGTTTTTATCGCGGTGGCGCATGTTATTCTGGTCGTGTTCAGCGTGCTCAGGATGCGGGTACGTGAAACGGTCGAGGACAAGACCAGCTATATCTATACGCCGCGCACGACGTTCGTGCTGGGTCGTCTTATCCGGCGCAAACGTCTGCCACATGAGCCGTTGGATACGGGTGCTGACGCTGGCCCCGACACAGGCTCCGACAGGCCCCAAGACGAAAAAGCCCCCTAGCCCTTCGGACCCCCTTGCGCTAAACGATGGCGACTGCATTTCAGGGGCTTAAAATGGCACGTATTCTCATCACCTCGGCAATTCCCTATATCAACGGGATCAAGCATCTGGGCAATCTGGTTGGCAGCCAGCTGCCAGCGGATGCTTATGCGCGCTTCATGCGCGCCCGGGGCAATGAGGTCATGTTCATCTGCGCCACCGACGAGCATGGCACCCCCGCTGAACTGGCAGCCGCAAAAGCAGGCCAACCGGTTGATGAATTTTGTGCCGCGATGTGGCAGGTTCAAAAAGACCTCAGCGATGGTTTTCGCTTGTCGTTTGACCATTTCGGCCGGTCCTCATCCGAGCGGAACCGCAATTTGACGCAATATTTCGCGGGCAAGCTGGCAGATGCCGGATTGATCGAGGAAGTTGATGAAAAACAAGTCTATTCCCATGCGGATGGCCGGTTCCTGCCGGATCGTTACATCGAAGGCACCTGCCCCAATTGCGGTTACGAAAACGCGCGTGGGGATCAGTGCGAGAATTGCACCAAGCAGTTGGACCCAACCGATCTGATCAACCCGCGCTCTGCTGTGTCGGGGTCCACCGATCTTGAAGTGCGCGAAACCAAACATCTTTATCTGCGCCAATCTCAGCTGCGCGACAAGCTTGATGCGTGGATCGACAGCAAGAAAGATTGGCCGATCCTGACGACCTCGATTGCCAAGAAATGGCTGCACGATGGGGACGGATTGCGGGATCGGGGCATCACACGCGATCTGGATTGGGGCGTGCCGGTCAAACGCGGCGACGCGCCGTGGCCAGGGATGGAGGGCAAGGTCTTTTATGTCTGGTTCGACGCGCCGATTGAATATATTGCGGCGACCGCCGAGTGGGCCGACGCGCACGGCTTGCCCGATGCCGAGTGGCAGCGCTGGTGGCGCACTGACAAGGGTGCTGAGGATGTGAAATACGTCCAGTTCATGGGCAAGGACAACGTGCCGTTTCACACGCTGTCATTCCCGGCGACAATTATGGGCTCGGGCGCTCCGTGGAAGCTGGTCGATTACATCAAATCCTTCAACTATCTGAACTATGACGGCGGCCAGTTCTCGACCTCGCAGGGACGCGGCGTGTTCATGGATCAGGCCTTGGAAATCCTGCCCTCGGATTACTGGCGCTGGTGGCTTCTGAGCCACGTGCCGGAAAACTCGGACAGCGAATTCACCTGGGAGAATTTCCAGCAAAGCGTGAACAAGGATCTGGCCGATGTGTTGGGCAATTTTGTCAGCCGGGTCACAAAGTTCTGTCGTTCAAAATTTGGCGAAGTGGTGCCGGATGGCGGTACTTATGGCGCAGCCGAAGCGGCTGTTACAGCCGAGATCGCTGAACGTCTGAAAGCCTACGAGGCCCACATGGACGCAATTGAGCTGCGCAAGGCAACGGCCGAGCTGCGGGCGATCTGGGTGGCTGGCAACGAATACCTGCAATCCGCCGAACCCTGGGCAAAGTTCAAGACCGACCCGGACGCAGCGGCGGCGATTGTGCGGTTCGCCCTGAACCTGATCCGTCTTTACGCGGTGCTATCCCAACCGTTCATACCGGATGCCACAGCGGCGATGCTCGCGGGAATGCAGACCGAGGATGACAGCTGGCCGGATGATCTGACAGCAGCCCTTGAGGCCCTGCCTGCGGGGCACGCCTTTACCGTGCCCGAGGTTCTGTTTGCAAAAATCACCGATGAGGCGCGCGAAGAGATGGAAGCGCGGTTTGCGGGGCAGACTTAGGCGCCGGAACTGAACCCGAGGCTGCCAGAACGTGCAATGCTGATTGAGCCTGTGGGCAAGGATCTCTGAGGGTCAGTCGGTACCAACCGAGAACCCGCGCGGCGTGTCTGCCCAGCGACAATTATCGAACTCGTGAAAATCCAGCAGAGTTTCGGGCTGGTTTGGTCGGGTCAGCCGACTGCAGCCCTCAAGCGATTGGTCTGAGGAAAACACCCCGACGACCCCCTGAGAGACGTCCGGTGCGGCCTCAAGACAAAGCTTGCCCCCGGCAATGGTCGATGCCTCGATCCGCTGGCCCTGTTGGCTGTCGACCGTCAGGAACAAACGCTGATCTGTGTGGTTTAAAACGCAAATGGGCGCGCTTTCAGCCGGGACAGTCCCCGTCAAAAGCGCGCCCATAAGAAGACTTGAAAGTTTCAATCAGTCGCTCGTGGCGTCTTCGGTCTCTTCGGTTTCTTCAACCACAGGAGCCTCAGAGAAGGTCGCAACATAGGCCGCGACATTCAGACGATCTGCTTCTTTTTTAACCTTCAACGACATTTTGGATTTCGCACCGGAATCATCCAAATAGGCTTGCAGGAATTTTTTGGGGTTTTCGACATAATCCGCAATCAATGCTGCGTCCCAAACCAGACCAGCCTCGCCTGCAGCGATGAGGTCTTTGCCAAATTTATAGCCTTCAGCGGCCCCAGCCGTCCGGCCAATCACATCGTTGAGCATCGGACCGGTGCTGTGTTTCGCGCCTTCGCCAATTTTGTGGCAGGCTTTGCATTTTTTCCAGGTCTTCTCGCCCTTTTCAGGGTCGCCTTCGCCAAGATGGCTGTCGGCGAAGGCCATTGGGGCCATCAGGGTTGTTGCGGCGATTAGGGCCAGGCTCTTTATTCCGAAACGCATGGAGGTTCCTTTCGTTTCCATTTCAAATCTCTTCGATCAACTCACAGGTTATTCATGTCATAGTCCAGTCACGTGATGTGACAACTTCTAACATCAAGGTGAAAAGATGTGGAGCGACTGTGACCTTAGATTCTGCCAGTTGTGTCGGAACTGACACTTCTAACAGAGACTAGGGAATATGACATATTTACACATCAAAACGCTCGCAATCGCGGCGGTTCTTTCAACTGGGTTGATCTCGACGGCAGTGGCCCAGGATATGCCACCTTTTGGCACGGATCATGACGCGGCTTATGCAACCAAAATCTGGGCCGCGATGCAGGACCAACGCCTTGCAGGACCTGACGCAATTTTTTCGTTTCCATATGAGGGCACTGACCCGCACGGCATGATGCTGGAAACCTTTTACTCGACCGCAACGATTGACGGGCATTCCGGCGATCTGGTGGTCAAACGCAATTACGGACCCGAAGGGGTCTCGGTTGACGAGGTTCTTGCCGATCCAAGCAAGCATCTTGGCGCGATCACGGTCATGTTTCGGCGTGAAGCCGGGTTTGATGACGACAACAAAAACTGGTTTTGGGTAAAGTTCCTGCCGGACGGCTCGCTTGATAAAAACCCCAAAGGCATGCGGCTTGCGGGCAAAGTTGCCAAGGGTGCTGATGTTGGC
>Ga0316204_10009424_pt1 | contig 13050 bp, 15 predicted proteins | sample 6monrhotite_MG_2_FD_205661 | JGI IMG/M metagenome (GOLD analysis project Ga0316204, IMG submission 205661) | Microbial mat bacterial communities from mineral coupon in-situ incubated in ocean water Damariscotta River, Maine, United States -... | ecosystem: Environmental > Aquatic > Marine >... | reverse complement strand
CCAGCTTCGATGCGATTTCCGTAATTGGCCGTATTTCCGCCGCCTGGGCGATTTCGATATCACTTTTTACGCTCACGTTCGGTGTCCTTAAGGTGGTTAGTCACATAGATACTTAATTCGGAGCGGAATTCTATAGCAAATCCGGCGAAAAGCGGCATCCGGAGTCGCAGGCAGACAAGATATCTTCGTTTCTCAAGATGTATGCGAGACATCAGGGGGAGACAGGAACCGGCATAGCGGACTAGAATTGCCCAAGTTCGCAGCGGATGGCTGGTTTGACCCTAACTCACTCGCGCCTCTTTCAGGGCCTCAAGTACGCGATTTACGCGTTTCTTGTACTCAATGTTTACTGGTTCTTCAGCGAAGAATTTGCGGCGGCGAAACTGCAGTTTCCAGATGGCGTGGGCATTGCGAACTTGATCGAGGCATATGCCGCGACTATCGATACCGCGGCCTGGGTCGTTCTACTGTTGATGTTCGAGCTCGAAACGTTCGTTCTCGAGGACCATCATTTCAGCAAGAGCGTCACCTGGACCCTGCAGTTCATCCGTATTGTCTGCTACGCATTGATCATTGGTGCCTTTAACGGCTACATCGACAACCTGACTTTTTTTGACGATGTAAGCTCACTCGCCGGCACGACCGACCTGTGCGCCCTCGCGGGACAGTGGTCTTACGCCGTTGACCTCGATGAATACGTCGCTATCACTGCGGCAAACTGCGGCTCGTTTTCGTTAGCCAGCCAGTTCTATCAGTTCCCCGAAATGGCCGCTGTAGTCGACGCCAGTGGGCTCTTCGATATCAAGGCGCTCGCCTGGGTGGACGTTATTAACGCCGCCGTCTGGTTACTCGTTGTTCTGATTCTCGAAATTGACGTGCGACTGCAGGAGAAAGATCTTCTCTTTGGCACGGCGTTACGCGTTAGTAACGCAATGAAAGTCGTGCTGTATTCGGCGCTTTTTCTTGCTGCTGTCTACTGGGGCGTTAAGGGCGACTTCGTTGACTTCTGGGATGCATTCTTGTGGCTGGTCGCGTTCTTCTTTATCGAGCTGAATGTTGTGGAGTGGCGCAAAGAAACGCAAGCCTCAGGGTAGGACTTCCAACAGCCCCTCGCCGGTCCGATCCAGTAACGCAGTATCCGACACTTTCATGTGCTTCAGCGCGAGCTCGGAATCGAGTGTGATCAAATAAGGGTGCCATAGATCGTTCTTGTCACGACGATAAAAACCGGAGATCTCCCAGCGATCGCCGGCCGGATAGACATACACCTTGCCAACTTTGCGATCCGGAGAAACCGGATCCACAATTACAAGTTTGCCAATATCGAGCGTCGCCTCAAGCCAATCCCGAGACGCCATGACCACGTTCTCCTGCCGCTGACGCTCTATGCTAGGCCCTGTATCGGCCGCCCAGCGGAAGGCCAAAATTGCCACCAACAGGCCAACGGAAAACCCAAAAATTAATTTGCCAACTTTGTGATTCATATTCTGCTCACGCAAACAGATCCTCAGCCGCTGAGCGTGCGTCGTCCTCTTCATCCTTTCTGGCGGCATCAAAAGCCGCGTCACTGGGCTTGAACCAGTCGCAGAAATTAAGCCGATCCTTCTCTCGCACTTCCTCCGCACCATCTTCGCGGCACTGACGCGTTACTCTGGGATCATAGTAGATGCACATCCTGCAAACGTGCAGGTAATTCTCGCACGCAGGACACTCATCTTGCCTGGAGAACGGCAATGACAGCGCCGCGAGCGACGCGCCACAGCGATAACAAGCAATACTGTGTGACATTAGGAACTCCATGACCTTGGCGAGAAAGCATTATATCGCGTCATGCAGCAGAACTTTACCCTCTGTCGATCACAGTATAAGGTGCCTGCCACTCTATAAGTTGCGTCATCTATGCGTCCCATCCTAGTTTCCCCAGTAGTAATCGCCGCAGCGATTAGCGCTTGCGCGCAAGAGCCCGTTTCGCTGAATAGCGAACGCATCGAAGAACGTTTCGGCAGTTACGGCATTGAAGTCCTATCGACCGAATCCAGCGTGCGTCGCTCAAACCTTTACAGCTCGGAAGACGGAATAAGGATTTGTCGCACGTACGCGATAGTTCGTTTTGTCGATGAATTAACCCCAAGAGTTGCCGCGGTGCATGCCGATGTTCTGGCCGGCGGCTCAATTGGCGCTACCTTCAAGTCGACCGGCTGGCAAATAGGCAAGGTCACCTTGTACGTCGGCAGCATTGCACTCGACGACCCTGAGCACACCGTTGGCAAGCTGATGCAGCTAACCGAGCCCGCTGAACTCGGCGTACACGCCTATCAACTCGTACTCGAAAAGGATTCGCAAACGATCGACTACGCCACAATCATTGAGACGCACCACCCCGATTACTTGTCGGTGTCAGACCTCGAGAAAATGTACGCTGACAGTATTGATGTCGAATTGAGTGACGAGGAAGTGCACAAGCTCTCGACGTTGATCAGAGACATAGACTAAACTGTATATTCCTGCTGACGATTGGCATTAAGGAAAAAAGCGATGAAAGCACTCAAGAAAATTCAGTTTACGATAGGCGTAGCGTTACTTCTTTTGTTTGGCACAGCAATCGCGCAGGACGAACGCGCCGATGAGACGGCCGTGTGGGTAGCCGTTGAAGCACAATGGGATGCCAACGAAACCGGCGACAAGGATTGGATTGATCGCATGTTGATGGATGGTTTCTATGGTTGGAGCAACAGCACGCCCGCGCCACGCTCAAAATCATCAACGCGCAAGTGGGACCGTTTCAACAATCAGCAAGGCAGGACCGTAGCGCACGAATTGTATCCGCTCGAAATCGTAGTCGAGGGCGACACCGCTATCGTGCACTACCTCTATAGCAGCGCGTACGAGGACAACAAGGGCGAAGTTGAAACCAGCCACGGCCGCTATACCGATATCCTGGTCAGAACAGATGCGGGTTGGAAGTTCATCGGCTGGCATGGTGGTGACGACCCGGAGTAGCCTGCAACCACGCTCATTAAGCGTCGGTTCAGCTTGCCTGCGCTAGTCTGAACTCCGAATCAGCAAATCCGGCGCATGTGCGCGGGTTCGGAGGCAGATCATGAGCATGGAATCTCTCAAGAAATTTACCGCATTGGCCTGGTTGCCAGTGCTGATCGCGGTCTGGCCATCTCTGGCGATTGCGCAAGCCGCCGTGGATGACAGCAGCACTGTAGAAGAAATCCCGCTGCTGTCCAGCTCCGACCTGGAACTGCTGGTCGGTAGAATTGCGTTGTATCCGGATGATTTGCTCGCGATCGTCCTGCCGGCGTCGACCTATCCATTGCAATTGGTTCAGGCAGAGCGATTCTTGCAGGACCTGAAGAATGACCCGGATCTAAAACCAGACGAAGCCTGGGATGATTCGATCGTCGCCTTGATCAACTACCCGGAAGTCGTTGAACTGCTCACCAAGGACCTGGACAAAACATGGCGTCTCGGCGAAGCCGTCGTAGCGCAACAAGCCGACGTCATCGCTGCCATCGAATCTTTTCGCGATCAAGCCTACGTCGCTGGCAATCTGCAAAGCGATACGCGCCAAACCGTCTCGCAAAATGAGGGCGTGATAGAAATCACGCCGGTTGAAGAAGACGTGATCTATGTGCCCTACTACGAGCCCGAACGTGTTGTGGTGTATCAGCCGACGCCGGCGTACTACTACTATCCGCGGGCATATCCTGTTTACTACTATCCGTACCCGTATGGGCACTCGTTCAGCAGCGGTTTTTTCTGGGGCGTTACCACTGCGTTTACCGTTGGCTGGTTTAGCGACAGCCTGAACGTCTATCATCACAGCTACTACGGACACCCGTACTACGGCCGCCCGTATGGCTATAACTACTGGTATCGACGACCCAGCATTCACGTGCACAACAACTATTATTACAATAGCGGCCACAACTATCACTCGGGCAATCGATACGGCCACGGTGACTACTGGCGACCGCACTCGGGCAGTACCGTGAATCCGCACGATCAACGTGTGACCCGTAGTCGCCATTACCCTGGGACAAGTTCCGGACGCCGCAGTAACGACGACGAATTCGATGAAGTGAGTTTTCGGCAACGCAACTCAACCGTGTCGAATCAATCAAGCTCGATAAAACCGGCAGCGGCGCGTACATCGCAGTCTCGTAGATCGCAATCTGGTGCAACGCAAGCTCGCGCCAGTCAGTCGTCAACACGTGACTCTGTTGCACGTGCGACTCTCGCAAAGCAGGAAGGATCAGGCATCAAGTTTCGTCAGCGCACATCGACTGCAACAAGATCGCCGGCAGCGAAGAGCGTTTCGAAGTCCGAACCGTCCATAAAGTTTCGCGAGCGCACCGCAACCGCACCGCAAACACTTGCCGCGAATAAGTCGAGTCAAAAGGCAAGCCCGCCATCGCGTTCCCAACAGACGCCGCGCTCGACTCAGTCATCGCGGCCGAGTCAGAACCAAAGAGCCAGTCAGCCGTCCAGATCCAGCCAGCCTGCTCGGTCCAGTCAGCCTGCTCGGTCCAGTCAGGCGCAACGGCCTGCAAGCAAGCCATCGCGATCCAGTCAGCCAAAAGCATCCAGGCCGAGCAGTTCCGGATCAAACAAGGTTGCCAGCGCAGCCAGTGGCAGGAGTGAAAAGAGATCAGCTAACCGGCGCTAGGATTCATCCTCTGACTCTGGCCGAGGTTCGCTTTTGTCGGAAGATAATTCCCAGGCGATATAGGCGATACAGCCTGCTGCGAACAGAGCCAGTGCAACCAGGATGAAGGGGATCAGTGTACGCATGCTGCAGATACTAACACTGCCATGCGAAATCACTTGTCAGTTGCTTGCCCCGTTTTTGGCAGCCGCCCTGCCCTGCGAAGCGACTCACGCAAAACGAACTCGATCTGCGCATTCAGACTGCGCAGATCGTCGTTCGCCCAGCGCTGCATCGCTGCCAGCGTTTTCTCATCAATTCGCAGTGCGAATGCCTTACGTGCTGCCATCTGTCAGATCCCGTATCCGTTGCTTCGTTGTCAGGAATCAGCTGTACAGTGAACCAGTATTCAGCACAGGCTTGGCCGACTCTTCGCCGCAAAGCACCACCAGCAAGTTGCTGACCATTGAGGCTTTGCGTTCTTCGTCAAGTTCAACAATGTTGCCGTTCTTGAGCTCATTGAGTGCCATCTCCACCATTCCTACAGCACCGGCAACAAGCTGTTTTCGCGCCGCAATAATTGCGGATGCCTGTTGTCGTCTGAGCATCGCATTTGCGATTTCCGGCGCGTAAGCGAGATGACTGATGCGCGCTTCGATTACCGTTATGCCTGCGGTTTCCAGTCGGTCTTGAATCTCTTTGCGTAAAGCCTGCGCAATTTCCGCAGGATGGCTACGCAGTGCAACACCCTCACCTTCGTGTGGCTCATAAGGAAAGGTTGTCGACAAATTGCGCAGCGCCGACTCACTCTGGATTTGCACGAACTCTTCAAAGTCATCCACTTCAAACAGCGCCTCTGCGGTGTCGAAGACCTTCCACACTACGACCGCGGCTATTTCAATCGGACTGCCACGTGAGTCGTTTACTTTCAGTTGGCCACTTTCGAAATTACGTATGCGCGTCGAAATCGACTGTTTGGCATAGAACGGATTTGCCCATTTAAGTCCCGGTTCGTGCACGGTGCCGACGTATTTGCCGAATAATTGCAGGACTCGCGCCTCGTTGGGATGGACCATGAAAAAACCTGCCCATAAAATCGCGACAATGATAGTGGCAATAGCCGCCGCAATAATCCCGGCTGTCGAAAAAGCAACCGCGGACCTGTAAATGGCGAAAGCAAACCCAATCTGAGCGACCGCCAGAACGACGAGCATCAAATAGCCTGACGGTACCGACCTTTTGTGTTCCTGAATCATGATCTTCTCCCTCTACGCATCACATCATTTAGATATCATTTTGATATCATATGAGCGAAAAGTCAAAACAGCAGGCGCGGGCCCACTGAATCGAAGGGACTGGAAGAAGAAAACGTGAGTAGGACTTACTTATGTAAAGTCAGACATCTACCTTGCCGAGCACGATCGCGAGTAACGTTACGGCAATCAGGGCGGTCGCCAGAACGCCAATAAACATACAAATCATGAAAATCGTCTGTTCCATTCAGATGCTCCGTCACAGGTATTTAGTACGTAGCCCATCCTGCCGGTTTGGAGAGAATTCCTCAAGGATCACATCGCGCAGCTGTTTTTTCGCACGCAGCACCTGGTCAGTCGCGATTTGCTGCAGCGCCTGTGCATCCTGAACATCCTCCTCCGCCGCACTCAGCAAGCTGGGCTTGGTGGTGTCTGCCCTGGCACGCAGCGCCGACAGCTGCTCAGAGGCTTTGCTCAGCCGCGTTGCCGCGCGCAGCGCCTCAGCCTCCTGTTTACGCAGAACGGCAACATGCGCGTCCAGACGGCCGCGTGGAGAGGCCTCATAGAGTCGAAATAACACGAATAGCAAGATTGCTGTTCCCAGTACGCTTGCCGCTACCAGGGCCCAGTTCTGTGTGATGAGTTGCATTGCCATGCCGCAAAGCTAGCGCGTTGCGCGGGCAGTTTCCGTGGCTGACTGCCCATTTTCAAGAACAGAAAACGCAAAATGCGTTACATTTTGTATACAAACAATATACAATGCGTCGCATGACCAAGACCAAAATTTCCACGCTTAATTTGCGCATTAACCCTGCGATCAAAGAAGCTGTGCGAGAAGCGGCTGCGATAGAGCATCGTAGCGTCGCTAACATGGTCGAGGTCCTGATTCGTCGTCATTGCGACCAGCAAGGCATACCAATCCCCGAACAGTCTGACCTTTTCCCGAGGAACGAGCATGGATGAAAGAATGTTGAAAGCGATGGTTGCAGCAGGCGCCATCAAGAAGATCAACATTATTGCCAGCGGCGCGCGCTTTCACGTAGAAGCGAATACACCGAATGGTGCCATCACCGCCGAGACCCATAAAGGCAAGGTCAAAACCTGGGTCACCTTGGACGCGGCCGCGAAGTGGGTTCGTGGACTCGGCATGGGCGGCGCGCACATCAATCTTACGCACTGGCAACCCGGGCAGCGTGAACTCTCACTCTAGTATGAGGCACTGGATTTTTGGTACAGGCTGACGCGAAGCGCAGCAGCCCTGTAGACAATTAAGCCGCCACTACGTCCAACAACACATAGCGCAGCATTACCTCGTAGCTGCTCCTGTCGAGCTTCATTCCCTCAGGAATTTCGAGGGTGTGAATAGGTGCGCCCCGCGAATCGCAAATCTCCTGAAACACGCCCGCGTTGTCTCTGTACACGCGATACTTCACATTGCGTTGCTCTTCGTACTTTAAGAGTACCGTGCTGTCCGTCCAATCCTGAATAGTCGCTGCTGCCATGTTCCTCTCCGTGTCACTTGGCTCGTTACGAAGAAATATTGCAAGCGCCGTGCCAAGACTGCCACGTACACCGATAAACCCGGCAAGTTATTGATATAAAAAGAGTTAGCGATTCGCGCGATGCGCGTACCCTTGGTCAAAACAGCCTCATATTTGTCATTTTGTGACCACATAATCAGCGAATTTGCGACAACTGCTTTACATAACTACAGCGGCCAGACGAAGAGGATCGTCGGCACTGAGATCGCAATGATGATAATTTCGAGCGGCAAACCCATACGCCAATAGTCGCCAAATCGATAGCCGCCCGGTCCCATGATCAAAGTATTGTTCTTGTGCCCGATTGGCGTAAGAAATGCACACGATGCGGCCACCGCAACGCCCATCAGGAACGGGTCCGGACTGACCTCGAGCCTGGTTGCAATCTCAATCGCAATCGGCGCTGCAATCACCGCGGTCGCGGTGTTATTCATGACGTCGGACAGCGTCATCGTAACGACAACGAGTAATAACAGAACCATGGCTGGCGAAAACCCTGCGGATAGGTCGACGATGCCATTGGCGATAAGAGCCGTGCCGCCGGTCGCCTGCAAAGCAGAGCCAATGGGAATCATCGAGCCCAGCAAAACGATCACGGGCCATTCGATGGACTTGTACACATCACGAATCGGCACAATGTTGAAGACCACATAGGCAGCAGCAACACAACCAAGCGCTACCGGCAGGTACAGCAGGCCCATACTTGCAACAGCGATCGCGGCAGCGAACAAGCCCACAGCCAACCAGACCTTTTCGCGTTGAATGACCCGTTGACCGCGATCCGCCAGCGGCAACAGGCGTAGTCGGCTGGTCACATCGGCAAGCCGTTCCTTGTCGCCAAGCAACAAGACTACATCGCCTGGCTGCAACTCAACCTTGCGCAGTTTTTCGCGAAACCTTTGGCCTTGCCGCGACACTCCGACCAGCGCGACGCGATAGCGATACAGCAGGCGAACAGACATCGCAGAGCGCCCGGCAAGACCTGATGACTCACTGACCACCAGTTCCGCCAAAACCAGATTCTCACTCTGCAATTGACTCAGCCCCTTACCCACATACTCGAGACCCAGGTTGCCGATTGCCTCTTCAAGACTGTCCGGACTTGCTTCGATAACGAGGAGATCACCGCTCTTGATTTCGATTGATCGCGCAAGCCCAGGCAAGCGACGTCCGCGACGCACCAGACCCACAATTTGCACCTCACTCTTTTCGGCAAGCTCGTCCAGCTCACGCACCTGTTTGCCAATGATCGGTGAACCTTCCGCTACCGTGACCTCATTGATGTAGTCGGCCAAATCAAACAGCTCTTCAGCTGCGCTACTGGCACGCCTGTCAGCTGGCAAAAAACGCCAGCCAAGCAACGCCACATAGGCTACGCCAACGACGGCACAGGCGATTCCTACCGGCGCAAAGTCGAACATTTGATAGGGCTCACCGAGAGCGTCGCCACGAAACTCCGCAATGATGATATTCGGCGGCGTGCCGATCAGCGTGATCATGCCACCCAGAATGGATGCGAATGACAACGGCATTAAAGACAACGACGGACTGCGCTTGCTCTTCTTTGCCGCCTGCAAGTCGAGCGGCATCAGTAGCGCAAGCGCCGCAACATTGTTCATCACTGCCGACAGAGCCGCCGCCAGGCCAGACATGATCGCCACGTGCGCTGCCAGTTTGCGACTGGCGTCGATGACGTAACGAGCAAGTAATTCGATCACGCCCGAATTCGAAAGCCCGCGGCTGATGACCAGGACCAGAGCGATGATGACAGTCGCGGGATGACCGAAGCCGGAAAACGCCTGTTCTTTAGGCACAACGCCGACGAGCAACGCAAGCAGCAAGGCAACAAAGGCGACCAGGTCATAGCGCCAGCGCCCCCAAATCAGAAATACAAAGACGAACAACAACAGGCCGAAAAGCAGTCCCTGGTCCAATGTCACTTCTGCGGCTCCTTAATAGCAATCCCCATGCATGACGATACGCGATACGATCAACACATGTCTCTGATTCTATTCATACTGGTGCTACTCGCAATCGTTTTCCTGCCCGGCCTCTGGGTGCGGCGAGTGATGCAGCGTTACAGCGCTCCGGAGGATCGCTATTCCGGAAGCGGTGAACAGCTTGCTCGCCACCTGCTCGACAAGAGTGGCTTGCAGGCGGTTGCGGTAGAGCTAACCGAACAGGGAGATCACTATGACCCGAGCGACAAGGCGGTGCGACTGACGGAGGGCAATTTCAAGGGTCGATCACTCACCGCAATCACCATTGCGGCACATGAAGTCGGGCACGCAATTCAAGACGCCCAGAACTACGCGCCACTTAAAATTCGTGGCCATCTGGTGCGCGCCAGCCAAAAAATTGAACGGCTCGGGGCCGGCGTACTGATAATTTCGCCGTTTGTCGGCGCCCTGACCAGAGCACCGGGGCTTGGCATCGTCATGTTTGCTGCCGGCTTTATTACTCTGGCGACATCCACGCTGGTGCATTTCGTGACTCTGCCGACCGAATTCGATGCGAGTTTTGGGCGCGCACTACCGCTTCTCAAACAGCACAAAATACTCAAGGACGTCGACAGACCTCACGCGCGGCGCCTGCTGACAGCAGCAGCGTTAACCTACGTTGCCGCGTCACTGATGAGCTTACTCAATATCGCCCGCTGGTGGGCTATCCTGAGGCGCTAGACCTCACCACGGGTCGATCGCAAGTACGTCCACCGGAAAGCCAATATCGGCGTGCAGTATCACGACGCCATCTGCAGCCCTGCCCTGAATGGGCAAAAACAGATAATCAGCCACTGGCTGGTCTTGCTTCGCTAACCAGCGCTTTACCAATCGGGCGCGCGTATCGTCGCCAGCGATCAAGTCCGCGAGCGGCATGGCCGCCGCCTTTATGAGCGGAATTCCCGCGACATAAGGCCTCCAGAATTCGGGCCGACGATCGATGTCCTGCATGCCAAGGAATACAGTCTCGTCAATGAGTCGATTCATGACCTCGGGGTCCGTCGGTAACTCGGCGTAGATCAGTCGCGGCGTGTGACCGGGTCGCAGCCCGAGCTGCCTATTCTCAATTTGCGACCGATCGACCTCCAAGAGCGTTACTGCCTCGAAGCGATCCACCGCGAAGACCGCGAAATCCGGCCGTCGCTGCAAGATCTCGTACATGCCCCAGCCCAAAACCGCAATCTCGATGCAGGCAATAACGATCAGATCGAATTTCAGGCCCCATTTGCCGGGTTTGTATAACAGCGTAGATAAGCCAGGACCGACAATTAGATTGACCGCAACCAGTATCAAGAACAGCTTGGCAACGCCGGAAATCAGGAAATAGCCGTCCGGAAACCATAAAAACCGGACCAGCAAGAAGGCCAGCAACAGCAGGCCCGCGGTCGCCGCAAATCGTTGTGTAAACAGTCTTGCTCTTGTCATTGAGAATTCCGCGCCAATATCGCCCTGCATGATAAGCGGAATTCGCCCCGAAATCGCTGGTTTAGGGGCGTTAGCGCTGTTATTATCCGCGCCCGAAAGCCCGCCCAGCCTGCTCCACGGCATCTGGAGACCGGCAAGGATACTTACATCCACTTTGTTTGACCGCTCGAATCGCTCCTGCTGTTGCCTGAGCCACCGGATTCGTTCTGCCAAACGCCGTGGACCATTGAACTAAAGGACCACTGAGCCCACGACATGAAAGACCTAAACCTATACCGAAATATCGGCATATTTGCCCACGTTGATGCGGGCAAGACCACCACCACCGAGCGCATCCTGAAGCTCACCGGCAAGATCCATAAGACCGGTGAGGTGCATGATGGCGAAGCGACCACCGACTTCATGGATCAGGAGCAGGAGCGCGGCATTACGATTCAGTCCGCTGCGACCAGCTGTGAGTGGAACAAACACCGCCTGAATATCATCGACACACCAGGACACGTGGACTTCACGATCGAAGTCTATCGCTCACTGAAAGTCCTTGATGGTGGCGTGGGCGTATTCTGCGGATCTGGCGGCGTTGAGCCACAGTCCGAGACAAACTGGCGTTACGCAAACGACTCTGAAGTCGCGCGTATCATTTTCGTCAACAAGCTGGATCGTATCGGCGCCGATTTCTATCGTGTGGTTAAACAGGTTGAAGACGTCCTGGCGGCACATCCGCTGGTAATGACGTTGCCGATCGGGATCGAGGATGACTTCAAGGGCGTCGTCGATTTGATGACACAGAAAGCCTGGGTATGGAGCTCTAGCGAGGATCCGGAAGCGTATGAAGTGACAGACGTTCCCGAGGACATGAAGGAGCTGGTCGCTGAGTGGCGCGAGAAGATGATCGAGACCGCCGTTGAGCAGGACGATGATCTCTTGGAAGCGTATCTCGACGGTAATGAGCCGTCAGAGGCAGATCTGAAACGCTGCATCCGCAAAGGGACCATAGCACTGGATTTCTTCCCGACCTTCTGTGGATCTGCCTTTAAAAACAAAGGCATACAGAATGTTCTTAATGCAGTTGTTGACTATTTGCCGAGCCCGACTGAGGTTAAACCTCAGCCCGAGATCGACCTGGAAGGCAACCCGACCGGTGGCTTTGCGATTGTTGATCCTGACAAGCCAATGCGCGCGCTCGCGTTCAAGATCATGGACGACCGTTACGGCGCACTGACCTTTACGCGGGTCTACTCCGGCACACTTAAGAAAGGCGACAACGTTCTAAATACGTTCACGGGTAAGACCGAGCGTATTGGTCGTATCGTTGAGATGCATGCTGATTCGCGCCAAGAGCTCGATTCAGCGCAGGCTGGCGACATCGTCGCCCTCCTCGGCATGAAGAACACCCGTACCGGGCACACCCTGGCCGATGCCGATAATCCAGCCACGCTGGAACCGATGGTATTCCCGGATCCCGTGATCTCGATCGCAATCTCGCCAAAAGACAAAGCTGGCACCGAGAAAATGGGCGTGGCACTGAACAAGATGATCCAGGAAGACCCCTCATTCCAGGTTGCGACCGATGAGGACTCCGGCGAAACGATAATCAAGGGAATGGGCGAGCTGCATCTCGACATCAAGGTCGACATCCTGCGGCGTACCCACGGCGTTGACGTCGAAATGGGCAAACCTCAGGTTGCTTACCGCGAGACCATTACGCAGCTGGTTGAAGACACCTATACGCATAAGAAGCAGTCGGGTGGTTCCGGTCAGTACGGCAAGATCGAGTACACGGTCGAGCCGGGCGAACAGAACTCTGGTTACGAGTTCGAATCGAAGGTCACCGGCGGTAACGTGCCGCGCGAATACTGGAGTGCTATTGAGAAAGCGTTCGGCTCCTGCATGGTCGAAGGCACCATGGCGGGCTATCCATTGCTGGACGTGAAATTCACCTTGCTGGACGGTGCTTTCCACGCGGTTGACTCCTCAGCGCTGGCGTTCGAAATTGCCACCAAGGCAGCCTATCGTCAGACAGTACCGAAAGCTGGACCGCAGTTGCTTGAGCCAATCATGAAGGTCGACGTCTTTACGCCGGACGACAATGTTGGCGATGTCATTGGCGATTTGAACCGTCGTCGCGGCATGATCAAGTCACAGGATGCTGGTCCTACTGGCGTTCGCGTCAA
>Ga0316204_10009423_pt1 | contig 13051 bp, 13 predicted proteins | sample 6monrhotite_MG_2_FD_205661 | JGI IMG/M metagenome (GOLD analysis project Ga0316204, IMG submission 205661) | Microbial mat bacterial communities from mineral coupon in-situ incubated in ocean water Damariscotta River, Maine, United States -... | ecosystem: Environmental > Aquatic > Marine >... | reverse complement strand
TTGAGTCAACCGGGTTTCGCACACTTCCCAGTCACCCCAAGGCCTCCGACTGATAGCCTTGTGATGGATTTCGAGGCTGACTATACTCTTACGATTCTGGCGTTGCCGTGACGGAACTGGCTCAGCGTCCGGAAAGAATGAACCGACTGACGATCGTGGGGTGAATGGACTTCCGTCCGCCCTCACGCGTTGAGTACTGATTGAGCAACACGGCGCGAGGCCGTAAAAAAGAGGACCGATGCGTTTTTCGCTTGTTGATAAAATTACGACATTGGAACCGGGGCGTTCGATTACGGCTGTCAAGAACCTGTCGTTGGCCGAGGAATATCTGGCCGACCATTTTCCCGGGTTCCCGGTCATGCCGGGCGTCTTGATGCTGGAAGCGATGGTGCAAGCCGGGGCTTGGCTGGTGCGCGCGACGGATGATTTTTCCGAGAGCACGATCTTGTTGAAGAGAGCCAAAGCGGTGAAGTTCAATAGTTTCGTGACACCAGGGAATTGCTTGACGATCAACGTGGATTGGCAAAAATCGTCCGAAGGTGAAGTCACACTCAGAGGCAAAGGAACGGTAGATGGCCGTTCAACAGTGAGCGCGCGGCTGACCTTGGAAAAATTCAATCTGGCCGACCGCAATCCGGAATTGTCAGCGTCGGACGAATATCGTATTCGCAAATTGCGCGAGTTGTTCGCGGAATTGTGGACACCTCTAGAACAAACGGTGTGAATCGGGGCCTGGCCCTTTTGGAATCACGCTTCATTGTGGAAGAAGACAGAATCTGATGAGTCTCGAAGGTAAAACGGCATTAGTGACCGGTGGGAGCCGGGGGATCGGCAAGGCGATCGTGTGGGCGTTGGCGCGAGCCGGTGCCAAGGTCGCGTTCGTCTATCAATCCAGCAAAGAGGCGGCCGATCAATTGGTCTCCGATTTGGCGCTGGATCAACACGAAGCCCTTGCGATTCAAGCAGACGTCAAAGACAAAGAAGCAGCCGATGCCGCTGTGGCCCAGGTGCTTGAAAAGTGGGAAAAGATCGACATTTTGGTCAATAACGCGGGCATTATCCGCGATACCTTATTGGCGCAAATGTCGCCGCAGCAATGGCAGGAAGTGATCGATACGAATTTGACGTCGGTATACAACTTCTGCCAGGCGGTCACCCGGCCGATGATGTCGGCGCGTTACGGGCGAATTGTCAACATGTCGAGCGTCGCTGCTGAGTTTGGTAACTCGGGACAAGTGAATTACGCATCGAGTAAAGCAGGCATGATCGGTTTTACGCGTTGTCTAGCCACGGAATTGGCTCGGCGGGGCGTGACGGTGAATGCGGTTGCTCCCGGGTTTATTGAAACGGATATGACAGAAGCGGTCCGCAACTTGGCGGGCAGCGAACTGAAGAAAAAAATTCCTGCCCGACGGTTGGGTCAACCGGATGACGTTGCTCAAGCAGTCCTATTTTTGGCTGGTGACGGAGCCTCATATGTTACTGGTCAAACGATCAGCGTTGACGGCGGATTGACGTTGGGTGGATTTTAAGTGTGGGTCTCTCCCGGGACGGAGAGGCAGCGGATACGGAAAAGTGGGTCGGGTCGCCATGCTGGATGGCTGCCAAAATGACGATGAACAATTAGGTTGGGTATTTTCAAATTAGGGACACAGCGCGGTCCGTTTGACATCTCAGGTCACGGGACCGCCACTAGGAGGAGGCGTAATGCCGACACAAGACGAGATTTACGAAAAAGTTGCCGAAACGATGGTTGATGCACTGGGTTTGGATGACGACGAAGTCACTCCCGAGGCGACATTGGTCGGCGATTTGGGTGCGGAATCGATCGACTTTTTGGACATCGTGTTCCGCTTGGAAAAGACGTTCGATGTGAAGATTCCCCGCGGCGAATTGTTCCCGGAGAATCTGACTGCCGGCGATCCGAATTTGGTCAAAGACGGCGTCGTGACCGAAGAAGGATTGACCACTCTGCGCGAAAAATTGCCGTTTGCGGATGTCGATAAATTCGCAGCGGACCCCCAGGTAGAGAACATCGGCGACCTGTTCACCGTACAAATGATCGTCAAGTACCTCGAGAAAAAGTTGGCGTCCTAACGGATCGCTTAAGGCAATTTCAAACAGACCGGTTCGGCGGTACGTTCGCCGGGCCGGCCTTTTCACGTTGATTGCGCGGATGCCGCGGCCAGACGCGCGTTGCACCGATAGCAGAGACGAGGCATTCCATGCGGTGGATCTGGATAGACCGGTTCACGGAGTTTGAGAGCGGTTCGCATGCGACGGCCGTCAAGAACATAACGTTAGCCGAAGAGCATTTGCACGATCATTATCCCGGATTTCCGGTGATGCCCGGTTCGTTGATCATGGAGGGATTGGCACAAACGGGCGGGATTCTACTCGGTGAGAAAAACGACTTTGAGCATGTCGTCATTCTTGCCAAAATCCCCAAATGTGAGTTTCATAGTTGGGCCTGCCCGGGCGACAAGCTGACCTATAAGGTCAACCTTGTGGAGTCTTCGGAGCAAGGCGGTATGGTGGAATGTACGGCAACGGCTGGGGACCGCCTTGTCGCCGAAGCCGAAATTGTGTTCGCCCACGTCGACAAAACCCGCCCGGAAGCAGCGGCGATCGATCAAAAGAACTTCGTTTTCAGTATGCGGTTGCTGGGGGTGATGGATGTCGGTAAAGCGGGGGACGGCAGTACGAAGATCTCCGTGAAAGCCGATTCCGCCGGTTAGGCTTGTTGACCTAGAGTAACGCGAGCCTGCTGGGCGATCCTGCCGCTGCGGCATAGGAATCGTGCTTGGCCTATACAGGGCCACGTGGATACAATGCATGTAGCCAGCGGCGCATGACGGATGTTTGGCCGCGTCAGTTGAATTTTCAAATCCCCGCGTTTCCATTCCTTTGAGAATTTGGATAGCAGTTCCATGAGACGTCGAGTTGTCGTAACCGGAATCGGTTGTATCACGCCCGTGGGCAACACGGTGGAATCCATGTGGAAAGTTTTGCAGGAAGCGGGTAGCGGCGTAGGGCCGATTTCGCACTTTGATGCCTCCAACTTTCCCACACAAATTGCCGGCGAGGTGAAGGGGTTTGAGTTCGGCAGTTACGTCGACGATGAAGGTCTGTATGAACATGCGGGTCGGAACATTCGCTTTGCGATTGGGGCGGCGACCGATGCGATACGGGATTCGGGCTTGATGGACGATCCGAACCTCGACCCGGTCGATTTTGGCGTCTATCTGGGAGCGGGCGAAGGGCAACAGGACTTCATGAGTCTGATGCGGATCATTGCCGATGCTTCTAAGAACGGCGAGGTCGACTTGGTGCAATTCACGCGAAACGGTTTAGCCGCGTTGCATCCCCAAGCGGAATTGGAGCAAGAGCCGAACATGCCGGTTGGGCACTTGGCGTCGATTTTCAATGCCCAAGGCCCGAATGCCAACTGTTTGACAGCCTGTGCCGCCTCAAGCCAAGCGATCGGCGAAGCGACGGAAATTATTCGTCGCGGCGATGCCGAGGTGATGTTGTCGGGTGGAGCACACAGTATGATCCATCCCTTTGGGGTGACCGGATTTAACTTGTTGACGGCGTTATCGACCAACAACGAGGTCCCCCAAGCAGCGTCGCGTCCCTTTGACAAAAACCGCGATGGTTTCGTGCTGGGCGAAGGTGCTGGGATGCTGGTTTTGGAAGAATTGGAACGGGCCCAGGCGCGGGGAGCCAAGATTTATGCAGAGATCGCAGGTTACGGCTCCACGGCAGATGCATTCCGCATTACGGATACCCACCCCGAAGGGCGGGGGGCGATTGCCTGTATCAATATGGCGCTCAACGATGCAAAGTTAAATACCGATCAGATCGACTACGTCAACGCGCACGGCACGAGCACTTCGGTGAACGACCGCGTGGAGACATTGGCGATTAAGGGAGCGCTGGGCGAGAACGCTCGGAACACACCGGTTTCCAGCATCAAAAGCATGATGGGACATTTGATTGCCGCTGCGGGAAGCGTGGAAGCGATCACTTGTATTCTGGCGATGCGAGATGGCGTTCTACCACCGACGATCAATTATGAAACGCCCGATCCCGATTGCGATTTGGACTATGTCCCTAATGAATCGCGGCAGCAGCAAGTCACACGGGCACTGTCGAACAGTTTTGGGTTCGGCGGGCAAAATATTTCGCTAATTTTCTCCAAGTTCCAAGACTGAGCCGCAGGAACCAGAGAGGTCAGGTTTGGGCGAGCCACCAGGGGGAACACCGAGCCTGAAACTGCCCGAGGGGCCGATCCAACGGGTGTAGCCAATTTCAGTTGAAATGTGGGGCAAAGATCCCTAGAATCGCTGTTTGCGGTAATTCATCCCGGTCACCGTGTTTCATTTAACGGTCATGGTTCGTGATCGTAAAGCGCGCGGAATTCTGGTGTTCAGACGTTAAAAACCGTTGCGTCGCTGATAGCGGCTAAGCGGATTATTCGGATACAGAGCGGGCCGGGCAGGCGCTCGGCACGAACATAGCAGTCAACCGGCGGCGAGTCGCCGTAGTGGTTTTCGAGACAGGAAAAAGAGGTTTAACGTGACAGTCCATAAGAGTTTACGCCGAGGAGGCCGGTTGGCGCGTTCGCGGAATGTTTTGACACGAGCGGAGCGGGTTGCCCAAATGAAGGCAGAAGACCGCTGGACAGAAGGACGAAGTCCTCTTGGTCTCCCCAAGGTCCGGGTCATTAAATTGGTAATCGGGAAAAAGAAGAAGAAGAAATCTGCGGAAGAAGACGAAAAATAGGTGAGAAGGACGCTAGTGGAGTTCTGGTGACGGCTACGTATGGTCGCTCACCGCAATTCCCGAGGAATTCGAGCGGACAGGTCAAATGCCGGGACGGTAATTTGCCCGCAGCGAAACCTCACGCGTTTGCTTTTGAATCACGGTTTGAATGTGCGCCGTAGTTTGAAAGTCACCGGGTCCCGCCAGTGGAGGTCGGGCTGGTAAAGCATCCTTCGCGTTTTCGTTTTCGTTGGTCGAGCCACTCAGGGCTGCTGGTCGATACTCGAAGTGTCGGGTATAGAATTGGCGGTGGGTCGCCTGTCGAATCGGCTTTGATACTGCACGAATTCGCGGACAGGAGTCATGCTCGATACAGTTCGATACTGGGGCGGAGCACCGATCCGTCTCCGCATGCGTCGTCAAGTTGCGCGCTTTTTAAAAGCGACGCAAAACTCACGAGGTGCGCAAGATGACGTTCTCAAGCGTTTAATCGCGATCAATGCGGACAGCGATTTCGGTCGCCAGCACGGTTTTTCCAGCATCCGTAACGTGGCTGATTTCCGCGCCCGTCTGCCGGTTGCGGATTATGAATATTTCCGCCCCTACATCGAGCGGCTCAAGCATGGGGATACTTCGGCGCTGCTGGGTCCGCAGAATCGGCTGTTGATGTTTGCGCTGACCAGCGGAACGACCTCGGGCGCAAAATATATACCGATTACGTCCCAATTCATGGACGACTATCGTCTCGGTTGGCGGATCTGGGGTGTCTGCGCTTATGACGACCACCGCTGTATGTACAAACGGCGGATCGTGCAACTTAGCAGCGACTACGACCAGTTTCGCACGCCCGGGGGGACACCTTGCGGCAATATCAGCGGGCTGGCCTGTGAAATGCTCAATCCGCTCATCCGCACGATGTATACCGTGCCCAAACCGGTGATGAAAATCAAAGATCCTCGGTCAAAGTACTATGCGATGCTGCGTGCGGCGATTACCGACTCTAAAGTGGGAATTGTCACCACGGCCAACCCGAGCACGCTCTTGCATTTGGCGAAGTTGGCGGACGAATGTCGCGAGGATTTGATTCGCGATATTGCCGATGGAACGTTGTCCTCGAAGATGACGATCGATGATGAGATTCGCCGCGGGCTGCAGCGGCGAACGCGTGCCAATCCGCAACGGGCGCGGGAGTTGGAAGCGATCGTCAACCGGACAGGACACCTGTACCCCAAGGACTTCTGGCCTGGGTTGGAATTGCTGTCGGTCTGGAGCGGTGGCAGCATGGGAGGGTATCTAGCGGCGCTGCCGCGTTATTACGGCCACAAGGATGTCCGCGACCACGGCCTGTCAGCCAGCGAAGGCCGCATGACGATTCCTTTGTCCAGCAATACCTCGTCGGGCGTCCTCGACGTGACGTCGCATTATTTCGAGTTTATTCCAGAAGAGGAAATGGGCTCGTCCGATCCGACGGTGCTCGAAGCGCGCGAGCTGATCGAAGGACGGAACTATTTCATCCTGTTGACGACTGCATCAGGACTGTACCGATACGATATTCACGATGTCGTGCGCTGCACGGGATTTCTGGGAACGACGCCGACATTAGAATTCCTCAACAAGGGAGCTCACATTTCTAGCGTCACCGGCGAAAAGATTTCGGAAAGCCAAATTGTCGCGGCGGTTCGCCAAAGCGTTGATTCGCTGGGACTGGACTTGGGACATTTTACGGTCGCCCCATCGTGGGGAGAGCCCCCGCGGTATCAGTTCTTGGTTGAAGAAACGAATCTGCCATCGGCCGATGTGGGTGCCAAAATTGTCGCCAACACCGATCATAACTTGAAGGCGCTGAATCCTGAGTATCACGAAAAACGCAACACCGGCCGACTGGGACCGATGACTATGCAGTTGTTGCCGAAAGGAACCTGGGAGCAGTTTTGCCTAAAACGGCAGTCCCAGCTGGGGGGCAGTCTCGAGCAATACAAACATCCCTGTCTGGTGCCGCAGTTGAAGTTCTACGAGGAGTTTATGGACGAATTCGTCAACGTTCGACAGGCGGCGTCCGATAGGGTTCCGCGTCCTTATTCGGCATCGACAAATCGCGTGGACGCTAAATAGATCGAATCGGAATCGGAATCGGCCGCTGTTTTGGAGCGGTCGGGGAAGTCGGTGAGTTCGACTTCCTCCATCCAATGCCGGATCTCCGCGACATACTCGCTGGATAGATCCCCTTTGACGAGGACGTTTTGAAACTCGGCGGCGCCGTGTCGCGCGAGATCAGCGTCTTCGGCCGTCTGAAACCGCTGCACGGGGTCGGGGTGTACCAACTTCCGCAACAGTCGAATCAACAACTCATTGAACGCCAACTCTTCGGGTGGCAGCAACTGGGGAATTTGGTCGAGGATCGTGTGTTTTGCTTCAAGAGCTGCACTCAAGCTTTTCTTGCCAGCAAAAGGTTGTGCCCCCGTGAGCATTTCGATGAGGACGTAGCCCAATCCGGCCAAATCGGCTGCGGGTGAGCCAACGGTTCCCTGGAGGACTTCCGGTGCGGCATAGGCGGGCGTGCAGCGTCCAGCTTCGGGCCGATTGCGGAGTTCATAGGCTGAACCGATATCGATGATCTTCACGCTGCCCGTACGTTTGAGCATGATGTTCGCCGGTTTGATGTCGCTGTGGACGATCCCCTGCCGGTGCAGCGCATCGAGCGCGGAGAGGCAGCCGCGAAACACAGCGATGGCAAACGCCGGTCTAAGCCGCGGTTTCTCCAGACCGCGCGTCACAACGACTTCATTGATATCGCGCCAGCGCTCCTCCGAGACGCGTGCCTTGAGATGTTTCATCATGCCCGGTTTGAGCAGGCGTTGCAGGTCGAATCCGTCGACCCATTCCATCTCCAACAGTCGCAAGCCATCGATGGCCACGAAGTCGTGGACCGCGATCAGATTGTCGTGTTGAACGCCGGCGACCTGTGAAGAAACCTGGGCGATGCGGGTCATTTCCCGCTCATATTTGGTGGCATCGTCAAAATGTTCGGGAGAGAAAACTTTGAGCGCCACCGGGAGCGAAAAACCGTCGGCGCCGCGGCGTTCGCTGAGATAGACAACCCCTTGTCCGCCGACGCCGATACGGCGCAGAAAGGGCCGCTGCGTGACCCAATCGAGCTGTTGGCGATTGAGTATCGCGTTGTAATTAGCCAGCAAGTCCTGCTGGATGTTGCTAGGATCCTGTGGGGGGCCGTCCAGCGGATATTCCTCCTAAAGGGGAAGCCCTGCCATGAATGGGGCGTGGGGGGCAACGCTCAACACTTTCACGAGACTTCGCGCACCGACAGGGTTCTGGACACCTGAATTCCCCTACGGTTCGCGGAAGGATGCGGGGAGGTTGGCACGATCTTAACACAAAATTTGTGCGAGGAAAGGTGTTTTTCGTAACGGTTTTTTTCGCGGGCCACAAACATCAATCAAACAAATAGCTGACTGACTCAGCGCGGTGGATGCGCTTGATCGCCTCGCCGAGCAAAGGAGCAACGCTAACCGTGTGCAGATTGGGGAGGTCTTGGGGTTTTGCGATTGGCAAACTGTTGGTAACGACCACCTGCTTAACCGGAGCCTCGCGAAGCCGTGACACGGCTGAACCACAAAACACGGCATGGGCGGCACTGATGTAGATATCGGTGGCTCCGTGCTGGTGGGCGACGTCGGCAGCGCCGCAAATCGACCCGGCTGTGGAAATCATGTCGTCGAACAGCAAGGCAATTTTTCCCTGCAGCGGTTCCCCGATGAGATTGGCCTGTTGCGTGCTGGTAGCACTGCTGCGGCGTTTGTCGACAATGGTCAAACTGCCGCCCAGATGGCGCTGATGATGCAAGGCGCGTTTAATGCTGCCCTCGTCGGGACTGACGATGGCCAGTTTGTCGGGGGGCAAATTCAGCGAGCGAAAGTATTGATCGAGAATCGGCGCGGCATAGAGATGGTCGACCGGAAGGTCGAAGAAACCTTGGATTTGGGCAGCGTGCAAATCCATAGTGAGCACACGATCGGCGCCGGCGGTGACAATCATGTTGGCGGCGAGTTTGGCGGTGATGGGAACGCGTCCGGCGTCCTTGCGGTCTTGTCGCGCGTACCCGTAGTAGGGAATGACCGTGGTAATCCGTTCGGCGCTGGCCCGTTTGCAGGCGTCGATCATGATCAACAACTCCATTAAGTTGTCGTTGACCGGTGGGCCGGTGGGTTGAAACAAGAACACATCGCGGCCGCGAATGTTCTGCTCCAATTTGCAGCCGATTTCCCCATCGGGGAAATCCCAGAGATCAATTTTCCCGAGCGTGATACCGAGGTATTCGGCGACTTCGCTGGCCAATTCGGGATGTGCTCGGCCGCTGATCAGCGTGAGAATATCGTGCATGGCGGATTAGCTGCGCGCTGGAATGTGGCGGAGTGAGAGTGGACCGGCACGCCCCATTGAATCGCGGGACGGAGGGAGTGTCAAGGGTGCCGCTTTTCCAGTAGGCGGAATGCGTGGTCGGTGGTGCGTGGTCGGTGGTGAGAAGGGAGGTGTTCCGTCAACTCAGCCGATGCCGGGGGATGCAGACATCGAGCGTTGCTCACCCGATGTGTTCAAACGCCGCGACCTTCGTACCGTCGGGGATTTCCGCCGTTCCGTCGATCACCGCATGGGGGCCGATTTGGCAGTTGTTGCCGATGGTGACCGGGCCGCTGATTGTGGTGAAGGGATAGATTGTTGTGTCGCGGCCAATTTTGGCGCGGGGGTCGATGTAGGTTTGTGCCGGGTCGACGATTGTGGTCCCCTCGAGCATCAACGCCTGCATGGTGGCTTCCTGGATGCTGCAATGGACCTGTGCCAGTTGATCGCGGCTGTTGACGCCTAAGGCTTCTTCGATCGTCAGCCGGTGGGCGGCGACGACGCGTTGACCGTCAGCCAGCATGATGGCGGGGGCGTCGGTCAGGTAGAGTTCGCCTTGTTTATTGTCGGTGTTGACGTGTTTCAGGGCAGCGAAGAGCCGCTGGTTGTCGAAGACGTAGCAACCGACGTTGATTTCGGTGATTGCTTTTTGAGCAGCATCGGCATCTTTCTCTTCGACGATGCACTGGAATTCACCGTCGGCATTGCGGACGATGCGGCCGAGGCCGAAGTTATTTTCGGTGACAGCGGTGCCAATTACGCAGGAGGCTTTTTCGTCTTCATAGTCCTTGAGCAAGGCGGAGAAGGAACTGCTTTGCATCAGCGGCGCGTCGCCGGTGAGGATCATGGTGGCACCGTCGTGCTGGCGGAGGTTTTCTTCGCAAACCATCACCGCATGCCCGGTGCCGTTTTGTTGGGCTTGCAGGGCGAATTCAACGTCCTTGTGCACCGAGAGCGCGGTTTTGACCTGTTCCGCTTCATGACCCACGACGACGACCAGTCGCTCGACACCGGCCGCACGGGCGGCATCGAGGACGTATTCGATCATCGGCCGGCCGCACAATGGGTGCAGGACCTTAGGAGTCGCCGATTTCATACGGGTGCTTTTTCCGGCAGCGAGGACGATGGCGACGGGGGCGGCGGTCATTGGTGTGGCTCTTTTTAGTAGGCGGTAGGCAGAAAAGAGTGGCCGGTGGCGAGTGATTATCAGGCGGGCTTTATCTGGCCACTGGACACCGGCCACTCGCCACTTTTTTCTAAAATCGCAGGCCCATGCGGGCGATGAAGCCGCTGCTGATGTCTAGGTCGGGGGCGATTGTTTGGAAGCTGAACTCGCGGTTGAAGACCCAACCGGCTTCGATGAAGCCCGACGCAGCACAGCCACAATTGCGAAAGCCCATCAGGATACGGAAGTCTTCGATTTGCATGCGGTCGGTCAGGCCCGAGTCCTGGAGCGTGACTTCGTAGGCTTCGACGTGGTATTCGCCGCGGCCGTAGAACCAGGTGGGACCGAAGGCGGTGTTGCCGATGAAGTAGTCGATGCGGGGGCGAGGCCAGACCATTGTGAATTCCCAGCGGGAATCGGGACGCCAGACAAAACCGGCATAGGGGACAATCAGATCGTCGACCCGGTCCCAGTATTGAGCCCCGATGGCCCAGGTCCACTGTGGTCCGGTGCGGATGAACAAGGCTCCTCGGCCGTCAAACATCCAGGCTTCGGACGAGGCTTTTTCAAAGTCGGTAGCGACTTGCGGCGTGAAGCCGATCTCAAAGGAGTAAGGGCTGCTAACGGAGGTCGAGAGTTGAAAATCGCTAGCGAGGCGATAGGCGTTCGGCCCCAATGCCAAACCGGATGGACCACCCCAACTGCGGTAGTTAAATTCCGGGCTCCAGGAGAACGCGGAATCTTGAAACCACCTCCAAGTCCGCCGCAGTTGAGCGTCGAACTCGAAGACGCTGAATTTTCCGAAAGGGCTTTGGGTGCTGGCGGCCGGCAGATATCCGACTTCCCATTTCGAGCTCCAGCCAAAACGGACCGGTTCGGGGCCAGCGGATCCGTAGAATCCGTTGGAACCAGGAAACGTATTGAAGGTCGTCATCGATTGGTCGTAGGGGGTGACGAATCCAGGCTGCGGAGGCAGAAACGGGTCGCCGCCGGTATACGGGGGCGGAGTCCCATAGGAGGGCTGATCACCGTAGACCTGTGCGACCTGGACTGGTTGTGAAAATGTGGGCGGCGCCAACGGAGCATTATAGGGGCCGCCCGGAGCTGGAAACGATTGGCCGACCGGAAAGGCAGTGGGTTGCGGTATGTAAGTCGGGCTTTGCCCGCGGACATCGGCAGCGAAAGCGGCTGACGGTGACGTTACATGAATCGGACCGGCGGCTTCAGGCTCAGCGGATATCAGGGCCAGTAGGCAAAGTAATTGTGCGTTCACGCCAGTGCACCTATGATTTCGGGGAAGTGCGGAGGGGGAAATCGGTGGCGAAATGTCCTTGAGAGATGCCACATTTGCTCCGGGGATGGGGCGAATCCACACGTTGTGGAGTTCGCGCGTTTAAGGAGCGGTGTGCGATTGTCTAAAACCGGCGATTTTCGTCAACAGCAAGTCGGCGTCTGGAGCGATTTAAGATGGAAGTGAGTCGGCAATCGGCAGAAATCGCGTAGGGCGTGACCGGTGGCCAGAAAAGTTTGTGTCCCCGGACGACATACGAGCCAACGCTACTGTCTTGGTGCTTCGGCAGCGAAACTGATGGATTGGTAGCCGGCGGCGCGGCAGAGATCGTAGACGTGGATCATATCGCCGACGGGGACGTTATCGTCGATGTCTAGAATTACTGGGCTTTCGGCATCGAGTTTGGCGACCTCTTTTAGGACTGGCGCTAACTGGTCGAAACTGTCATATTCGCGGTCATTCAGTTCGATCACGGTCTGCTGTTCAGCGCTGCGGCTGAGATAGAGCCACAGTTTGTGCTTAGGGATGACCTCTTCGGGGGGGACGACCGGTACCTCGATGCTTCCGGAGGGGGGCATATCGGTGGGCAATAGATCCTCGATGGTTTGCCCGCTGGCAGCGCAGACGAAGAAAATGAGCAACAGAAACACCACGTCGATCATCGGCGTCATAGCGCCGGTCGCCGAGAGTTCATCGATGGGAGGATAGGGGGGGCGTTTCATGGGATTTGCTGTGCAAATCAGTAGACGGAAGACAGTAGGCAGTGGACAGAAAGAGCAGCCATATTTACCTCGTAGGCAAGACAGCCCAGTTTAGTTTTGTGATGCCGACTTTGACGCAAGAGAGCATGAGCGGTTCGACGGTGCCGTAGGGGACGGTGCGGTCGGCGCGGATTTGGACTTCCAGCGGTTCTTCACCGGCATCGATCTTGGCTTGTTGAATCAGAAATTCGAGTTGCGGTAACAACATTTCATTGCCGCCGACATAAAATCGTTCTTCGGCAGTGATGGTGACGACTACGCGTTGGGCCAGTTCTGCTTCGTCGGTTTGTCGGGTCGCTTCAGGGAGTTCGACAGCCTGGGCGGTTTCGGAGCGGGCGAGGTGACTGGCGGCGAGGAAGAAGATGATCAACAGAAACACGATGTCGATCAACGGCGTAATGTTGAAATGCAGTCCGCGTTCGCGGCGGCGCAAGGGGACTTTCATGACGAGGTCGGCTCCTCGCTAGTCCCGGCTGTTGGCGTGGGCGGCGAGGGTGCCTTGGCCGACGGTTGCGTCACAGCAGATTGCGAAGAGGCAGTTTGTGAGGCGGGTTCGACAACCTTCTTTTTTTGCTGGCGGCGGTGCCCGACAGTGCGTTTGTATTTCGTAAAGACATGCTCGGCCATCAGCGTGGATTCGGCAACAAGCTC
>Ga0316204_10009422_pt1 | contig 13054 bp, 14 predicted proteins | sample 6monrhotite_MG_2_FD_205661 | JGI IMG/M metagenome (GOLD analysis project Ga0316204, IMG submission 205661) | Microbial mat bacterial communities from mineral coupon in-situ incubated in ocean water Damariscotta River, Maine, United States -... | ecosystem: Environmental > Aquatic > Marine >... | reverse complement strand
ACCATGTTTGACCCGCGCATCAATCTATCTAACGAAGTATCGATGCAGCTTATTGAGCATTTCGATCGAAAAGTATTTCGTACCGTGGTGCCACGAAACGTGCGCCTGGCCGAGGCGCCGAGTTTTGGCCTTCCGGTTTTGTTACACGACCGCTCGTCGCGAGGCGCTATTGCCTACCTGGCACTGGCTGGTGAAGTGTTGCGACGCGAAGATGACCGCTTGGCCACAGCCGTTTAGGAACAAATAATGTCACCAAAGAAAAGACTGGGCCGCGGCCTTGATGCATTGCTTACCAAGCCGATGGTTGCTGTTTCCAGACCGGATGCGGCATCCGGAAGCGATGACGGACTCAAATTTCTTCCCGTAGAACACCTGCAGCGCGGCCAGTATCAACCACGTGTCGATATGCGCCAGGATTCGCTTGAGGAGTTGGCCGAGTCCATCAAGGCTCAAGGCATAGTGCAGCCCATCGTTGTGCGTCCCATCAGCAAGAAAGACGGCGGTCAACGATACGAAATTATTGCGGGTGAACGCCGTTGGCGTGCAGCACAGATGGCGGGTCTGGCAGAGATCCCGGCGGTCATCCGGGATGTTCCGGACGAAGCCGCGATCGCGATGTCGCTGATCGAAAACATTCAGCGTGAAAACCTGAATCCACTGGAAGAAGCGCGGGCGCTGGATCGATTGATACGCGAGTTTGATTTAACTCACGCTGAGGCGGCAAAAGCGGTGGGTCGCTCACGCGCCGCTGTTAGCAACCTGCTGCGATTGCAGGATCTGTCTGAGAAGGTCAAGCCGCTGCTTGAGGACAGGCAGCTGGAAATGGGCCATGCGCGGGCGCTTTTGGGGCTTGCGAACGCCGCACAACAGCTCGAAGCGGCCCTTCAGGTCATTAAAAAGGGCCTGTCTGTTCGTGAAACCGAGAAGCTCGTCAAGCGCTTACTGGAGGGCGGGAGCACGAGGCCCGTCAAGAAAACGCCGGCGCAAAATGCCGATATACGGCGCCTGGAAATCGAGGTCTCGGAAAAGTTGGGCGCGAAAGTCAGCGTTGATCACAGTGCTGGCGGCGCGGGAAAAATTGTCATCAACTACAACAGTCTTGATGAACTCGACGGCATCTTAAAGCACATCAAGTAGTGCTGGCTTAAGCGACCTCTTCATCGACGGAATCTTTCGTCGAATAAACGCGGCGAATGATGCTCGGAATAACGGCTTCCGAGATCAAGAAGCCCTGCATCTTGTCGCATTCAATGGTTTTCAAAAACTCAAAGGTCGCCTGATCTTCGACGCCTTCGGCACAAACGGAGATGCCGAGATTGTGTGCAAGGCCCGTTACGGCGGCGAGCACGGCCATAGACACCGTATCTTTCTGCGCCCGGCGGAGTGCCGATGCATGAATCTTTATTTCATCAAAGGGCACCTGTTCGAAGGTGTTGAGCGAAGAAGAGGCAACCCGGAAACCGTCAAGACAGATACGGAAGCCTTTCTCGCGAAGGGACTTAATCATTTGTACATGGGGTGCGCTTGGATCCGCGAGGTCTTGTTCAATGACTTCAAATGTGAAGTTGGCACTCTCAAGACCTGCATCTTTAACAATATCGAAATAGCGCTTTGCCAGCATTGGATCACCCAGCTGACTCGATGCCAGGTTGATGCAGGCATTCAAACGGATACCACGATCGCGCCAGGCGACCATCTGGCGAGCGGTTTCTTTAAGCACGTAATCGCTGAGCCTGCCCATCAGCCCGAAAGCTTCCGTTTCCGGAAGAAATTCGAGTGGCCCCATGAGGCCATGCTCGGGATGGTGCCAGCGCACCAGCGCCTCGGCTTCGCGCGTTAGCCACTCACTGCCCGAATTACGCTCGACTTTCGGCTGATACCGCAGCACAAATTCGCCGTTATCGAGGGCATCCTCCACTTCCTGGCGAGAAACCCGGAGCATTCGTCTGCGGCAGCGTCGGGCTGATGCACTCAGGCCGTCAAAACTAAAGTCCTTGCCGACCCACTCGAGATTGTCGAAATCGGCTAATTTGTCGATGAGCTCGGCCTGCTTACTGCTGCGCAGCGAGGCGCGGTCGGCGGCAACGAGCACAGCGAAAGACATGCGGCTGTTGGCCGCTTTGAGCGCCCGCAGCGTTTCAGGGCTGACATCGGCTTCGGTTAGCAGCACGATTCGTCGCGATTGGCCGGCCAAAAGCTCAGAAAAGGTTGCCGTCGAGGCAAAAAAGCTCAACGTAAAGCTCATTTCGCGAACGACGTCGTTCAAAGCTTGATTCGAGCGAATAGTTTCACTTGCAATTAATAACATGGGGCCGGCAACAAAATTTCAGTTGAGAGTCCTTTATACCGCCAATAAAGCGCCTCAAATGTGCGCCGTGTCGCATTGGCGGCAATTCACCCAAACCCCTTAAAATTGCGGGAAAAACAGGTCTCGCCTGTTGGCGGGGAAATGCGGTTTTCGTGTTGCCTTGCTTGGGGTCTGCCACTATAATGCGCACGCTATTCACAGGTCCGCCTGGAAACATTATTACCACACGCGCCACCACCCGCCGGAAGCACCCGATGGAAGTGGCGTTTTTAATGCCGGAGGCATAGAGAATTGGATCTCACTATCTCCCGGGTCATTATGTGGCAGTTTCTGATCGGTTTGGCCCTGGCCGCACTGTTTTGGGGCGGTTTTGGCAAGGTGGCAGGTTATTCCGCAGCACTGGGCAGCCTGATCTGTGTCATCCCGAACGCGTTTTTGGCGCTTCGGCTGGTGGTACCGCGCAGAGACCCCGGGGCTCAGGCTCTGATCAATGCCGCCTGGATTGGCGAAATAGGAAAGCTGGCGCTCACGGTACTGTTTTTCAGTCTCGTGTTTACGCTGGTCAGGCCGCTCCATGGAGCGGCACTTTTTGCAGGATTTATTGCGACGCAGCTCGTGACCTTTTCGGGGTTCTTGATGCGAGACAAACAGGCTAAGGACACGGAAAACAGCAATGGCAGCTGAAGGCGGACACGGCGCAAGCGATTCAGGCGCTTACATTCAACACCATCTCCAGAATCTCCAGGTCTGTAAAGCAGAGTCTGGCGAGTGGGTGTGGAACCAGTGTGCGGGCAATTTCTGGGCAATCAACGTCGACTCAATGTTTTGGTCGGTGCTGCTTGGCCTCGTCTTTTTGTTCGTGTTTCGCAGTGTTGCGAAGAAGACCTCGACCAGCAAGCCCGGCAAGATGCAGGCGTTCGTCGAAATTGTTGTCGAGATGGTTGATAGCAGCGTCAAAGACACCTTTCATGGCACAAGTCGCCTGATCGCACCGCTCGCGTTGACCATTTTTGTCTGGGTATTCCTGATGAACCTGATGGATCTGGTACCTGTCGACTGGATTCCGCTTGCCGCTGGTGCGGTGGGTGTGCCGTATATGAAAGTCGTACCGACAACGGACGTCAATGTGACATTCGGTATGTCGATCGCTGTTTTCTGTCTGATCATTTTTTACACGATCAGGAACAAAGGCGTATTGGGCTTTGTGAAAGAGCTGACATTGCATCCGATCGCGCCGTCGTTTAAGGGCCCCGCGATTCTCGCAGCGCCGATAATCATAGCCTTCAATTTCATACTTGAGTCTGTAGCGTTGCTGGCAAAGCCACTTTCGTTATCGCTGCGACTCTTCGGAAACATGTTCGCCGGTGAGTTGATCTTCATCCTGATCGCGTTAATTGGCTACGCTCAATTGCCGCTGCACTTTGGCTGGGCCGTATTTCACGTGCTTATCGTCACCTTGCAGGCCTTTATATTCATGATGTTGACCATAGTGTATTTAAGCTTGGCGTCGGAATCGCATTAATTAACTAATTATATTTTAAATTCAATAAGTTGGACTTAGTCCTCCGCAGGAGAAAAAGATGGAAACTGTTATTGGCTTGACGGCGATTGCCGTCGCACTTTTGATTGGTCTCGGCGCACTCGGCGTAGGCATCGGTATGGGCCTTTTGGGCGGCCGCTTCCTGGAAGGTGCTGCTCGTCAGCCAGAGCTTGCCCCGATGTTGCAGACGAAGATGTTCCTCGTCGTCGCACTGCTCGACGCAGTTGCAATGATCGGCGTCGGTATCGCGTTGTTCTTCGCTTTTGCAAACCCGTTCATTGGTCAGCTGCAAGCTGCAACAGCTGCTGCAGGCGGTTAATCGAACGACTATCGCTGTAGCGATAGCGTTTTGATGGGACATTTAGGAGTCTCTAGTGGATATTAATATCGGTACTCTGGCCGGCCAATCAATCGCGATGATTGTGTTTGTTTGGTTCTGCATGAAGTACATCTGGCCACCCATTCTCGAAGCAATCGAGACGCGCCAGAAAGCGATCGAGGAAGGCCTGGCGGCTGCTGACAAAGGTCAGGAGTCACTGGTGAAGGCTGCTGCGGAAGCTGACGAGATTGTCGTCGAAGCCCGCAAGCAGGCAACCGGTATTCTTGATCAGGCACATGCGCGCGCGAACGAAATCGTTGCAGACGGTAAGTCTGACGGCGTAAAAGAGCGCGAGCGTCAGCTGAATGCCGCCAAAGCAGAGATCGAGCAAGAAGCGAATCGCGCCCGCGAAGAGCTTCGTGGTCAGGTCTCAGCAATCGCTATCGCGAGCGCAGAGAAGATTCTGCGTCGTGAAATCGATGGCAAGGCGCACGAGGACATTCTGGGCAAGCTCGCTCAGGAGCTCTAAGACGCTATGGCTGACAACATCACAGTAGCGCGACCCTACGCACAGGCCGTATTCGAGCTCGCCAACGACGCAGGCGATCTCGGGCCATGGTCTGAGTCATTGGCGATCGCTGGTCAGCTGCTGGCTGACAGGCCGCTGGTTGAGTATCTGGGCAACCCCGCGTTTAACGACGAGCAGCGCCTGGAATTTCTGACCGGGTTGTTCGCAAAAGCAGGCGCAAATCTGCTTACAGGCAGCGACAGTCACGGCAGGAACTTCCTGCGGCTGTTGTTGGAGAATCGTCGTGTGGCGGTGCTACCCGAAATATCGACGCACTTTGAGGCGTTAAAAGCAAAAGTCGAAAACAGCGTGGACGCGGTTGTTACCTCCGCGGCCAAGCTCAGCAACAAGCAGGTTGACGAGATCGCCAAAGCGCTTAAAGAGCGGTTGGGTTGTGACGTTAATGTCGAAACAGAAATAGACGAGAATCTCATCGGTGGCGCGGTTATTCGTGCTGGCGACGTGGTTATTGATGGATCTTTGCGTGCACGGCTCGAAGGCCTTGCGACCGCACTGATCAAATAAAGAGGAAAAGCAAATGGCACTCAAAGCTTCTGAAATCAGCACGCTGATTAAAGAGCGCATCGAGAACTTCGAAGCGTCCGCGGAAGCGCGCGACGTTGGTACTGTAATCGCAGTTACCGACGGTATCGTTCGCATTCACGGGTTGGCCGACGCACGTTACGGCGAAATGCTCGAATTCCCGCAGAACACCTTCGGAATGGCCCTCAACCTTGAGCAGGATTCGGTTGGCTCGGTCGTTCTGGGTGACTACAAACACATTTCGGAAGGCGACACGGTCAAAACAACCGGCCGCATTCTTGAGGTGCCTATTGGTGAGGCCTTGCTGGGTCGCGTTGTTGACGCCCTCGGTAAACCTATCGACGGCAAAGGCCCGATTGATGCTGAAGGTACAGCGCCAATCGAGAAGGTTGCGCCCGGCGTAATCGAGCGCAAGTCAGTTGATCAACCGGTGCAGACAGGCCTCAAATCAATCGACGCGATGGTGCCGATTGGCCGTGGCCAGCGCGAGCTGATCATTGGTGATCGCCAGACCGGTAAAACCGCGGTTGCAGTCGACGCGATCATTAACCAGCGCGGCACAGGCATTAAGTGCATCTACGTCGCCATCGGTCAGAAAGCCTCTTCAATCGCGGGCGTTGTCCGAAAGCTTGAAGAAGAAGGCGCGCTGGCCCATACGATTATCGTCGCAGCGGCGGCAGCCGACAGTCCTGCGATGCAGTACATCGCTCCGTACTCCGGTACGTCGATGGGCGAGTACTTCCTCGACAAGGGCGAAGACGCACTGATCATTTTTGACGATCTCACAAAGCAGGCATGGGCATACCGCCAGGTATCACTCTTGTTGCGTCGTCCACCAGGCCGTGAAGCTTACCCAGGTGACGTTTTCTACCTGCATTCCCGTTTGCTCGAGCGTGCATCGCGCGTAAACGCGGAATACATCGAGAAAATTACCGACGGCAAGGTCAAAGGAAAGACCGGCTCACTCACCGCACTGCCGATCATTGAGACGCAGGGTGGCGACGTGTCCGCTTTCGTACCGACCAACGTAATTTCTATTACCGACGGCCAGATCTTCCTCGAGTCTGATCTCTTCAACGCAGGTATCCGCCCGGCGATTAATGCCGGTCTTTCGGTATCTCGCGTAGGTGGCGCAGCACAGACGAAGATCATCAAGAAGCTCGGTGGTGGTGTGCGCCTTGCACTCGCGCAATATCGTGAGCTTGCGGCATTTGCACAGTTTGCATCGGACCTCGACGCGGCCACACGAGCGCAGCTTGAGCGCGGTGAGCGCGCAACCGAACTGATGAAGCAGAAGCAGTACTCGCCGTTGTCAGTCGCTGAAATGGGCCTGTCACTATATGCGGTTAACGAAGGCTTCATTGATCCGGTTCCGGTCGACAAGGTTGTTGACTACGAAGAGGCCCTGCATGACTTTGCCAAAGCAAATCACGCACACATGCTGGATGCGATCAACGAATCAGGCGACTACGACGATGAAATTGCTGCGGAACTAAAGGCAATTTGCGAAGAGTTCGCTGAGAAAGGCGCTTACTAGGCGACACGTATTTCCATGACACGGATTGACAATGACTAAGTCGGAAAACAAAGAGCTCTGATATGGCTGGCGAGAAAGAAATACGCTCGAAGATAGCTTCTGTAAAGAATATGCAGAAGATCACGAGTGCGATGGAAAAAGTCGCAGCGAGCAAGATCCGCAAAGCGCAAAAGCAAATGGAAGCGTCACGTCCGTATGCAGAGCGCATTCGACGCGTGGTCGGTCACCTCGCGCACGCGAATCCGGACTACAAGCATCCGTTCTTAACGGAGCGCGAAGTCACACGGGTTGGTTACATCGTGATCTCGACCGATCGTGGTCTTTGCGGTGGCCTCAACGCCAACACGTTCAAGACGATGATCAGCGAGATTGCTGATTGGCAGGAAAAGCAGGTCGAGGTTGATCTGGCACTGGTTGGCGCCAAGGCGGTTGCATTTTTTCGTCGCATGGGCGGCAGCGTAGTCGGCACCGCGACACACCTGGGCGACAAGCCAAGCGTTAACGAGCTGATCGGATCAATAAAGATCATGCTCGACGCTTACAGCGACGGAAAGATCGATCGGCTGTACGTGGTGCATAACGAGTTCGTTAACTCAATGACGCAGACGCCAATCGTTACACAGTTGCTCCCGGCCAGCGGTATCGGTACGGACGATGATGAGCTGCAAGCTCATTGGGACTACATTTACGAGCCCGATGCCGGCGAATTGCTTGATGACGTGTTGATGCGTTACATCGAGTCGCAGGTTTATCGAGGCGCAGTTGAAAACTTCGCCTGCGAAATGGCAGCGAAGATGATGGCGATGAAGTCGGCAACGGATAACGCGGGCGACATCATTGATGGATTGCAGCTTAAGTACAACAAGGCACGGCAAGCAGCGATCACCCAGGAAATTTCAGAAATTGTCGGTGGCGCAGCCGCCGTGTCTGGATAACACGAAACATTAAGTAACTAATCGGCGGTGAGTCCGCCGAACTTGGCTAAGGAAAGAGTATGAGCACTGGAACTACTGTGCAGGTAATTGGCGCTGTTGTGGACGTAGAGTTCCCAGCGGGTCAGATCCCTAAAATTTATGACGCATTGATCATCGATGATGCAGCGATCACGCTGGAAGTTCAGCAGCAGCTGGGCGACGGTATCGTTCGCACGATTGCTATGGGCTCGTCCGAAGGACTGAAGCGCGGCATGGGTGTTACGAACACCGGCTCGGCGATCCGTGTACCGGTTGGCGAGAAGACACTTGGCCGCATCATGGATGTACTGGGTCGACCCATCGACAACGCAGGCGAAATCGGCGCGGAAAAAGAGATGCCGATTCACCGGGCACCGCCTTCTTATGAAGAGCAAGCGGCAACGACGGAACTGCTGGAAACCGGTATTAAGGTTGTTGACCTTATTATGCCGATCTCGAAGGGCGGTAAGGTTGGCCTGTTCGGTGGTGCTGGTGTTGGTAAGACAGTAACGCTGATGGAGCTCATCAATAACATCGCTAAAGAGCACGGTGGTTATTCGGTATTCGCAGGCGTTGGTGAGCGTACTCGTGAAGGTAATGACTTCTTCCACGAGATGACCGACTCAGGCGTTATCGATAAGGTATCGCTGGTTTACGGCCAGATGAACGAGCCTCCTGGTAACCGTTTGCGCGTAGCGCTGACAGGCTTGACCATGGCTGAGGCGTTCCGCGACGAAGGCCGCGACGTACTGATGTTCATCGATAACATTTACCGCTATACGCTGGCCGGAACCGAAGTATCCGCACTGCTCGGTCGTATGCCGTCAGCGGTTGGTTATCAGCCGACACTGGCTGAGGAGATGGGTATTCTTCAAGAGCGTATCGCTTCAACGAAGACCGGTTCAATCACGTCTTTCCAGGCGGTTTACGTACCTGCGGATGACTTGACCGATCCGTCGCCAGCTACAACCTTCGCTCACTTGGACGCGACGCTCGTACTGTCACGTAACATTGCAGAGCTCGGCATCTACCCCGCCGTTGACCCGCTCGACTCAAGCTCACGAATCCTTGATCCGCTGGTTATTGGTAACGAACATTACGACTGTGCACGTGGTGTACAGGCGGTGTTGCAGCGCTACAAGGAATTGCAGGACATCATCGCGATTCTGGGTATGGATGAGCTCTCAGAAGAAGACAAACTCATCGTAAACCGCGCTCGTAAGATTCAGAAGTTCCTATCGCAGCCGTTCTTCGTGGCCGAGGTCTTCACGAACTCGCCAGGAAAATACGTTTCACTGGCTGAGACCATCCGCGGCTTCAACGGTATTGTTTCCGGCGACTATGACCACATTCCTGAGCAGGCCTTCTATATGGTCGGCACTATCGAGGAAGCGGTCGAGAACGCGAAGAATTTCCAGTAGGAAAAGACCATGGCTACTATCCAAGTCGACATCGTATCTGCCGAAGGCGAAATCCACTCAGGCACCGCCACAATGGTTTTCGCACCCGCCAAGATGGGGGAGGTTGGTATCGCACCGCGTCACGCGCCAATGCTCACACCCTTGTCGCCGGGCGAGGTTCGTGTTCAGGACGAAAACGGTAAGGAAGAGACCTTTTACATCACCGGTGGTTTGCTGGAGGTTCAGCCACACCTCGTGATGGTTCTGGCTGATACGGCGTTACGCGGCGATCAACTTGATGAGGCAGCCGCATTGAGCTCACAGCGCGAAGCGGAAGAAGCGCTTAAGGGCGCGTCGGAGCAAACCGATGTCGCTCGCGCTCAGGCAGAACTTGCCGAAGCACGTGCGCGCTATCGCGCGGCGCAAAAGCTCAAGGGCAGGCGCTAGCAAAAAGCGCTTATTTGCGCTTGAAGATCGGCAGGGTTCCCAGCCGGTTGGCAAACTCGACCGGATTGCCGTCGTTATCCAATGCGGGCTTCGGCGGATCGAATTCCTGCGTCAGCAGCGACACAACAATCATCGTAACGAAACAGACCCCCAAGCCGATCAGATCGCCCGGCAACTCCGGAGCGACGACCCGCGAAACCAACCAGGTCGAAAACCCGGCGAACATGGCGGCGAGCGCACCCGTTCTATTCGCCTTCTTCCACCAAACGGCCATAAAAAATGGCACGGTGACGGCAGTAAGCGCCAGGATGTTGGCATCGATAATAAGATCAAAGATCATCTGTGCCTTCAGGGCGACCATTATGGCAATGATGCCGATGATCGGAATGGCAACGCGCGCAACGCCGAGCGTCAACGCCGCGGATGGATTCGGCCGAATGAGTGGCAACATATTGACGCTGATCAAACTCGCGCTACCGAGCATGGCGCTGTCACAGGTACTCATGATGGCCGCGAGAATCGCGCCGACGAAAATGGCGACGGCGACGGGGTGCAGGTGTTGAATCGCTAACGAAGGAATGACCGATTCAGAATCAGCGAGATCAGGCAGGGTAACGCTTGCGATGATGCCGAGCATGACCGGAATCAGGGCGAACAGAAAGTAACCAACGCTCGCAAAGTAAAACGAGTTTTGAGCAACACGCTCTGATTTTGCCGCAAGGACTCGACCGAGCAAGCTCTGACTACCAACATCAGCGAGACCAAAAATAACCCACATACGAAAGTAGTTAAGCCACTGCTCGGTCGTGTTCTCCAGGGGGATCAGACGAAACGCATGTTCTGGAAGTTTTGCGGAGACGGCACCCCATCCACCAACATCAATAAGTACGACAACGAACAAAACGATTATGCCGACAGCAATGATCGTGATTTGAATAAAATCAGTCAGCGCAACAGCCCAAAGACCACCAATCATGGTGTACACGATGACGATCGCCGCGCCGCTAATGATGCCAATGTGCATGGGCGTGCCGGTAAGCGACTCAAACAGCAGACCAAACGCAACCAGCATTGCTCCGACCCAACCGATGTTTGCGACCACTGAGGTGAGCGTTGTAATCGTCGCAGCGATTTTTCCGTAGCGTTGCTCGATCAACTCAACAAATGTCAGCAGTTTAAGGCGACGAAAAAAGCGCGCGAAAAACATTCCGATCAGAAACAGTGCGACAGACGCACCGAAAGGATCAGCGATAACACCCAGCAGTCCTTCGTCGTAGGCCGCTCCCGACGACCCCATCATTGAGCCGCCGCCAAACCAGGTCGCGATGATCGTAGCCGTACACAGAAACATCGGCATACCGCGACCGGCGATGATGAAGTCTGTTGTCGTGCGAGATTTTTTCGACGCGTAAACGCCAACGACCAGCATCAGCGCGACATAAATGCCAACGCCAATAAAGATGATGGTTTCAGTCGGCACGTCTAATCAATACGGCGAAACAGCGGCAACGTTCCCAAGCGTTTGTTCAGGTCGAGCGGCTCGTCATCGATATCTGTTAATGACATCGGTGGGTGCGAGCGTTGCGTCAGCAGCGATACGATCACCGCTGTCGGTAAGGATACGCAAAAGGCGATGAAACTTGCGGGCAGATCCGGCCACAGTGATTTGGCGACCACTAGCGTGACGAGGCCACCTGCGATGCCAGAGAAACCGCCGGGCTTATTGAGCTTTTTCCACCAGATAACCAGCAGGTACGGCCCCGTCATGCTGGCGAAGCCGAGCGATATAGAGAGCCCTATCATGGAGATGACGGTCGATGTATTAAAGGCGGTATATATCGAGAATACCGCGATCACGGGCACCGACCAACGCGCGACCGCAAGCTGCAAGGTGGGTGGCGGATCCTTTTTGACGAGCGGCAGCAGTCTCACAGAGATGATGGTGCCGCAACCCAGTAAAATACTATCCGAAGTACTCATGATTGCCGAGACCACTGCGCCGACAAAGATCGCTACAGCAACGGGATGCAAATGCTCAACGGCAAGCAACGGAATGATCGCATTGGTATCTTCCACACCCGGCATCGTCACGGTCGCAACGTATCCAAGCGTGACCGGTATCATGCCAAAGAACAAATAGGCAACCCCCGCCAGATAAAGTGAGTTCTGAGCAACCTGTTCCGAGCGCGCCGCCATGGAGCGCTGTACGACCGAGACCACACCGATCGCGACAAGCCCTGAACTCAGCCAGACCTGGAAGTAGTCAAAGTAGTCTTTGAAGGTCGTACCGGGTGGTGTGAAGTCGAAGGCGTGTTCTGGCAGCTGATGAGACACCGTCGCCCAGCCACCCGCATCATTGATCACGACGAAAAACAGCACGAGCACGCCGACGATGATAAACACCATCTGCAAAACATCTGTCGCGGCAACGGCTTTAAGGCCGCCGAACATGGTGTAGACGACGATGACAAGCGTGCCGCCGACCACGCCGTACATGGCCGCTTGCCCGGTCAGCGCTTCGAAGACCACGCCGAAAGCGAACAACACGGCACCGAGCCACATGATGCCGCCGATGAGATTCAGGATGACGGATAGAATCGCGGCAGATCCGCCGATACGATTTTCGTAAAAATCTATGTGCGTGTAACGACGCGAGCGACGGTAGGTGCGGGCAAAGAAAAAGCCAGCGATCAGCAGCGATATCCCGGAGACCAGGGGGTCGCGCAGTACTTCGAGCGTATTGCCCGCATAGGCGGCAGCGGCTGATCCCATCATGGGTCCGGCACCGAACCAGGTTGCGACGATGGAAATGGAACAGACCGTGAGCGACATGTTTCGACCGGTTACAGCAAAGTCGCTTAATGACGATGACTTGCCGGCAACGAAAACACCGACAGCGAGCATCACTGTTACATAAAGAACGACGCCGATTAATATCGTAGTTTGAGAGTCTATGATTCTTCTTCTTCTGTAAGCGCGTTGGCGCCGATACTAGCATTAATCGCGGCAACTACGTATGGGGCCAGCTGGTTCTGCAAACCACAATGGAGACCAGGTTCCCGTGGAGTCAGGCCCGTTAGCAGTTTGCCCAAATCGAATCTTGTTCACTGTCCTCGCCAGACACCAACGTGTCTGGTGACCTCTGACGTCCTGGACTCCATCGGCAATACGCCACTGATCCGATTGCGACGCATCAGCGATGAAACCGGTTGTGACATTTACGCGAAAGCCGAATTCCTGAATCCAGGCGGCAGCATCAAGGACCGCATTGCCTGTCACATTATTCGTGAAGCGGAACGCCGCGGTGAGTTGCATGCGGACTCGACCATCATGGAAGTCACCTCGGGCAACACGGGCATTGCGTTGTCGATGGTCGGCGCGATGCGCGGATACAAGGTCGTCATCATTTTACCGAAGAGCGTCAGTGTCGAACGCCGCC
>Ga0316204_10009421_pt1 | contig 13060 bp, 11 predicted proteins | sample 6monrhotite_MG_2_FD_205661 | JGI IMG/M metagenome (GOLD analysis project Ga0316204, IMG submission 205661) | Microbial mat bacterial communities from mineral coupon in-situ incubated in ocean water Damariscotta River, Maine, United States -... | ecosystem: Environmental > Aquatic > Marine >... | reverse complement strand
ATAACGCACAGCTTCTTTGTTGTTTTTATCAATCTTGCCACTCGTTACCCGGTCATACAAATTAACGATATCTTGCGCGTTACCAGCCTTTGTGCCTCGCGGTAAATTATATTCCAGCGAACTCACTTCAACTTCTTGCATGCTTTTATTTGTGTCATCACTTTGCGGCATCGATGGCGGTGCAAACGATTGCCCTAAATTCGTTGCGGCAACATCACTTATAGAATGAATTGAATCATCAACTTGTTTCTCACTGGAGAACTGCGGATTAAATTGATTGTTTTTGTTTAATTCTTTTTCAGTTAATTTTTCGGTAACAGGTATTGCGTTTTGAACCGGCTTTTTATCTTCTTGGATAGCAATCGCATTATTTGGGTTAAATGCATCAACTAATGCTTGCTGGTTTTGAGGTAATTCGGCTTGCTGTATATTTTCAGCCCAATTTTTTACATCGTTATTCGCGGCATGTTTATCGCGCCCCGCTGCGGTTTGATGATTACCACCCAAACCACCACCGACTATTGAGCCAATTAATGCAGACTTTGCCACACCTTCGCTAATCGGTTTATCGGTTGCCACATTACTAATCATTTGTTGCGGTGCTTCTTGTAAAACACCTTCATTAACTGCCGCTAAAGAACGGCGTGATAAATTACTGCCTGCCTCATTGAATAAACCGTATCGATTAGTAACCGACACAAGCGCAGCATTTGCAAAGAAAACATTATCAGCGCGCCGCGCTGCTTCTTCGTGGCCATACCCGTTTTGTATTAACTCGCTGTAAACGCTTCCCGCCTCCACGCCTGCTTCCAAGCCAGCGGATGCACCGGCACCTAACCAACGAGACATAACGGTACCCGTCATTTTGGCTGCGTCTAACCCTTTCATTATTCCTAAGCCCGGTATAAACATACCGCCAGCCGAACCAAAGGCATTTAAAACTTCATCGGCAAAGTTTGGGTTAGCTGGCATCAATGCATCAGCTTCAGCTTGCACTAAGGCTTGTGCATTTAACAGACCACTAGATTCTGCCATGCGTGCCATATATCCAAGCGAACCACTAGCAATACCTAATGCACCGGCACCAACATCTTTAATACCGCGATCCAGTGCGCCAATAGGCGCGCCCGATTCTTCAATGTATTGTTTTGCGGTAAACGGTGTATCACCGGCTTTTAAGTTTTTATTTTTATCTGCAGCGACATTGAGCGCTTGATTCAAAACAACACCCTCGGCATTGTCTTGCAGTGTTGGTGCACCTCTTTCACCTAAAATGCTATCAAGTATTTTTTGGGTTTCGCTACGTTCACCTAACGCACTCATTCCGGGCAATGGCTTATCTAATGACAAGTCGCCCTTAAATTGCATTGGCCTATCATCAATAACTTTATCGCCTAAATATTTATCAAATGCAGCACTGGGATTGCCAAATGAACTTTCATTAACTGGCAAGCTTTCGCCTAATATTTCTATCGTTTCTTGTTCAGGTAATTTCGGTGGGTTATTAATCGCGCTTTGTAAATTATTCGCGTTTTGCTTAAAGGTAGGATTGATTAATTCAATTGGTGGGGTAAAGGCTTGCGTTAGTTCGTTAGCGGCTAATTTATCACCACCGGCATTTTCTACAACCGGCGCATAACCTATTTGCGCGCTAAAATCATCGTATGAAATATCGGGGTAATATTTCTTATGTAATTTATTCGTTAATACTTCATCGTTTAAATCATTATATTGGGGGTATTTTTGTCTAAATTCTGAAAGCTGCATAATATTCCTTAACGTAAGCCAAAGGGATCAGCGTTTGCGCCGCCGTTAAATAGATCTTGATTTTCTTTTAAGAAATTAACCGTTTGCAATGCCGATTCTTCGGCCTGCTTCATTTTCATTTGTTCCCACTGCTCAAGCGTTACATCGTCCGGCGCTGGCTGCAATGAAAGCGATTGCATTGTTTGCAAATACGCGTCCATTGCAACATCTTGCATTGGTGAATTCTTTTTAGATTGCGCCATTGCGATGGCTTTTTCTTTCGGGAATTGCAAAACCTGCATGTAATAATTAATTAATTTCGCTTCGCTAGGTAACTGACCACCAGCAACGCCCGCGCGTTTTATTGCAGCATCAACCGTGGCTTTGGCTTGTATCTCTTTACCTTGAATATAGGGCTGAGAATTTATCGTATTGATATCGCCATAAGGATTGAAGGCAACACCACCACTTACGTCAACGGTCGGTTTTGCATTGGTTGCACCATACGCTTGTGCAACTGTGTTGGCGTTTAAGTCGCCACTAATAATATCGTTTTGCTTGTTGATATCATTAAACTGGCTAAACGCCTGCGCTATTTGATTAGGGTTAGTATTGCCCGTTGACATATCATTTGCTGCAATGCCGGTTAACGCTTGGTTAAAACTTTTTTGAATTTCGTCGGTTAACCAATTGGGTCTATCTTCTCGTTGCGGTTGAGGCATACCAGGCATTACTGCGCCATCAGCTTCGACCATAGGAATACCATTTTGTTGGTAGTCTTTCATTTTTGTTACTTGCTGGCCGTTCAATCCCGTCATGCCCGATAACATTAAATCACGACCGCTGTTTCTATTTTGTATTTTCTGGCCGATTAATTCAGCTTCGGCAGTCATTTTATCCGCGGCTGCTTTATTTTTACCATCAACAAAATAATCACCCAAATTTTTATTATTCGCGTTCTCGCGTAATGTGCCGCCAATAGCAAAAGATCGACCTAAGTCAACCGCACCCTGATTTAATTTGCGATATGTTCTCATGTTGTCCTCGTTGTTTTATTTCCAGTGTAAACGGCTGAATTTGGCTTACCGCTTACCTTCGGTTTACTGTAGTAACTAGCTGCTCGACCTTGGCCATATGCTTGTAACCCTGCGCCAATTGCCATTTCATTTGCATTCGGTATACCTGCTTGATTGACGTCGGTCGTATATGCCCGCGCTAATGCCGTTTGATTTCCTAACTGCGTCATTAAATCGCTTGTCGCATTTACGTTTTCAAGTGATTCATCAAAACGTAAATTATTACCGGCTGAATACCGACTCATTAATTTTGCCAACTTGGCAGACTTTCCTAAACTGTCCGAAATGCGTTTGGCGCGCTCAGTACTGTATGCGTCGCTCACATTACCGTTAGCAGAATCATCTATCGAGCCTTGTTGAGACTCGCGCAATTGCGTTAAGTATTCATTTAATGAGGTTTCATTTTTAATTGCCGCAGCATCTTGCTTTTGCTCTCGATTAACCGCGCCATATTGTTGCGCGTTATTTTCAGTTATCGCTAACGTTTTTGCATTATTAATATCATTTTTATCTTCGAATGCATTTAACGTTGCTTGAGCATTATTGGCAGCTTTTTTTTGCGCCCGATTTTGCATATACATACCGGCAAGCATTATACCGATGGATACTGGTTCACACATAATTACCTGCTCCCTGAATAGCTTTTAGGTTGATAGTAAGTACCATTAGCTTGCCTATTATAATCCACTCTAGGTTGCGAGTTTCTTGCGTCATTAAAATAAGCATAATTACTAAACGCTTGACCAAGCGTATCATTCTGATTATTAACGCGCGCATCCGTAATATTATTTTGCAACGCATTCGTCGCCGACTGAACGGCGCCTTCGGTACCTAGCCCGGTGCGAATTCTATCAATAATATTTAAGCGTGCCTGCTCGTCACTAGCTCGCGCTTGTTGAGCTGCACTATTACCCCGGTTAGCAATATTTAGTGAGCTTTTATTGTATTCATCTAAAATACGTTGACTTAAGTCTAACTCAGACGAACCGCCACCTACACCGCGACGCGCTATTGCAAAGCGTTTTTGTCGTCCGGCAATATCTTTTTGTAAGTTTAAATCGTTCTGATAATAATTTTTAACATCGTTACCCGTGGTTTCATATAACGCTTCTCGTGCTGATTTATTTTCTAGCGCGCTTTCTTGGTTGGTAGATTGTGATTGCTCGTGCAAGGCTATAGCGTTATTATATGCATCGCGATCAAGCTCCTGCCATTCGTTGTCGTTATTTCGATCAATAACCGTTCTATAAAAATCTTTTTCATCAGGTCGATTAACGTCCGAATAAATGCCGAACAAGTTATTTACGCGGGCTATTGCTTCTTGCTGTTTCTTTTGCCGCTTTTCTTCGCGTTCCGCTGCACCGCCATCACCACCATTATTGCCGCCTAAGCACATAACTTACCCTCTAATTTTCTTGTTGCCGCAAAAATATAAAAATCTTCACCGTCGCGCCCTAATTGCCGCATAACATTACCATCTTCGCGTTCCAAGCCAACGACCGGCAACCATTTATGCGATTGCACATGAAACGCCGCCGAAAAAGCTTGTACGCGATGTACTTCCGACTCCAATAGCACCGCAATTAATGCACGACCAAATCGACTCACCTCAATAGCAACACCACTAAAATCATCGGTTGCCACCATCCACGCCACACCAACGCCGGGAGTATGTAACGCCACACCAAATGCGGCAACAGGGGTATTGTTTTTATTAAAGGCGGTATACCGTACACCAGGGTAATTAAACGAGCGAGTTGCCAAACAATCGATATCATCATCCCACTGCGTCGCCAGTACTTCGCGCTTGTCATCTTCACGCATGTTACGAAATACCGTTAAACAATCTTCAAGTGTCATTTGTTTAATCATAATTTATTTTTTACCAGCAACTCTTTTCGTAGATTCTTAATTGAATTATCAGCGTTAGCCACACTACCATCAAGACTCGACAAGTTATCAAGTAAGCTTGCGCGACCTGCGGTTAGTCGATCAATAAGTAACGTTGTTTCATTTCGAATATTAGATTGCTCTGCAATAATACTTGCCAGCTCAGAGGTATAATCAGCCTCCAACCCATAACGCACTTTCATTATAATGGTGCCACTTGTATACGCAGAAACATTACCGCGCAGCTCACTGAATACGCCGGAGTAACTTTGTAAATCTTGGGTGGTGAAGGTTAAAAGATTATACCAAGTAGACTCGATGCGCCCTTGAAATTGAATCGTACCAACAAACGAACCACTTACTTCAACGTTATGCGCACCGCCTTTGTACAAAAAACTCGGTAGCGTATGAGAACTACCCACGCCAACACTAGACACATTATTTAATAATGTTACTAATGTAGTACTCATAACATGCCTAGGTTTTCATAATAAAACGTAACCGCATCAATCTGACAATCTTCATTCGTTTCCGAACTAAAAACGGGAGCAATCATGGGTGAAATTAAACCAATTGGAATCACATCACCCGGTCGAGTGTCGCCGCTTAACGTTAATGCATTAGTAATATAGCCTGGGTTATTAACGTCGTACTTAAATGAAACATCGACACTACCTTGCACCACTAAATCCATGCCGTGAATTTGTTTGGTTACGCCGGTCTTTTTAAAATCTAAAAATGGCATTTCCATTTCCATCGTATAAAGCGCCCCATCGTCTGTAAATACCGACTTATCAACCCTGTAAACATCATCAGCGCTACGAATATATAATGTACCGTTTAATTCAGCCATCGCATCAATGCTTGCAATCGAAAACTCGTAAACACTCCACGCGCTAATCTTGCTTGTTCGTGAAAATGTATAGACGTGTACCGTAGTGCCAATAGCGCACCAATATTGGCCACCACCAGAATAATAAATTGAAATCGGGTTAATGGTATTATTAACCAGTGGTGCAACAATATCGTCAATAGGGCTACCGACATCCGCATCTGATAACGAGTCGGTATTGCTAACAACTGAAATTGAACGATAACCGCTATCGCTTAAGAAGAGGATATCGTCCGACAATTTACCAATGCTTTGCGCGAATCGGGTACCGACACCTTGTATGGGTTTTTTATAAACATGTAACTCTGGATCGGGATCGGGTATCCAAATTTGCGCGCTATCATCAAAGAAGACAACCAAGTCTCGACCGCGAGTACCTAATGCTAATGCATCAAGGGAGCCGGTTTGCTGCAATCCCGTTGGTAAAAAACCGGCATCGTTTGCCGATGTCCAATCACGCGGTAAACTGGTTGCGCTAAAACGAACCACCTCACCATCGACCGACCAAATTTTACTACTGGCTTTCACCCATGCAGCACTGTTCGGGCAATTAGCATCAGCAATATATGTCGGGCTAGCACCGTCTAAATAATGATGCTTAATGCTGCCGTCGGCATATTCAATTGATGCATAAACAAACCCGTTGAATACATCCGCATGGTGTACACGCTCAACTAACTGTGTCGTTGTTGGGTGCACAACCTTATTCGACGTAAACAAACTATTCGCATGTGTAATCGTACCCGACTCATAAAACGTATTTAATACGCCTTTACCGGCAAACAAGCCTTTGGTACCCGCTTCAAGTGTCGCCACTTTGGTTAAGCCCGGACGTTTTCGAATAACGCGCCCGGTTGTCACGTAGGCATTTTTTAATTGTCGTAATCGATTCGCATCAGCTACCGAAGCACTTTTGCGTAAATCTAAACCAACTTCAAAGCGGTCGTAAGTGATTGACGGCATTATTGATAGTCAACCGTAACAGGTTCACGTTGAACATCTTGCGCGTTGTCGCCGCGTATATAACGATTGTTGCCATGCGCCGCGATACGTAACTGGGTAATTAAATCGCCTAACTCTTCCATATAATCATTTGCGTCCGGCTGGCGATAATGTTTTTTCGCTTTAGCCAGTGCATAAGTAAAGACCAAATGCTCGTCTAATGTTACGCGGTCGTTATCAAGCGTAAATCGATCTAAACGTTTGTAGTACTCACCGCGAATCGTGTAAATTGCATTCGGCTCCGGCCACACTTCAAGTTGTGCGCGGCGGTCATACCGTAATGGGTAATACTGCACATCGGCAACGCTATCATGCTGAAAACTGATACCTTCATGCATTGGGTGCCAGTAACTATTCCACAACGTTCGTAACTCGATAACTTTGCGCGGCTCCATATCATCCGGCCAATCATATAAGGTTTGTCCTTGCGCCGTTGACCAGTCATACGTTTTATTCAATTCATTAAAATCATACTTCCAATACAAATAATTTTGTGCGCGCTGCAAGTAACTATCAGCGGTTGAAATAATGCTGCCGGCACTCGACCCTTGGGAAGCAAACCCCAAGCGGTCAAGCAACTCGGCACGCATTTCGCCTAATGTTTTTTTAAGCGGTAACGCCATTAGCTTTCGTCGCCGCCAATGATTAGCGAATCATTTTTACCGGCACCCGCTTCATCGTACAAGTCGATTAAGGTACCCACGTCGGCATCGTCTTTATACTCAACATCCATACCGTCAAGTACTTCCATTAGACCGATTTTTAACGTCATTTCTAACTCGTCAACATCGGCGTTATCGTCAAACGAAATATCTAGCGCTTTCATTTTTTCTTGTAAGCGCGTTGCGACCGGGTTAATGCTAGCAACGTTTGATTTCTTTGTTACGTTTTTAGGCTTTTTAACACCCGCTTTTTTTAAATCGTCAGTCGTTCGATAAACATATTCAATGATTGAAATGTTTTGTTCTGGATGATTACCGTAACGATGACCAAGACGTGCGTATTCTTCATCAACGTTTAACTCAACAACTTCGCCGGTTGAGTCATAACCCAAGCCTTTGCCAACATCTTTACCGGGTACAATCTTTTCAACCGCTCCAATTCCACCGTGTAAAATTTCCATCAATTTTAATTCATGTTCAAAAATAGTGACTGGCGTTTTTTCAAGCTGCGAACGAATCACCGCTACATGTATACGCTTTGCGTACATATTCATAATATATTCTCCAAATTATTAGGGGTTTGAATCCCGTTTAGTAATGCCGTGCGCCACGGGAAAACAACGCACAACATCCCCAAACGGGTTACGCTATTGCGAGTACTGCACCCGAGTTACGGCGATTAGAGGTTAAACCACCGCGCCATGTTAAACCCCAGTAGTATTCGTACTTGTCGTAAGCGCGTGGTGGTTTACGCGTCACCATATCCTGCCCATCGATAGGACGTAAACGCATGTGCTTACAGTTAATGAAGTAGCAACGTTTTTCCCACGCAGTACCCGGTGAATACAATGTATCGAGTTCTTGGAATACAGGATCCCAAACCATTTCAACACCGTGGAAATACATGCCTGTGCTGGTACCTGAATTATGGCCTGAACCACCTTCAATGGTTTTTTGCTGCACACCGCCGTAATTAATACGACCGTATGTTTTAAGCATGAAGTTACGGAAACCATCAAGGAAGTCGGAACCGACTAAGATGAAGTCAGGCATACCGCCATTACGAATACACTCACGCCAAGCAACTTCCATTCGATCTAAAATGGTGCCTGTTGTGGTTGTAACCGTTAAACCTGTTTCCGCATAATTACGCCACCATGCTTCGGTACTTGCATCGATGCCACCGATAACACCCGTTGCCGGTGTTAATGAGATAATCGAGTCAAGCCCGGTTACTGCATCAACATCTTGCGTGCCATCTAAATGTAATGCCTGGTCAAACTTTTCATCAAAGCCTAAATCAAGCGCTTCAATTTCTTCGTCGAGAAGGTTGGTTAATTGCACGCGTTCAGCTTTAGAGTTGTTTTTCCCTTTGCCGTTCTCGTCTATATTAATACCGTTTTGAATCAAACGATCTTCATCTAATGCAAAACCATCATGCGCAGAACGCCAAGCAAATTGACTTTGTTCAATGTTGCGGCGCTTATTGTATGTAACAATTTGCGAGCCGTTAAACCATTGAAAGTTTGAACCGTTGCTTTTACGCAATTGCTCAACAATATATTGCTTGTTGCCCGGTGCTGATTTTTGGTTAGCTTTGAGTTTTTTAAGAAGTGGCCGCTCGGTGTTAACTTGGTCGACCAGTTTGTTTTTTTGATAAAAATCTAGTGCGGATTTACCCGCTGCTGAGATTTCGTCTGCTGTGAAAGGCATAGCTTTCTCCCATACGTTATATTAAAGAAAAGTTCTCTTTGCACGTATGGTTGACGAGGCCATGTAGTATCTGTCTGCTGGGCGCGAATTCAGCTTACGGCTTTGTGCGGTTTTGGTTAAGAATGTTTTGTTATGTGTTCATCCCTAACCCGTTCGTTACTGCATCCAGTGAGGATGTAGCAACTTGGCTACCACCATTGCCGCCACTGGAGCGTAATGGTTGATTGGTATTTTTTCGCGGCGAAGGTTTTGCCACTTGTAATGTATTATAAAAATCCTGTGTTGCTTGCGCCCATAAATGGGGCGGGTAGCCCTTCATTATTTCTGGCGCTTTTTCGATTAACATCGTTTGTTTTAAAGCAAACTGTGGATCGTTTTTTTGCCACTGTTGACTTAATTGGGTAATAACACTTTGCGCTTGTTGAGCATCGGCAACGTACTTATCTTGCTGCGCCTTTTGTTGTTGCGCTTCGTTATTTTGATTTTGCGAATGCTGCTCTTGTTGCTTAGCTTGCATTGCAGACTTATTGCGCAAAGCGGCAGTTTCAATTGCAATTTCTGGTGTTATCGAATAATCATCTACTTGCTCTTGTAAGTCCGGGTGCCCTTCAAGTTGATTAACACCTTCAACCGTTGCGCCCGTTAACTTCGCTAAGTGCGAGCGATGCTTATCAAGAACCTGCATAGCGCCTTGAATATCACCCGATTTCACCATGCGCGAATAGTCTATTAACTCGTTAAATTCGTCCGGGCTAGCCATTGAGCTATCAATGATTTCTTTAAAGCCGGTCACATCTTCTTGAAGCGCGTCACGTTCACCAGTAATTTCTAACGTTTCATTTTTTAACGCTGTGTAATTTTCTCGCATTACATTAAAACGTTCGGCCGTTTCTTTTTTGGTGTCTTTTGGTAAATCTTTTAAAAAATCATCTTCATTTAATGCATCGTTTGGTTTGTCGTCATTATCACTATCGACGTCTGGTTTAACTGCTGCATTGCTCTTATCATCAGCGCTTGCTTCACCTTCCGCAACGTTATCGTCGTCGCCTTCTTCTGTTTCCGCTTCGCCGCTTTCTTTATTTTCATCATCACTTAACCCTTGTTCAACTGCTTCAAGTGAGCTTTTTGGCTCGTTATCTTGCTCATCGTTTTGCTCAACATCATCTTGAGAATGGTTAGTGTTTTCATCTAATTCATTTTCATCAGACGTATTTAACTCTTGCTTGGGAGGCATAATTTTTTACTCCATAAATGTTTTGGGGTTTTAGAAGTTTGCTGCATGACATCAGCCATACAAGCGCGCACAATTAAGTCGCTAAAAATATTATCGACGCATTAACGATAAACTGGTTGATGTTCTACGGTTATTCGGCAAGGCTGAGAAACCACCGCCACCACCAACATAAAACGTGTAAACCATTACTGTACTAACAGTACCATCAGTACTGGTAAAAAATACCGTGATTGTTTCATCGACGGTAACCGGAGCCGATAAACCCCAAGTACCATCGGTATTGTAAGTAACCGTTTTACCAGTAACACTCGTTAATGTTGCGCCGGTTATATTCATCCCTGCTGTTGGTGCCGCGCCAGAATAATTATAAAAGAATGAGTTAACCGTTAAATCTAAAGGTAGGGCAGTAACAACGTAACTGTCAGTTGCAGCAGGTAAAAAGTTTACACTTGCAGTATCTGTATTCGTATTATTATCTGTGTAAGTTAATACAGCTGTAGCATCATAAAGTTCTGCTAATGCTGTAGGTATTGTACAAACGATTGTGCCAGTACCGCCAGCGGGGTAGCTTATAATAGGGCAGTCAGAACCATTGATGTCAACAGTTGCAGCACCTTGTGTTGCACTACCACCTAAAATATCTAAATTATAGTTCGTTTGCCCGCGTCTTGCACTTGTGTCAAAACTTGTTATGAATACAGAACCCACAGCAGATGTTGCTTCCCAAGCATCAAGCCAATTGGTAGATGTATTAAATCTACCTATCATTCCTGTTTTTGTTTCAGTATTATTAAACGCGTCAGTTGCAGTAATTCTAGCAACGCCATTAAGATAGAATGTTATGACATCTCCTGTAACCTCTAACCTCCATATGTCATTTGCAGCATGTGTATAATTATACGTTGTGCCTAGCTGTGTAAACGTTCCAGCAACTCGCTTGTATAACTCAGCACCTATCCCTGTTGAATTTCGAACACCAATAAAGTTACTTAAATCTGTTAGCCTCACGCATACTGGAAAACCTGAATCTGCAAGAGATGCAGCAGGTCTTATACCTTGGGCATAGTGATCTGTTAAACTTGAATCAGGAGAGTAATAAGCAGTTTCTGTTGCTATAGCAATCGCCACGGCATTAGAGTCTACAGTTACTGCTCCCGCAGAACCCCCAACGCGAGTCCACTTTGTAGAGGTTTCTAAAACTTCATTTGCACGATTAAAGTTATCTGTAAAAATCGCCACTAGACAACTCCAAAGTCATTTTTATCTGAAAATGCCATTAGCCAACCTCACTTACTTTAAAGCTGCTATATCGTAATGTGAAAGATGTTGGATTATTTTGTGACCAATCAAAAAAGTCGAGCTTGTCTAAAAATCCATTTGTATAATGTCTGTTAAACATGTTCGATGCAGTTACCGCTTCAACACCATCAATTTCAACAGAAATAATACCGTCTGCAATCTCATTAAGTGCAGTTGTTCCACTATTATAGCGTATACGAACTTTAAAATCATACACTGTACCGACAACAGGTACCCAATTAGAATTTCGTGTTCTTGTTACAGAAGTGTTTGGATCGTTCACTGTATACGGATAATTTCGAGAGCCAATCCAAGATGGGTTAGTATTGACAAACTCAACGACATTATTCCCATCGTTTTCTGTGCCTGCACCATCACCAAATCCAATTCGACTTATAAAAGCTGTTTGTGGATAAGGTGCTTGAGGGTTAAACCATTCAAGTTGCATAGTGAAGTTTGCATAGTTTTGATTACCATTGATACCCCCCACTTTAAAGAATTTACAAGCACCAAGACCATTTTGAAACTTCGCTTTAAACTCGACATAAAAATCTTGAAGTGCAAGAGATGGCGCGTTGAAATACAATCCTGACAATATCCCCCATTGATCAGCACCTGCAACAGCCGCATTGATTGCAACATAATTTGTCATTGCACTAAATAGCGTATCTAATGTAATTGCAACTAATGAGGATGTTCCATAAATAGGCGATGTAACAACAATGTCACCACCAATGAGGGAGCATTCAGTGCCTGGCAAATCAACATTTATAGCTGCAATAACTTGGTCAACTGTTTCAGTGCCTGTTGTTGTTATACTTACTGGATATCCAACGCTGTCAATTGTAATTGTTACTGTATATGTTGCTGCTGCAAGTCCTGCTGCACTGGCACCTGTTAGTAGCCCTCCAAAATTGACTGTTTGTGATCCATTAGTTATAGATGCAGGAACGATACTTTCAATACATTTGCCAGAAGGAAAATCTAAATCATCTTCAATTGTCAGTGTTGCAGGATTAGAAGGTTCTATAAAAGTATCCCAATATGTACCTGTATATGTTGAATCAGGGATTACATTTCCACCAATAAATTCAGCACCTGTGAAATCTACATCTGCAAGAACCGTAAGTGTAATTGCAACAGGAGTAAATCCTGCACTTGTTAAAATATTTGAATTGCCATCTACTGTAACATGCATGAAATGATTATAGTGAACAACACCAGTTGTAAGTCCTGTTGAATTTGGAAATGTTTGCGCGCCAATTCCAGAACCTGCTTGACTGTCTGCAAAGATAGCACCAGTACCAGTAATTAAATCCGCTTCACTAGGTTGTGTTATTGATATTGAAACAAAACGATAAACTGTACCACCGGTCGTATCTGTATCAAATCCGCCGCTTGCAGTTGTTGCACCTGTTGATGCGCCAGTTGGGTTATAGATAACTGCAGCAACCGCGACATTATCATTAGCAGCCGTTGGGTCGTTGCTGTGTATACTTCCATCTAAATATTGCGTAAAAGCACTCATTAAAGGGCTATTCATACT
>Ga0316204_10009420_pt1 | contig 13060 bp, 10 predicted proteins | sample 6monrhotite_MG_2_FD_205661 | JGI IMG/M metagenome (GOLD analysis project Ga0316204, IMG submission 205661) | Microbial mat bacterial communities from mineral coupon in-situ incubated in ocean water Damariscotta River, Maine, United States -... | ecosystem: Environmental > Aquatic > Marine >... | reverse complement strand
TTTGTTCCACCAGCACAGACAACGCCTGCAAACGCCAGCGCCAATCACGGTAATATTGTCACCACAATTGATGCAGTTCACACTATTCGTGCTTTCCTCGGCGGGGGCGGACCAACAAATGATTTGCGGCTTGATACCTCTGTCGGCACTCTAACCCTGACGCTAACGAACAGCGCCCGCCCGGCGGTAGGCGACGGAATTATAATATTACCCAACACTACCAGCGGCGCAGCAAACCAGCCGGTAATCCCAATTGGGGCAGAAGGGGCCGCAGCCAGCACCGCAGCAGGGCCTGCGGCGGCGTGGCCAAGTTTAGAACAAGCCTATGCACTGGTACAAAGCGGTCTGCCAGGGGCCGCTCAGTCGATGGACAGCCGCTCTGCGCAAGGCGGGCCTAAACTGCTGAACAGTATGATGTTTTTAATGGCCGCTATCAAAGGGGGCTCACCGTCAACATGGTTAGGTAAAACTGCTGAACAAGCCATTGGCGGCAGAAACGCCAATTTGCTGCAATCACTGAAGGAAGATTTAGCTCGCCTGTTTAGCGCTGGTTCCGAAACCACCATTAGCGAGTGGCGATCTCTTATATTGCCTTTCGACACCAAAGCACCCGACATGCCAATGTTGGCGGCACTGTTTAGCCAGCCGCACCATATTGACCCGGATCGGGAGCAAAACCCAGACGACCACCAAAACGAAAACAAGCAAGGCCAACGGTTTGTTATCGAAGTGCAGTTTTCTGTTCTCGGCGCAATTCAACTGGACGGAGTTGTAAGAAGCGACAGATTTGACCTCACGTTATGGAGTAAATCTACCCTGCCTCAAACCTTGACTGAAGACGTAGGTGTAATCTTCTCTACAGCCTTGGCAGCAAACGGTTTCACAGGATCGATGCAGTTTAAGCAAAGTGATATTTTCCCCACCGATGTTGCTACCATCCTCAAGCAACAGCTTGCTGCTTAAACCCGGAAATTAATACTGCCGGCTCTCCCCCTAAAAGATTAAAGCATGCTGCACCAAACAGAGATTGACCAATAGTCAAAAACTGCTACTCCACTGCACTAGTGAAATTATTCACTTTGGTAGTTCGGAGCAATCCATGCGTATCATTTTAGCCTTTGCTTCTTGCGTGCTCATTTGGGGTACTACCTGGTACGCGATTGAATGGCAACTTGGCCATGTTGCCAAAGAATGGTCGCTGACATACCGCTATGCAATTGCTGCAACGGCACTGGTTGCATGGTGCATTTATAAAAAACAGCCTATGCGTTACACGCGCCGACAGCATCTCTATATGTTTGGCACGGGTTTATTTTTATTTTCCGGGAATTATGTATTGGTTTACTGGGGTACGCAGTATCTGACTTCCGGTTTGGTCGCAGTAACTTTCTCCCTGTTGACTATCCTCAACATTTTCAATGCACGCATGTTTCTCGGGGCCAGCATTCAGGCCAAATCTGTGTCGGCAGCATTGCTAGGCGTCGTTGGCTTGATATTAATTTTCAAGCCCGAAATTCAAGCATTCAATATTGCGGATGCAACCGCTCTTGGGCTTATCATCTGTATCGCAGCAACCTTGGTGGCCTCATGGGGCAATACTATTGTAGCGACGAAAACAGCGGCCGCCGCTCCTCTACTGCCCTTCAATGCATGGGGCATGGTATATGGTGCGATTTGCAATTTAGTTTTTGCACTTGCTAGCGGTGAAGCACCCAGCCTCGACCCTCGGCCTGAATATTATATAGCGCTTTTATACTTATCGGTCGCTGGCACAGTTATAGCATTTTCCCTGTACCTATGGCTTTTAAGCGAAATTGGCGTCGCACGAGCGTCGTACATGGCGGTTATGACACCATTGGTTGCGCTGATAATATCGACGCTATTTGAAGGCTACGAGTGGTCAGTTTATGCGGCCACAGGAGTAGGATTTGTGCTGCTAGGTAATATACTGATGAGCCGTAGCAAATCACACAAGGGCGCAAAAAGTTAGCCCTGTTGCAAAGCATCATATATTTCATCCAATGCCTGCCTGAGTACATCTACCGTGAAGTCAACCTCAGCATGGCTGATAATGAACGGCGGGCATAATACCAAAACATTACCGCATGGGCGCACGATAAGGCCCCGCATTAACGCCGCTTGCCCCACATGCTCGCATACACCCAGCTCAACAGGATATTGCTCGCGGGTGGCTTTGTCTCGGGCCAGTTCAATGCCAGCAAAAAGACCACATGCGCGCACTTCGCCAACTAAAGGGCTGTCTTTAAGTTCCTTCAGTTTTTTTAGAAAATACGGCCCGATATCCTCACGAATATAATCAACAAGACTTTCCTCCTGTAGGATATCTATGTTTCTAAGGGCAACAGCCGCCGCCACCGGATGTGCTGAGGTGGTGTAGCCATGTTGGAAAACTTCCTCACCGCTCTCAATAACGGCAGCCACTGCATCATCAATTAGAACCGCAGAAATCGGCAGGTAGGCAGACGACAGGCCCTTGGCCAAGGTCATGATATCGGCCTTAAAGCCAAGCGTTTCCTGCGCGAACCAGTGACCCGTTCTGCCCAGGCCCGTTACAACTTCGTCTGCTATCAGCAACACACCATGAGCCCTGCAAATGCGTTCCACTTCTTGCAAGTATCCGTCTGGTGGAACGATGGCACCCATAGTACCCTGTACAGGTTCAATGAACATTGCAGCGACATTTCCAGGCCCAAGTTCAAGGATTTTATCTTCCACGGCCTTAGCGGTTTGCATGCCAAATTCTTCAGGGCTGAGGTCTCCGCCGTGACGATACCAAAAAGGCGCAGGGACACGTGCCACATGCTCATCATCGATACCGTATGGTTCCAGCATGGCTGGATTGCCGTTAAGCGCCGTAGTGGCGATGGTGCTGCCGTGATACGCATAATCGCGTGTAATGATGTAGCGCCTGTCCGGCTGACCCTTTTTCCGCCAATAAAAATTAATCAGCTTCAATACTGTTTCGTTCGCTTCCGAACCGGAATTTGCGAAAAAAACTTTATTCATTCCGTCTGGTGCCAACTCCGCCAACTTGCCAGCTAATGCTGCGGCCGTAGGATTGGTAATCGCTGAAAAGCTATGATAGTAGCAAAGCGCATTCATCGCTTTTTGTGCGGTTTCAGCTAATTCTTTTCGCCCATAGCCTACATTCACACAGCCTAGGCCCGCCATCATGTCCAGCAGTCTGATGCCCTGGCCTGAAATATAGGCGCCATCAGCTTTATCAACCACAAAAGGCGGTGCATCACGCATAGCGCTTGCTGCCGTAAACGGATGCATATGATGCGCTTGATCAAGTGCCTGGATATCTTCCAGAGACTTTCCGGTGTCAATGCTGGTTTCCTGCGGCATCTGCAAACTCCCTTTGTGTCAAATACTTAGCAGAAACAAGAGACAGAGCCAACGAAATATCTTTGATAGGATAATTTAAAAAACGCCTATTTGCGCATATTCAAATATTCGGACTCCGTCACGGCATCACGGCGGGCGTGATCTTGCGTGCCTAGCTCATCGAACATAATTTGTTCTTCTTTATCCGCAGCGGCTTTCACCCGTTTCATTTCCTGGTCATGGGCAATTTCAAATGTTTTTAATTCTCTGAACCCTTCAGCAACCTTATCTTGCTGTTTAGCTATTTCTTCGTCTTTTGCCTGAAGCTGTATTGCAATCTCGTCACACCGCTTTTTCACACCGTCCATATAGGCACCAACAGTTGTGGAAAACACTTCCAGCGATGCGCTGCGCTTTTGCAAATTTAATTCTTCGTCAATTGAGTCCAATTGACGTTCCATAGCCTCACGTTCACCAAGTAAATTTGCCAAAATACGCCGCTGTTCATCAAGCTCCCATTTTCGCAAACGAATAATGTTATCCAGCCTGCTCATTCAGCGGCCCCCTCAGCACCACCGTTCAAGCTCGCCAAAAGTTCCGCGGCTGGGCCCATTTCCAGAATGCTCCGCAATTGCTGATAGCCTTCCTGCAACTGGGTCTTGTCGTCTTTCCACTGGCCGAGAAACTCTTCAAAGTGCGGATTATATGCAACGGAAGCGTCCACATCCGGATTAGTACCAGCTCGGTAGGCACCCAGCCTGATCATTTCTTCCATATCCGAGTATGTTGACATATAGCGTTTGGCTTCCCGCACCAATAAGTTCTCTTCTTCATTATTACAGCGCGGCATCGTACGCGAAATAGATTTCAACACATTGATTGCAGGGAAACGGCCTCTTTCGGCAATCGCGCGCTCCATAACAATGTGGCCATCCAAAATACCGCGAACGGCATCTGCTACGGGCTCATTATGATCATCGCCCTCTACGAGAACTGTGAATAGACCAGTGATGTTGCCGTGTCCGCGCGGGCCTGGGCCTGCACGCTCCAGAAGCCTCGGGAGCTCGGTAAATACAGTCGGCGTATACCCTTTGCTGGTCGGAGGCTCGCCGCCGGCAAGGCCAATTTCACGCTGCGCCATAGCAAATCGGGTAACACTATCCATAAGGCACATTACCTCGTCGCCCTCGTCACGGAAAAATTCGGCCAACGTCATGGTGAGGTATGCGGCTTGCCTGCGCATTAGCGCAGATTCGTCAGAAGTGGCTACAACAACAACTGACTTGGCAAGGCCGTCCTCGCCCAAATCATCTTCGATAAACTCCTGCACCTCGCGGCCACGTTCGCCGATGAGCCCAATTACACTGATGTCCGCTACAGAATGCCTGGCCACCATAGAAAGCAGCACTGACTTACCAACGCCAGAGCCCGCGAAAATACCCATACGTTGCCCTTGGCAGCAGCTCATGAAGGTATTTAACGCCCTTACGCCCAAATCAACTTTCTGGCCAACTCGCTGGCGGTTGTGAGCGGGAGGAGGCCCTGCCCGTAGCAATCTCGGCTTAGTACCCTGGATAATCGGACCTTTGCCGTCAATCGGTTCACCAAGTGCATTCACCACACGCCCGAGCCAACCGCTTGACGGAAAAACAACCGGATCTGTTTGTGTTAACGTGGCTTTGCAGCCAACGCCCACACCCTCAAGCGCCTCAAAAGGCATCGCCAGCGCTGTATCGTGCCGAAAACCAACAATCTCAATGGGAATTCGGCGAAAATCTCGCGCTTCCACTTCCAAACGTGAGCCAATCGAAATATGCTGGCCGATCCCCGATATTTCCACAAGCAACCCGCGCACACCGGCCACCCGCCCGTAGCGACGCTCTGTTCTGACCCGCTCGATTTCCTTAATTAAGCTATGCACACTGCCCTCAAACTACAATACAATGACCCTGGCCATAAACATTAGCCCATACGCTTGCTGTTTATTATGTCTCATGCCCTTTAAGGATTGGTAAAAGCTTGTGGCTCTGAGGTCAAACTCATAACGCTATTTTCGATTTTTCTTGGATATAGCGTTAACCTTCGTTAATATTAACCTTAACAGCGTGTATTGTTTGCTGGCTTTTGTTAATTGGCTCAAAGATATGTCGGCGGTTTTAATACCACGGCAGCGAGTTTCTTTCTTGCGCCGTTAGGGGAAAAGATATGCGTGTTCTTCTGATTGAAGACGATCCTACCATGACCCGCAGCATTGAACTAATGCTGGTCTCGGAAGGGTTCAATATATATTGCACAGACTTAGGCGAAGAAGGCTTGGACCTAGGCAAGCTATATGATTATGACATAATCCTGCTAGACCTTAATCTTCCTGACATGCACGGTTATGATGTGCTGAAAAAGCTCAGAACAGCGAAAGTAAATACCCCGATTTTAATTCTATCGGGACTAACCGAGATGGAAAACAAGGTCAAAGGCCTTGGATTTGGCGCAGACGATTATTTGACCAAACCATTCCACAAAGAAGAACTTGTCGCCCGCATTCATGCTATTGTGCGTCGCTCTAAAGGGCATTCTCAGTCAATAATCCTGACAGGCAAACTTGCCGTAAATCTCGACACCAAAACAGTAGAGATGAGCAAACAGCGGGTGCATTTAACAGGCAAAGAATACGCGATGCTTGAGCTTTTATCGCTCCGAAAAGGCAGCACTCTTACCAAAGAAATGTTCCTGAACCACCTTTATGGCGGCATCGACGAACCCGAATTAAAAATTATCGATGTATTCATTTGCAAGCTGCGGAAGAAACTAGCCGCAGCATCAGACGGTGACAATTATATTGAAACTGTGTGGGGCCGGGGATATGTGCTTCGCAATCCGGTTGAGGAAGAAGCAGCTGCTAGCTAAGCCTTGCTAGAGAACAAAAAAAAGAGCGGACAATGATCCGCTCTTTTTTTGTTCGATGGTCTTACATTTATTGGCCCAGCCCCATCAATTCTTCAGCATTACCTTGGGTCGACACATACAAACCACGCTGACCACGAACCGGCCTAAAGGCATCGGTAATACCAAGTACGGTTTCTGCCGCACCCAAGAACAGCGTACCGTCTTTGCTAAGCACTTTTGCCATACGGTCCAGCACACCAGATTTTGTCGGTTGATCAAAATAAATCAATACATTGCGACAATAGATAACATCGAAGGTGCCCAAGCCGACAAAATTGTCCAGCAAATTAAACGAACGGAAGCTAACCATGTTTCGAATTTCATCATTAAGACGCCAAATATCGCCCTCTTGCTTGAAATATTTAATCAACAACTGAATAGGCAACCCACGCTGCACTTCAAATTGGCTGTAGGACCCGGCTTTCGCCTTTTCCAGCACTTGAGTACAAATATCAGTGCCTACAATCTCAATTTTCCAGTCTTTCCACTGATGCCAATTTTCGCGCAACAAAATGGCAAGCGAATAAGGTTCCTGGCCGGTTGACGCTGCAGCACACCAGATACGCAGTTTTTTCTGACCAGCTCGTGCTTTTGCCATTGCGGGCATCACATGGTTTTTAAACAAGTCGAATGGTGTGTTATCTCTGAAGAAAAAAGACTCGTTTGTTGTCATCGCCTCGGTTACATCGCGGATCAATCCGCTATCCCCAGGCATTCGCAGCTTTTGAATTAATGCTTCTAGCGTATCAAGACCACGCTTCCTGGCTAAAGGCGTAAGTCTGCTTTCAAGCAAATATACTTTGTCAGGCGTTAACATTAACCCTGAGCGTTCCTTTAGCAAATTAGCCAGATATTCGAAATCTCCAGTCTTCATGCCACTCCTCCCTGCACCCGCTTTGCGGTTGCAACGCCTAATTCATCAATTGGCAAAACTTCGGTACAAAGACCCGCGGTAGCCACCGCGCCGGGCATTCCCCAAACCACACTTGAGGCCTCATCTTGTGCATAAACAGTGCCTCCGGCCTGGGTAAGTGCCCGTGAGCCTTTCAGGCCGTCATGTCCCATACCGGTCAAAATTACAGCCAAAGCGTTTTCACCATAAATTTTGGTGATACTGCGAAACATCGGGTCCACTGCCGGTTTGCAAAAATTTTCCGGGGGGCCATCAGTGAGACAAATTTTAATCTCGCCTTCTTTTTCTTCCAATTCCATGTGCCGCCCGCCCGGCGCCACATAAATCTGACCTGGCTCCGGCTTGACACCGTCGCGCCCCTCCTGAGAGGGCCACCCAGTTTTCTGGCCGAGGTGTTCAGCCAATATCGCCGTAAAGGTAGCAGGCATATGCTGCGTGACCAAAATTGGCAAAGACGGCGCGGCCTTAAAGCCTTGAAAAAAGGTCATAAGCGCTTGAGGCCCGCCAGTTGAGGACCCAATCGCCAACACTTTTGGTTTGCGGAACGACCCAGTTTTTAACTGTATTTTTTCCTGCCGGGGCATAGCGGACGGTGGAGATACATTCTCCGCGTCGCTTCGGCCTTTAGGCGCCACAACTTGAGGCTTCTGCGCGGGCCTTGCCGTAGGTGTGACAAATCCGGCTGTTGTTGGGCGTGAGGGTCTCGTAAATCCGGGTGACCTAGTCTTTGCACGGGCGGTCATCGCTGGCGTCGAACCAAACCCCGCATCGCCATGCAAATTTTTAGGTAATTCGTCGCCACGTTTTTTACGCAGGCGAGAGGCCCAAACTTTTACCTTATCCACCAACTCCCTTCGGAAATCTATGTTCGCATTTACACTACGCGCAGTCTCGGGCTTCGGCACATAGTCCATTGCGCCCATTTGAAGGGCCCGCAAGCTAATCTCTGCATTCTTTCGGGTTAAGGTTGAGGCCATAACCACCCTGAGATCAGGTACTTTATCTATCAATAACGGTAACGCCGTCATGCCGTCCATTACCGGCATTTCAATGTCGAGCACAACAACTTCAATATCATGCTGAGACAGCTGTTGAAGCGCCACCTGCCCATTGTTGGCTGTGGTGACAACGTCTATATCCGGATCTTCAGATAGATATCGGCACAAAAAGCCGCGAATGATAGCACTATCATCAACGACCATCACCCGGAATGGGCCGCCCGATTTAGTTTCATCGGCTGATTTAGTCACAGTAAAAGTCACTCAATATTTCCAATTACATCAGGCCGACTTGTGAAAATTTTGCTTCAATAATTTCACGGTCAAAAGGTTTCATAATATATTCGTTTGCGCCCGCTTCAATTGCTGTTCGGATATGTGACATATCGTTTTCGGTAGTACAGAAAACTACGATTGGTTGCTCAAAATCATCGCGCGCGCGCACGGCTTTGAGAAACTCCAGACCATCCATCACCGGCATATTCCAGTCCAATAGAACCACATCTGGCATATTGCGTTCGCATGCATCCAGTGCGTCTTGGCCATCAACCGCTTCTGTAATTTCGAAGTTTAGTTCTTCCAGAATTCGCCTTGCAACTTTTCGGATCACTTTAGAGTCGTCTACGACGAGACAGAGTTTCATTTCTTGGTATCTCCCAATTCCACCGCCTTAGTGAGGCCCATTTGATTGGGCCGCTGAGGCCCATTTGATTGGGCCGCTGTTTTTATATTACGCAGCTTTCCCGTTGGTTTCAAAGCTCAGAAGGCGATCAACGTCCAAGATTGGCAACAATTCATCGTCTAAACGATAAATTCCGCGGCTCACTTCGCGCCATCGTTGATCTAAGGTCACAGGATTACGCTCAAAAAGCTGATCCTCAAGCGACAATACTTCGCCTACAGAGTCAATTTGCAGGCTGTAAGGCTCTTCATTGTGTTCAACCACAACCGACATGCTGGACTTACCATCTTCGATTGGTGGCAGCCCCAAACGTCGGCGCAAATTTATCGCTGTCACGATACGGCCGCGTAAATTTAACACTCCAGAGACCCAATCAGGCGCCAGTGGAATTTCTGTGATTTGCTGGGCATTCAATACGTCGTGCACAGCCAGAACCGGGATGCCGAAGGATTGGCCTTCCACTTTAATGGTAACAAAATCCTGGGAGCCAGTTGCAACTACGCTCAAATCGTTCCGGACGATCATATCGTTCATGCTGCATCTCCCTTAATTTTCAATTGTTGTGACAAACTTCTCAACAATGTCTCTTTGTCAAATTTCGCAATATAATCATCGAAACCAGCCTCATGCCCGCGGTTAATATCGCGTTCTGTCGCCAATGACGAAAGTGCGACCAGCGGCGTATTTTTCCAACTTTCACTAGCCTTCACCGCCTGCGCAAACTCGAAGCCGTTCATATCTGGCATTTCGATGTCGGATACAATCAAATCAAACCTGTGACCTTCTTCCATCAAGGCCAGCGCTGCCGCGCCGCCAGAAACCGTTACAACATCATAGCCCGCTACAGTCAGAACAGGACGTAACATATTTCGGAAGAAATCACTGTCATCAACGAGCAGCACATGAGCCCCTGCTGTTGGTGCTCCGACCTCGGACGCGTCACCGCTTTTTAGCCAATCCGGGAATGCAAGACCAAGAAAATGAACAACGTCAATAACTTGTGTCGCCTTGCCGTCAATTACAGCAGACCCAACCACACCAGGTTGGTCAGACGCCAACTTTATCTCTACTTCATCTTCTACGATGTCGTTTATTGTATCAACTGCGAGACCCATAGTATATTCGCGGTCAGTAAATACGAGCACGGGCTGGCGGCCGTCTTCCTGGAGCTTCATGTTTGGGTCGGCAAGAATTAGAGGCATTAGTGCGCCTCGATATTGAACCATGTTGCGCCCGTCAGAAACTTCAACATTCTTGATTTCAATTTCTTCAAGCCGCGCAACAAGTGCCAGAGGAACTGCTTTCGGTGTATCGTTACCTGCCGCGAACACCAGCATACTTTCCGTATCACTGCTCATGCTCTTGCGTGCCAGCTCCTGTTCCTCGTCAACCTGTTCGCTGTCTGTAATACCTGAGCTTACCATGGTCGCGATGCCATTTGGATCAAGGATCATTATAACGCTGCCGTCACCAAGAATAGTGTTGCCTGAATAGACATTCAGGTCTTTTAAAATAGGCGCCACAGGCTTTACGACAATTTCTTCTGTATCAAACACCTGGTCAACAACGATACCAAAGGTGAAGGGGCCGACTTGGGTAACAATTATGAAATCTGCAGCATCTTCGCGAGCCTCAATATCCTCGCGTGATTCAAAGCCCAGAATTTCATTCAGATATACCAGCGGCAATAGTCGATTGCGTAACCGTAATACCGGCGAGTCTTTTATCTGTTCAATTTTATGCTCGGAGTTGCTTGAAGCACGTACCAATTCAAGAACACTGATTTGCGGTATCGCATACCGTTCATCTTTTGCTTTAACAATAAGCCCTGCAACAATCGCAAGTGTTAATGGAATTTTTATTTGGAAAGTACTGCCTTTACCTTCCACTGACACCATATCGATAGTGCCACCAATTTTTTCGATATTGGTGCGAACTACGTCCATCCCGACGCCCCGGCCAGAAACGCTCGTAATTTCCTCCGCTGTTGAGAACCCGGCATGGAAAATGAATTTTTGGATCTGCGCATCAGACATTGCAGCCAGCTCTGCCTCGGTAGCCAGTCCTTTATCCAAAATTTTCGGTTTTAATTTACTGGGCGAAATTCCCCGTCCATCATCTTTTATCTCTATGATGATATGGCCGCCTTCGTGATAAGCGTTGAGCGTAATAGCCCCCACTTCGTGCTTGCCCACCGCGATGCGTTCAGCAGGTGTTTCAACACCGTGATCCGCAGAGTTTCGAACCATGTGAGTCAACGGATCTTTGATCAGCTCAAGAACCTGACGATCAAGTTCGGTATCGGCACCCAGCATTTCCAAGTCGATCTTCTTGTCGAGTTCGACGGTTAGGTCTCTCACAATTCGCGGCAGCTTCGCCCATGCATTACCAATTGGCTGCATGCGCGTTTTCATTACGTTTTCCTGCAATTCGGTTGTGCATTGGCTCAGACGTTGAAGCGGCACCGCCAATTCACCATTATCTATATTGCGGGTGATCTGCAAAAGCTGGTTTCGTGTCAAAACCAACTCGGAAACCATATTCATCAGGTCTTCCAACAGATCGACGCTCACACGTATAGACTGCGTGGCCCGGCGGGTTTCCTTCGCACCAGACTGCTGATCCGCGCTTGCGCCGCCAGCTTCCGCGCCTTTTTTATTTGGCGCGCTCTGGGCTAGAACTTTCGAGGCATTGATAACGGCCTCTCTCACAAGCTCAAAGCTCATTACGGCTTCGTCTACAGCATCTTCGGCAACTTGGCACTCCGTCAACGCACCTTTAACGACATCAAGCATTTTATCAAAATGTGCCTCGCCAAAGCCAGTTACATTCACCAGCTGGCGTCCTACATTGTCGGCTGCGTCGAGATCGTCCTTAAAGATCGCGAGCATAATGCCCATAAATTTTGCTTTACACTGTTCCACGGAAACATTTTCAAAGAACTTCTTCAGCCCGCCGTCGTTACTTAGGCGCGATGAAATAAGATGTGAAGCAACTGCAATTGTATCTTCGCCGCCGATCCGGTCAAACAATGATCCACCCGGCGCACCTGCCGCCGCGTCGGCCTTGCTGCTAGTCGCTTCAGGTTCCGCAGCCCCTGTTTCTTCCGGACCCGGAGCCGAATTGAAAACCGCCTCCAGCTCTTCAAGAGAAACCTCACCTGCTTTTAATGAGCGCCCAAGGCCTGGGTCGATAATCTCGCCCTCAACAACGTCCGGTTCAGCTTGCGGGGCAGCAGCGTCTTTGCCCTCAGCAATGGCATCCAATCTTGAAATAAGATCACTATCGTCGCCCTCAGGCTCTTCTTCTGTCGCCTCTAGTCCCGCAAGAATTTCCTTAATACGGTCAAGGCTTTCCAGAATTACTGTTACACTGTCCTCTGTGACCTGCAATTCGCCATCGCGGAATTTTCCAAGTACATTTTCGGCCGAGTGTGCCACCGATTCTAGTCTCGGCAAACCCAGGAACCCACAGGTACCCTTAATGGTATGAACAAGGCGAAATATATTATCCAAAACCTCTTTATTATTTGGATCTTGTTCAAGCTTCACTAGCTCAACGTCAACAACGTCAATACTTTCGCCAGTTTCAGTGAGAAATTCGTTTAATAGATCGTCCATTTAAATTGTCCTGCGAGGAAACACCAATTTCAAATGACTTAACAAGTATGTCAGCCTTCACACCATGAACTTTGGCTAAAAAGAGTTAAGAACGTGTAAAATCGTTACAATTCTCATTGAATTAAACCTTTGTTTGCAAGTTTGCTTGAACTTTTAAACAAGTTTCACCGACCTGCTCAACCACTAAATGACTATTCATTTCAGAGGCAACACAGGCTGCTAAATAAGCGGGAACATTCCTTGGTTCTAACTGGTCATCTGCTAAGTTACCTCTCAGCCCTTCTTTTACGGTCTCTTGCATGATGATACGTTCGCCATTGCTTTCCACCAAAAGTTCGAATTCGCCGTCATTCTCTAGTAAATTCACTGTTAGTACGCCCCCCCTGATCAACGCTTCCGACGAGACCAGGCAAACATTCAACAACAGCTTAACCAAGCTTTTTGAGCCGTTTAATACGCTCACTTGCCAATCCAAATCGACCCGGCTTCCCGTTAATAGCGCGCGAACAGCTTTTTCAACTTCCCGTAAATCGAGTTGTGCCGAAAAGCCACC
>Ga0316204_10009418_pt1 | contig 13060 bp, 11 predicted proteins | sample 6monrhotite_MG_2_FD_205661 | JGI IMG/M metagenome (GOLD analysis project Ga0316204, IMG submission 205661) | Microbial mat bacterial communities from mineral coupon in-situ incubated in ocean water Damariscotta River, Maine, United States -... | ecosystem: Environmental > Aquatic > Marine >... | reverse complement strand
CAACGCCGAGAACCGAGAGATTTGAAACGCTCCGGGGACTTCTTGCGGGTCGTCATGACCGACCATTGTCACCCGACCCATGCCCTCGATCCCGCGACTTCGATGGCTGTCACCCGGACGGACACCTCGGCGATGAGTTCCGCAGGGGTCAGGCCGACGACGCTCTGTTGCATGAGGCCGATGACGGTCTCGTTCTGCTCGCACTGCGACGGAACGTAGCCACCGCTTGTCCCCGACCCAGAGCCGAACTCGGCGCTCCCAGAGTCCTCCGCCGATCCTCCAGTCGAGGTGCCCACTTCGCTGACGGGGCTGTCGTCACGACATGCGCCGACGAGCAGCGCGGCAACGGACATCACCAGGCCAATGCTGAGTGTTCTGTTCATAGTGCTCCTGCAACGCACGCGCGTACCAACGTCACGCTGCCAGAGTTCCGCCCCGCGTGCGTGACGCAGGGACGAACACCGACCGTCGCGGGTGCCTCGAAGCGATCAACTCCGGGCGTTCGGAGACCTCTACTCGTCCTTCTTGTCCCGCTCGCGCTTGCGCTTGCGGTTCCACAGAAACAGCGAAACGACCGCCTTCTGGGCGCCCTGCCGAGCTCGTGTCACCACCGACTTGCCCTCTTCGCGTCGTGTCTCGACCTCGCGGTTGGCGCGACCGCCGACCCACAGGCCCGCGATGACGGCGACGACGATCAAAAAGACCAACAGCGTGAGAGGCAGCGATTCCACGGCGTGGAGGAAGCGTAGCAGCTGCTACGGTCGGCCGTGCTCTCGCAGACCCAGGCGATGTTGATCTCGCTGGGGCTCGAGGCTCCGTGCGTGCTCGGACTCGGCTGGGCACGCCGCTGGATGCCGAAATCGCAGCTGCCCGGCTGGTTTCTCGCTGCGATCGCTGCAACCTTGGTCACCCACCCATTTGCCTGGGACTTCTCCGTCACCCATACGCCGGACCTGACGCCAGGGGGCAAGGCCATGCGCATCGAAGCCGCGGTCGTACTCGCCGAGAGCCTCATCTACACGCTCGGCCTTCGCATCTCGCCCGCGCGAGGTTTCACGCTGGCACTCGTGGCCAACGCCGTCTCATTCGGCGTGGGCCTCGTGTTGTAGTCGCAACTCTCAGCAGCGACGCCGGGCCCAGAACACGCCGCCGAGCAACAGCAGTCCCAGTCCAAGCGGCGCAGGACTCCCCACCGAGCATCCGCCCGACTTGGAGGTGGCCTCATCCTCGGATGCAGGCTTGCTGGCCTCGTCCTTCGAGCCAGCCTTCTCTTCTTTGGCGTCGTCTGGCTCGGGTGCTTTCTCTTCCGCGACGGGCTCGGGCTCAGGCGCCCCGGCCTTGCAGACCATGCACTCGACTTGCTTGGTCTTCGGCGGAACACCCTCGCTGTAGTCGTTGCGCGAGCAGGTGCTCTTCTGACACGTGCCGGCCTCTCCCGCGACCGTGCACGCGGCACCGACCTCCTGGGAGCGACAGTTCGCCTCCTCGTCGGAGATGATGTCCGCCATTGCGACGCTGGGCGCCAGAGCGAACAGGCCGACCGCGATCCACGAAGAGAGCACTCGCATGCGGTGACGATAGCAAGCGTGGACAGACCTTGTGAAACGCAGCTTCGCGACCGAACGATCTCGCGGAGAGGCCAGCCTTCAGTGCTCCGCCAGCCACGCTCGGACCTCGTCTGCGGCCGCCCCTTTACTCGTCGATTCGAACCCTTTCAGGGCCGACTCCGCCAGCGCTCGAGCCTCGGCCGATCCGGGCGTATTGAGTTCGACGAACCCGGCCAGGACGAAGCGCGCATCGGCGAGGTCTTCGGGGGGTTGGTTCTTGGACCCGTCTGCGAGCAGCGTCCGAAGCTCGGCCATCGCCTCATCGTCGGCGCCGAGAATACCCAGCTGACGCGCCCACAAGAGTCGGTGTTTCCACAGCGCCTCGGCGTCGGATTCGATGAGCACCTGGGCGCGATCCATCGCCTCTTTCGCGGCCTCTCGCTGTCCGTCATTCGCATGCAGGCTGGCCCGGATGACGTGGAACTCGGCCAGACGCGGGTGTTTCTCGCCGACCGCCGCGACCGCATCTTTTTCCGCCTGGTCGAGTTCGACGCGCGCCTCGTCGACCCGGCCCAGCTCCGCCAGCCATTGCGCCACGTGCAGACGGTTGGCCGCTGCCGACAACGGTCTCGACCCCTGAGCATCGCGGATCGCCAGGGCCTCCCGAGCCAAGTCGATCGCGATCTCATAGTTGCCGCGCTCTGCCTCGAAGTTCGAGAGATCGGAGAGTGGACTGGCGTACAGCGGATGTTTCTTGCCGACGGTCCTCTCGATGATGTCGAGTGCGGTGCGAAGCGCCAGCTCACCTTCGTCGGTCTTGCCCGTCGCAAGCAGCGCCATCGAGAGCGTGTGGTACCCGACCGAGACGTCCGGGTGCAGATGCCCCACCTCGGCCTCGAAGGTCGAGATGTACTCGCGCAGGGTCTTGCTCGCCTCAACGTGGCGCCCCAGAAGCATGCGGATGCTTGCGAGGTTGTAGGCTGCATCCGCCCACCGCATCGGATTGGCGTCTCGGTCTCGAAGCGTGAGCGCCTCGGCAGCGAACCCCTCGGAGGTCACGTACTCCCCAGCCGAGTGCTCCACCGAGGCCTGGTTCATCAGCAATGCGGCCCGGAACTCTTCGTCCATCCCTGCGGCCTTGGCAGCAGCCGCCGCTCGCCGGGCCAGCGTCCGCGCCACATCGTGTTGCTGCATGATGACGCCGCGCACGTACACCGCCAGCGTCAGCGACTCGGCCGTGATTCGGTGGAAACGACTCGAAGTCCCCAGCAGCTCCGCTTCCTCCAGCGCGGTCGCGGCCCCCTCCACGTCGCCTGCCAGGTCGAGAAGCTTGCCGAGTTCGAGCCTCGCTTCTGCCTGCAGCGGCTCATGCCCGGTGGCGACCGCCTCCATATCGAGTGCTCGCGCCAACTCGGCGCCTGCCGAGTATTCGCCCGAGGCGGCATATCCATCGACCTTCGCCAGCTCCAACCGGATTCGCTCGACCTCCTCGCGGAGAACCTCGGGGGCGGGCGGCGGCGCGTTCGACAGCAGCGCAGCTTCGTCGGTGCAGTCTTGGGCGATCGATGCCACCAGCCCGCGTGCCCGCGCAACGTCGCCGTCGTCGACCTCCTCATAGTCTTCAAGGGCAACGTCGAGCGCGATCCGACGCTGTGCGAGGCACCGTTCGGCCAGGACCACAAACATCCCGCGACCGCCCCGAGAGCGGGCTTCACAGGTCGACTCGGCAGCCGCCCCCCACGTTTCGGCGTATGCATCCACGCTGTCCAGCAACGCCCGTGAGGCCTGTTCGGCAAGCGCTGAACTCGTCCGAGCGAACGCCTCGGAGACTCGCTCTCGGCGTTCCGGATTCCACACCGCGGCGAACGGCTCCTTCGCGCCCTCGCAAGTGTCCTGCGGGTTCCGCCCCTCAGATGTCGCCCACGCACCCACCGCAAGGCTAGCCAGCGGAACACCAACCGCCGCAGCCTGACGCCATCGACGAACAACCCGTCGATCGAGTGCAGCCAGCAGGGCATCCATCGAAGCGAAACGGTCACGCCTGCGCCTCGATAAACCGCGACGCAGCGCGTTGCGGATGTGCCTGGGGACACTGACCACTCCGGGAAACTCGACGCTGTCGGCTGAGACCACATTGGTCGCCAACTCCGCCAGTGTTTGACCGCGAAACGGACGCTCCCCGTACAGCGCCTCATACAGCGCAACACAGAACGCGAACTGATCGGTGGCCGCATCGGCGACCTCGTGCGCGTAGAGCTCGGGGGCCATGTACGCGGGCGTGCCCACGAGCGCCCCGGTCCTCGTCAACGACACCTCTGCGCTGAGCACGTCGTCTGCAGGTTCGTCCAAGGACCCCGAGGTCTCCGCACTCCCGGAGAGGAGCTGCTCCCCGGTCGACACCGATCCGTCTTCCCAACGCGCGAGCCCGAAGTCTGTCACCCGTACCCGTCCGTCCCGACCGATGAGCACGTTGTCCGGCTTGAAGTCGCGGTGCACCAGACCCGCTGCGTGGGCCGCTGCGAGCCCCCGCCCCGCCGCCAACATCGTGACGCGGATCTCCTTCCACGACCGCCGCTTCTCTCGCATCCAAGACTTGAGCGTGCCGCCCTCGACGAACTCCATCGCCACGAACACTTGCCCGTGCCACGTGCCCACGTCGTGCACAGTGATGACATTGACGTGGGTGAGCTTGGCCATCGACTGCGCCTCTCGCAGCAGCCGAGCGCGCTTGCGGGCACCGTTGTCACCGCCGACGTCGAGCAGCAGCTTCAACGCCACTCGGCGATCCAGATGAGGATCGTACGCGGCGTAGACGACGCCCATCCCGCCGACGCCCACGCACTCCAGGGTTCGGTAGCGGCCGATCGCCGAGCCGGGCGCGAGCAGGTCGGGGCCATCGTGTGGTTCCGGGGCACCGCCCTCGGTTCGGGTCAGTGAGCCGGACGAGATCATCTCCGACGAAGGCACCGAGTGGCCGCTCGCCTCGACCGCGAAGATTCGAATGAGCTCCGCGACGAGTTGAGAGCATGCGTCGCACGCGTCGAGGTGAGCCTCGGTTGCCGCGTGAAGATCGGCCTCGAGCCCTCCGGCGACGTAGGCGGAGACCTGCTCTTCATCGGGGCACGAACTCCCGGGTGCGTTGGCGTCGGTCGCCACAGCTCCGACGATGGCACGTACCCGGTGTCCATGGGAAGGACGCTAGAGCGTCTTCAGTACACGGCCGTCAGGGTCCAGCAACACGACGGGCCCAAGCGATTCGTCCTTGGCCAATGTTTGTAGGCTCGGCAAGATCGCGTCGCCATCCCCAACCACGAGGATCGAGAGGTTCTCCTCGTTCAGGTTGTTCCGAGCCGCGGTCCGCAGATCTGCGATGCCCTGATCCGAGATGCGACCGACGAACCCCGCGTAGTAGTCCAGCGGAAGCCCGTAGAAACTCAGGCTGGCGTAGGTCGACAGCAGCTGCCGGGAAGTGTCAAACAACGCCGGCAGGCTTGCGATCGCTGCGTCCTGCTCACGCGCGAGTTCTTCGGTCGAGACCGGCTCGCTCCGCATACGACGGAGCTCGGACAGGAGCTCCCCCAGCGCCGCCGCGGTCGCGTCACCGCGCACCGACGATGTCATCGCGAACACCCCGGCGTGTTTGTAGTAGGAGAAGCGCGCCCGGGCCCCATAGGCAAAGCCCTTGTCCTCTCGCAGGTTCATGTTCACGCGGCCACTGAAGCTTCCGCCCAAGATGGCAGCGTTGAGCCGGTTCGCCTCGTAGTCCCCGGCAGTCCGCATCGGCCCTGGATGGCCCACGTAGAGCTGGGACTGCTTGGCCCCGGGAATGTCCGCGAAGTAGATCGCAGCCTTTCGGGGTGTGGGCGCGATCGGTGCGTCGGGCACCGTCGTTGCCCCCTTCCAATCGGCAAGCCGCGAACCGACGGAGTCGACCACCTGTTGCTTGGTCATGGCCCCGGCCACGAACAAGGTCGCGTTCTGTGGGCCCAGTCCCGACGCGAACTTCTGACAGTCCTTTCGAGAGATCGACGTGTAGTCCCGCTCGGTGGTCAGGCGTCCGTACGGATGCTCGGGGCCCATCACAACCGAAGGCCACAGCCGGCGCGCCAGGTTGCGCGGGGCTGCCCGGTTCTGACCCAGCGACGCCTTGCGAGCGCTCACCAATCGGTCGAGATCGTCTTGCCGCATCCCGGGCTCGCGCAGCATCTCGATCCACAGGTCGAGCGCGGGTTCGAGGGTCCGTGCGAGCGACGACACGCCTGTGCTCACGCGCTCGGAGCCGGAGTTCGCCCAGACGCTCACGGCGAGATCCGCCTGTTTCTCCTCAAACGCAACTTTGTCCAGCTTGGCCGTGCCTTGCGACATCAGGCTCATGCACAGACTCGTGCGACCGCGTTTGCCCTTGGGATCGGTGATCGACCCGGTCGGGAACGACAGCCACATCGACACGGTCGGGAGATCGGTGCGAGAGACAAGCACCACATCGAGCCCCGAGGCGAGCTTGAATCGCTCGGCAGGAGGAACGTTGAGCTCGCGCGGTTGCGCAGGCTCGGGCTGTTGATAGCGAAACTGTTCGTCGGGCCAGACCACGGCGGATCCTGCGGGCGTGCTGCCGGTGATTGCGATGGATCCCTGTCCGGCGTCGGGGGGCGCAGTGCTTGGAGACGGTGTGCAGGCCAACAACAGGCCCACACTCAGGAGCAGCTTCTTCATGCGCCACCCGCCTCGGCCTTCGCGGGCCGACTGACGACCTCCACCCGATGGGCGGAGAGGGTGGCCTTCGCTTGGGTCTGAATGCCCTCGGGCGTCAGATCTCGAAACGTCTGGACGTACGTCTCATAGTACCCAGGCTCGCCCGAATAGTGGTTGAAGAACTGCAGGCGCTCGGCCCGGCCGAGCACTTCCTCCAGCCCCCACACCAAGCCACTCTCGATGCCGTTGACGACACGTCGGAGCTCAACGTCGGTGATCGGCTCCTGCTGGGCGCGGTGAAGTTCTTCCGCGACCGCCGCTTCGACGTCCGCAAGATCGCGTCCTGGCTTGACGTCCACGATCACGTGAAACTCGCCCGAGAAGCCATTGCCGCTCTGATAGACGCTGACCCGCTGTGCGGCCTCGCTCCCGAGAACCAGTCGTTTGTAGAGCCGGCCCCAACCCGACGATCCCAGCACGCGGCTGAGCACCGTCAGCTCGGCGTCCCCGGAGGCCAACTTCGCCGGGCTTTGCCACGCGAAGTGCAGCCGCGTGAACTTGGCAAAGGTGTCGTCCAGCTCGGTGCGCTCGGTCTTGGCGATCGGAGGAAGCTCGGGTGCGGTGTGTCCGGGCTTGTCGAACTCGGGGAAGGTCGCAAACCACTTGTCGACCAGCGCCTTGCCCTCCTTCATCTCGAAGTCGCCCGCGAGCACCAGCGTCGCGTTGCTCGGCACGTACCACTGCTTGAAGAACGCACGAACGTCCGCGAGCTTGGCGGTCTCGAGGTCCTCGTGTTTGCCGATCGTCAGGTACCGATACGGATGCCCCTCCGGGTAGAGCCCGGCTGCGACGGCGAAGCGCTCCAGTCCAAACGGGACGTTGTCGTATCGCTGTCGTCGTTCGTTGCGGACGACATCGATCTGGTTGTCGAGCGCTTCCTGATTGAGCAGGTCGAGCAGGTAACCCATCCGATCGCTCTCGAGCCACAGCGCAGTCTCGATCTGATGACTGGGCACCACCTCGTAGTAGTTGGTGCGGTCCTTGTTGGTGGTGCCGTTGACTCCGGTGCCACCGATCTTGCGAAGGGTGTCGAAGTGAACGTCGGAGCCGATGTGCTTGGCGCCCTGGAACATCATGTGTTCGAACAGGTGCGCGAAGCCGGAGAGGCCGGGCTCTTCATCGCCGCTGCCAACGTGGTACCAGACGTCGACCGCGACCAACGGGACGGAGCGGTCACTGTGAAGGATGACTTCGAGTCCGTTGTCGAGCGTGTAACGCTCAAACGGAACATCGACGGAGGGTTCGGACGCGGGGGCGGACGCGGTGACGGTTCCAGGATTGATCATGAACGATCCCAAGAGCACCGAGAACACGACCGCGCCCCATCGGAGGCGAGGCATGGCCATGGGACGCGCAGGCTAACAAACAAGTTTCACAGACCACATTTACCTACACACATGTAGGCCCCTCGTGTTATCCGAGGCCATGCGGTTGGGGTTGAAGCTTTGTGGCCTGGTGATCTGCGCAGCCACGGGATGTAGCGATGATGGCGTTGTCGCCGCCGACGCCGAGAGTGGTGCCAACACCTCTGGGGCCAGCACCGACGATGGCGAGCTCACCGCCACCGCATCCGACAGCGCCCCCACCACCGACCCCACGGGCCTGCCCGGCGGGAGCACCGGGGGCCTCACGGACACCGCGGGCCCGGGCGAATCCGGCGACACCAGCGACGAATCGACCGGCGATACCGGCCCGACGCGAGGCGTGTTGCCCGACCCCGTACCCAAGTCGGGAGTCGCCTACGTCGCGCACTTCTTGGCGAACGACCTGCGCTGGTACCGAACCGACGGCGACGCACCTGCAACCGGTGGGTCCATCGACCTTGGCGCCATCACGCACGACCTCGCGCTCGACGACGTCAACGACCGCATCGTCGTCGCCCAAGACGTTGCCCAGCGCGTTGTGCTGTATGGCCTCGATCGTCCCGACGGTCCAGAGGATGCCGTTGAGGATCCGCTGGAACTCGGCGCCCTCGACATCAGTACGGCACCCCGGTTCGTTCGCGTCGACCCGTACCACGAGCGGCTGTACATCGTGGCTGATGACACCGCGGGCGGCACCGGGATGATGCTGCTGCACACCATCGACACCACCGACCCGACCAACCCCGCCGTGCTTTCAACGGTGACGATTCCCGCGACGACGTCCCTCGATGTCGACGGACCCCGGCGCCTTATGGTTCTGTTCCACGGCGCCACCGACGAGGTCTTTGCCTACGATGTCACCGGGGATGAGCCGGCGCAGATTGGCGACCCGATCGATCTGCGCGAGCCCTACCCCGAGGAGAACAACACCGCGTTCTCGGCCCGTAGCCTCACCCTCGACCCCTGGCACGCCCGGCTCTACGCCGCGCGCTCCCAGTCCGCACTCTCCGAGCTCATCGTCATGAACTACCCCGATGCGCTGCCGGGAGAGGGGCAGAGCTACGCCGATGTTGCGGAGTTCTCCCTCGAGGCCATCGCTGACCCGTTCGACCTCTCGGTCGACATCTCCGAGCGCCCCGGCATTCTGGACGCGTTCACGCCTCTGCCGAGCCCGGAGGACTTCCTCGTGTTCCTGACGGCCGGCGCATGGAACGGAACCGTGCCCTCGGGGACGCTCGTGACCATGAGTGACGAAAGCGGCGAGGGTCCCCTCATGCTCGAGACCGGCTGCGAAGATCACGAAGGCTTCGGTTGCTTCATTCAGGACTACGCGGGCGGAGCCCCGATCGCGTTCCTGCAGACCGATGGCGCGGCGTGTCGAGACTGGACCCACGGCGTGGTGGTCACGACCGGGCTTGCGACGCCCGAGGACGAGCCTGGGCAGGTGATGTTCTTCCAGTATGAAGACGACGGCGCGACCGCACCGTGGCTGGCCGAGGGGGGCAACTTGCCCGCGGCCGCGTTTCCCATCGGCGCGCTCTGCCACTGATCTGGAGACCGGGGCCGGGCCATGTTTCGGCCGACGCCGATCATCGCCATACTGCCCGGCGCCCCCCGGCCCGACGGAGTCAACATGTATCGAGCGTATCGTTTTTCATTTCGCCAGAGTCTGTGGTGGACCCGCCACACCCTTGCCGTTTCGACTGTCTATGCCACCGCCATGTGCAGCCTGGCGTACTTCACGGGGTGGAAATGGTTCGCCCTGCCGTGGCAACCGGTCGGGCTCATCGGTGTCGCGCTGGCGTTCTACCTCGGCTTCAAGAACAACTCCGCGTACGACCGGCTCTGGGAAGCGCGGAAGATCTGGGGGGGCATGGTCAACGCGTCCCGCTCGTTCGCCGTGATGGCGCGGGACTTCATCCACAGCGGGGATGAGAGCGATGCTCTTCGCAAGGAGGTCGTCCATCGGCATGTTGCCTGGCTCCACATGCTCACCGTCGAGCTGCGCAAGATCACCCCGTGGGAACACCAGGGAAAGCTCTCCACGGCAACGCGAAAGCGATTCGGGACGGCCGTCACCGAAGACGACGTTAAAGCCGTACTGAGCGAGTACGTGTCGGAAGAGGAGGCGCAGTACGTACTGGGCAAGGGCAACCGCTCCTCACATCTGCTGAGCGTCCAGTCGCGTCGCCTGATGGAGCTGCGGGAGACGGACGTGCTCGACCACTTCCGTCACCTCGTGATGCAGGAGCTCATCACCGAGTTCTACACACTGCAAGGCAAGGCCGAGCGCATCAAGAAGTTCCCCCTTCCCCGCCAATGGGTCAGCGCCAACGCGTACTGCATCACCATCTTCGCGGCGTTGCTGCCCTTCGGCATGATCGACGTGTTCAACCGGTCCGCCGAATCGTGGGCGGTCTTCCTCGCAATCCCGGCGACGGTGGTCTGCTTTTGGATCTTCTGGATGATGGACCGCGTCGGCGAGTACAGCGAGAACCCCTTCGAAGGGCTCGCCAACGACGTCCCGATCCGCAGCATGGCTCGCGGGATCGAGATCGACATTCGCCAGATGCTGGACGAGACCGACCTGCCCCCGGCAATCGGCAACGTCGAGGGCACCGACATCATGGTCTGAGCGTCTTGGCGCACCAACGGCGGCTCAGCGCACGGGCCGGGCTGACTCACGACCCGTCGGCTCGACCCTGCACACCCCGCGGGCTACGCTGCGGTCGACCTCTATGGACATCATTCAAGGAACGGAGCCGCGGCTACAACCGCCTCGGTGGATCTTCGCCGCGGTTGGGCTGCTTGGCCTCGGCGGCGTGGCGATCGCCGCCGGCTCGGTCGGCTACGGCAATCACCACACCCCGGCGGGGCACCAGGGCTACCTCCGCACCCAGCCGTTCGTCACGGCGGCTGAGTTTGTCGGCGTGCAGTCCGGCCCCACCTCCACCGGGATGGTCTGGCGGCAGCAAGTCGTCAACATCGACATGCGTGCCCGGACCTTCCCCGAGGACATGAAGATCCTGACCGCCGAGCGGCTCGAGCTTCACTTCACGGCCCACGCCCGGGTTCGCCTGCGTGCCGACTCGGTCAAGTCCCTGGTCGAGGACTACGGCGGCGAGAACTGGTACGAGGCCAACGTCCAGCAGCAGTTTCGCTCGATCGTCCGCAGCAAGGTGCAGTCGCTCGAGGCGTTCGACGTCAAGAGCAAGATGGGCTCCATCGCCGACGACGCTCTGGCCGAACTCAAGGAGCGTTATGAGGGCACGCCGGTCGAGTTCCTCTCGGTGAACATCGGCAACATCGACTACCCCACGGTGGTGGTGCAGTCGGTCGTGCGCAAGTTCGTCACCAACGAGGACAACGAGCGCAAGGACATCGAGCTAGAGATCGCCCAGCGCCAGATCGACATCGGCATCGCGGAGGCTCAAGGAGTCGCCGACGCCCAGCGCGTCATTCGAACCAGCCTCGACCCGATGTTCCTGCAGTACGAAGCCCTCAAGGCGGTCGAAGAACTCGCGGAGTCTCCGAACACCACCTTCGTCATCATGCCCACCGGCGAGAACTCTGCGCCGCTCATCCTGGACCTCAAGGAGTGACCGCCATGCGACATCCCAAACGTTGGCTACTACTCGCAGCCCTGGGTCTATCGGCCTGTACGAACCCGCAGACGCCTGCCGGTTTCGAAGGCTACGTCTATCACGTGCCTCTGATCTTCGGAAAATCCGAGTTCCGCAGCACGATGGTCGGCCCCTCCTCCACCGGTCTGTCGTGGCGACTGCACGTCGAGAATGTCGACATGCGGGCCAAGAGTCAGTCCGAGCAATTCAACCTGCTCACCTCCGACAACCTCAACGTCGCGTTCGAGGTCAACACGCGGTTGCGCGTCCGTCCTGGCGGCTCCAAAGAGATCGTCGAGGAATGGGGCACCGACTGGTACGACCGCAACGTTCGCGAGCCGCTGCGCACGGTCATCCGCCAAGAGATCACCGAGGTCAGCGCCACGGACATCCAGCTTCGGACCGATGAGGTTCGCTCGCGGATCTTCGACGCCTCGGTCGAGCTCTATGCGGAGACTCCGATCGAGCTGCTCTCGGTCGACATCGGAAACATCCAGTTTCCCAAGGAGGTCACCCAGGCCATCGAGCGCAAGATCGCGACCGAGCAGGAGCTGCAGCGCCAAGAGTTCTTGCGCGCCAAGACTCGCAAGGAGGCCGGCATCAAGGTGCTCGAAGCGCTCAAGGTCGCCAAGCAGCAGGAGATCATCAGCTCGACCTTGGACCCGATCTATGTGCAGCGCATGGCCGTGCAGACCTATCGCAAGCTCGCGGCGTCTTCGAACAAGACCGTGATGGTCTTGCCGAATACGTCCAAGGGCACGGGTCTTCCCCAGGTGCTGCCCGCCGGGGTCACGCGCGTGCTCTCGGCCGAAGACCGCAAGCTCCTCAAGGACATGGAGGAGCGCTACATGAAGATGGCCAGCGAGCCTATCGAGGGCGAGCCAGTGAAGGGTCTGCCGCCGGCGGTGGTGCCCAAGCCGGAGCCGGAAGTGGAGCCGGAGCCGGAAGCCGCGCCAGAGCCCGCCGAGGCGGCTCCCGAAGAGGCGAAGGCTGAGCCCGAAGCAAAGCCCACGCCGGCTGAGCCTGGCGAGCCGCCAGCAGAGCCTGTGCCCGGTCCACAGTGATCACGAGCGTCAAATACGACAGCGCTGTCGTATTTGACGCCGCCCTTGGTCGCGGTGTTTGGAGTCCGGTTACGGCGACGAAGCCCAAAGCAACGCCGCCGCGGCCGTATGCACCCCCCGTCTACGGAGGCTCGACGTCGGCCTTGTAGATCTTCGGCAGGAAGTACGAACCGGCCGGAAACTTCGCGGGTGCTCCGGAGCGAAGGTTGTCGCGCTGGACCGCGTACTTCCGCCTCCACGCTTCGTTCTCGCGCAGCTCTCTTCGCCGCTTTCCCGCCTGCGAAGACGCAACCGTGGGGACGGTGCCAAACCGCTTCTCCGGCGACTTCGCGCGGCGCCACCAACGGGTCCTCGCCAACTTGTTGCCAAAAACCTGAAGCGGGCAGAAAGACCTCGGACCGGTGGCCCACCCGTGGGCCACTCGGCGCGGCCTTAGTTCTCGAGAACCGAGACCCTGCGTCCGGACCGCTCCCCCTTGGCAGAAGCCAGTCCTGCTCCCGTCCGCTATCGTAGTGATGCGCCGCGAGTGTGCGTTCGGGTGAGCGCCCTTGACAGCGGCGCGGCGCGCCGCGGAGCGGAGCGAAGCGGAGCCGGCCGACTCAGGAGGATTCGCGGCGTGCTTTCCAGCGGTGCGGCATCATCTCGGGCACGTCGACACGGCGGATCTTGTGGCTCAGCAAGCCGAGGGTCTCGGTCAGATACGCGACGGG
>Ga0316204_10009417_pt1 | contig 13062 bp, 12 predicted proteins | sample 6monrhotite_MG_2_FD_205661 | JGI IMG/M metagenome (GOLD analysis project Ga0316204, IMG submission 205661) | Microbial mat bacterial communities from mineral coupon in-situ incubated in ocean water Damariscotta River, Maine, United States -... | ecosystem: Environmental > Aquatic > Marine >... | reverse complement strand
CAGCAGTAAAAACTTGCAGTAACAGTGATGATGCCAACTTTATTAAAATGTTGATCAAAGCTGGAAAATAATTGCGCCGTTATATTAAAACGTCTGCCCTGTGATGGGTAGACGTTTTTTTATATTAAATAGATATAGTAACAAATGTTGCAAACAAACATTCAATCAGTAATCCGATAGACTTCAACGACATTGGGCAATTGGCTAATTCGATTCAAAGCCCGACTCAGTTGCGCAATACCGGCGATCTCCAGAGACAAGCGCATTCTGGCTGAATAATCAGATTTATTGGTTGAAGTATTAACGCCCAGCACATTGATTTCCAGATTCGCCAAAATGGACGTTATATCTCTCAGTAAGCCCTGTCTATCCATGGCAATTAATTCAATCATAACAGTATAACATTGATTAATTTCATGGTTCCATTCCACCTCAATCAGGCGTTCGCTATTTTCTTCCAAAGCATGTTGGACATTATGACAATCACTTTTATGAATGGTAATACCACGGTGTTTGGTTATAAAACCGACTATTTCATCGCCTGGAACCGGTTTACAACATTGAGCAATCTGGGTTAAAACATTATCAACACCATAGATGGTTACGTCTCCTGAACCCTGAGGTAACAGCTCAATGGTCTGTTGCACGGGTACTTCATCCAGATCACTACTTTTTTCAGTATGACCACCGAGTTCCTGAATGGTTGAAGCAATTTGACCAGTCGTTACTTCACCACGACCAATTTCAGCAAACAGATGGACAGCATTTTCTAATTGAAACCGTTGTGCCAACTTATCATGAGAAATATTGGATATCCCCAGACGGTGCAATTCTTTTTCAAGTATTTCCCGACCAGCCAGCAAATTATGCTCATAATCCTGCTGTTTGAACCAGTGTCTTACCTTAGCCCGCGCTCGTGAGGTTTTTAGATAGCCTAGCTGAGGATTGAGCCAGTCACGACTGGGAGAGCCATTTTTTGTGGTCAGGATCTGGACCTGTTGACCACTTTTTAATTCATACGTGAGTGGCACCATGCGACCATTTACCTTAGCGCCACGACAACGAGCGCCAACTTCTGTATGCACATAAAAGGCAAAGTCCAGCGGTGTCGCACCTTGTGGCATATCAATAATTTCACCCTCAGGAGTCATCACATAAACCCGATCCTGAAAAACTTCCGACTTGAAACGGTCAATAAAATCACCCGCATCTTTTTCTTCGTCTTTCCACTCCAGTAATTGACGCAACCAGGCAATTTTCTGCTCATAATGACTACTCTGCTTGCCGCCCTCCTTATAACGCCAATGGGCAGCCACGCCATACTCAGCATGTTTATTCATTTCATAGGTGCGAATCTGAATCTCCAGGGTTTTACCCTGTGGGCCAACAACCGCGGTATGAATCGACTGGTAATTATTTTCTTTCGGCGTGGCAATATAATCATCAAATTCATAAGGAATATGACGCCAGATGGTGTGCACCACCCCCAAAGCATGATAACAGTCTTTTAATTGATCAACATGAATTCTTACCGCTCTTAAATCATAGAGTTGATGAAAACCCAGATGCTTACGCTGCATCTTTTTCCAGATACTATAGATATGTTTGGAACGGCCGGTTACCTCACCCTCGATATGATTTGCGTGCAGGTTGTCCTGAATGATCTGAACAACTTCATCAATATACTTATCTCGATCAACTTTGCGTTCCGCAATGTACTGGGCAATTTTCTTATAGTTACTTTCATCAAGATAGCGAAAAGACAGATCTTCCAGCTCCCACTTGAGTTGCCAGATACCCAGGCGGTTGGCCAAGGGCGCATAGATTTCTGCGGTTTCATTGGCAATAATTTTTTGTTTTCTGGGAGACAGAGAATCCAGGGTGCGCATATTGTGCAGACGATCGGCCAGCTTAATCATTACCACACGGACATCTTCCGCCATAGCCAGCAGCAATTTATGAAGATTTTCGGCTTTTAAACCTTCCTTCCTGATTTTTCCATGTATGTCGGGCTTTAAATTGGCAAAGACTTTCATTTTGGTGACACTATCCACCAGGGTAGCGACTTCTTTACCAAACTTCTGTTCCATTTGTTCCAGAGTGATATCCGTATCTTCGACGACGTCATGTAGAAGTGCCGCCATTAAAGATGGTGTATCAAGATTTAGAGACAGAAGAATCTCTGCTACCGAAATAACATGAAATACATAAGGTTCTCCAGAAGCTCTCACCTGTCCGCGATGTGCCTCATCAGCAAATTCGAACGCCTCTTTAATAGCTTCCAGATCAATATGTTCATGAGAGTCCTTGATTTTACCGGCCAGAGCATTAAAACGCTCCTGGGGGGTGTCATGGACATCAGATACCGCCTCTACATAAACCATTTTCTATTATTCAATTATTGAGCTGAACTGTGTCATTAATCTGTACTTAATAATAATTATAAATATACACCCTAATCAATTGTATATTAAGCATTATTTTTAGTTTAATCCATTTTTCCAGATTTATCCTTCTTTTTTGAGAGTAAGACACAAACTATTATTGCAGATTCCTTCATGAAACTGAAACAATTGTGAATTTCAATACATAAGTTTAAAAAAACCTTTATATAATATCAGGATACACAATAAAGTTATAAAATCTATTATTTTTCATGTTAATGATGCATAAGAGCGATCAGGTGAAAAAATGGTTGGAAATTTCAAAAAAGCGAATTATCGAACAGGAATATAATGACCGGCAGCATTGTCATTAGAAAAAGCATATAAGAATTAGAGTCGAATGTCTGCTGACATTCTTGGAGTTGTTTGGCGAACTGGCAGTATTTTTAAGATGAAAACTAATCTTTTACGAGTAATCTTATCAGTGTCAATTTATCGATTCTTTGAAAAACATTCTTCATGTTTTTGGCACATTGCCAATTTTTGATTGTCAGTGATCTTTTTAAGCCATTCAACCTTCTGCAAAATAGAAAATTTTCGGGCTTCGCTAAGCTGACAATTCTTGGTTTTTTCGAAAGTTGGGCAGTAAGTTGGACAATACATGCTTAAGTTCAATAAGACGGAATCAATTTCTACGTTTTTTAGTTTTTGTTTTAACATGACTTTCACCTAAAAATGAATCTTATATTGTAGCTGTATTTAGAAATATAACTATGATGGCGTTATTTTTTTGAGTATTACATCTCACTTATTCAAACACAAATTGAAGAACATGAAACCCATCAATTATACTTTTTTCGCTTTTCTATTTATATCAGTGTTCTCCTACATTTATAGGAATTAGAACGGGTATGGTTTGAAATTGGGATATCACTTGAGTCCATTTGGTCTAGCTCCAGCTATAACTCAATCGCACTATTTTGCGCACTCTCTAAGGGCAATAATAATAGTGCAATCAGTTTGAAAATCTCAGATTAAATCGCTAGCTTTATAGTCAGGTATATTATTTACCTGGTTGACTATTTTTTTGGTCAATCAATTTTTGCTATACTGAATGCTAGAAGGTAGAAAAAATTCATTATTTATAGCAACCAATAAATAAACTTTACCAATTGCTATAGGTTGACATTATTCAATATCCATTTATTAACTTGTTTTAATGGATTTTTCTAAAACATTCATTAAAATGAAAAATCAAATTAAAACTATTTAATTTAATAAAAGCTGCCTGTTAATGCGAAGGATTAAAGCATGAAAAAAACAATTGTTACTCTCTTATTACTATTTATGACTGGCGCTGTCTATGCAGAAATGATGAAATATCCGGCAAGAGGCACATCAATGGATAGTGTATTGAGTCAGATAGGTGAACCAGAAAAGAAGCTGGATGCTGTCGGCCAGCCTCCTATTACACGTTGGGTATATTCTGACTACATCGTTTATTTTGAACATCAAACGGTTATTCATGCGGTCAAAAATGATCACTAAGCCTGAATAAAACCTCAGACTTAGTTAACTGCCGTTTTTTTCCCCCGGACATAACGCACCGTTTTTATCACCAGCAGGATTATCGGTGTGCTATGCATTATCAGGTCAAAAATATCCAGGGGTTTAACCAGATTTCCCGCCATCAGCAGATTGATTTTCTCCACTAAATGGGGCTGGGCACCAAAAGGCGCCATACCCAGAAAGATTGAAATAATAATTAATACCGGGAAACTAAAATTGTCGAGCCACTTAAACATTTTAATAACTTCTTATTTTCTAATTAATAATATTGAAGAATAAAAGATTTTATTATTGATTACCAGTTTTGCTCACACTTTTTTAAAATACAATCTATAATAATTTTTATGAAGAAAATTTACACGCCATTCATCTATTTTCTATTACTGAGTATCTTCCTGGTAATGAACGGTCATGCGGAGGATTCAACATTCTCTGAAACCGATACCGTTACAGATAAATCTGGCGATAATAAAGCGGCTGAATTCATTCAGACCCCCTATTCAGACGAACAAAACGTCTTATTTGAATTATTTCTTGACGAGCCAGGAAAGATTCATTCTGCGCTGTTCTGGTTGCGTTCCTATATGAATACTCTGATGGAAGAACCTTATGCAATGGCTCCTGAATTTATCAATGTCATTGTGCTGGTGCATGGCACTGAAATCGTCACCCTGGCAAAGAAAAATTACGAAAAATATCATGGCGCAGTAGAAAGAATGCGTTATTACGAACAATTGGGTGTAGAGTTTCGAGTTTGTGGTGCAGCAGCTCATGATTATGGTTATACCGCCAGTGATTTCTATAGCTTTGTCAAGATCGTTCCTTCTGCCATGACTGAACTGGCACACTGGCAGAGTGAGGGCTATGCTCTGATCCGACCACTGGTTTTTGAAAAAAAATACTCCATCGAAGAAATTCGCTAAATCTTAAAAATCCCCGTTTTCTATAGCTAATCAGCTTCCACTTCCTTTTAAAATCAACGATAATGCTCCCTCTTATTCTGGAGTATTTGATGAAATTTAGTATTGATGAGTTCCGCAACTGGAATAACAAAAAAGTCACTCTGCTGGGCATGTCAGGGGTCGGTAAAACCTATCTGTCCAGCCTGTTAAGAGATTCAGAATGGTTTCATTTTTCAGGTGACTACCGTATCGGTACACGTTATCTGGATGAGCCGATTATGGATATGATCAAGCAACAAGCCATGCAAGTCCCTTTTTTAAAGCAATTATTGAGAAATGACTGGATTTCCATCAACAACAATATCAAAGTCCATGATTTAGGCCCGGTACTCAGTTATATTGGTAAACTTGGCAACCCTGAATCTGGTGGTGTTGAGCTGGAAGATTTTATCCAACGTCAAAAATGTTATCGTGAAGGTGAAATCGCTGCGATGCTCGATGTGCCTGACTTTATTCAGAAAGCTCAGAACATCTATGGTTATCAACACTTCGTAAATGATGTCGGCGGTAGTTTATGTGAACTTGATGAACCACAAGTGCTGGACACACTGATTCAACATACGATGATTCTTTATATTCAGGTCACTGATAAGGAAGAAGAAAATAAGCTGATAGCTCGTGCGAAAAGTGCACCAAAACCCTTATATTATCGTCCTGAATTCTTACAGGAACAACTGGCCATTTATCTGGCAGAGAATAACATGCAGTATGCGGCACAAATGGACCCGGATGATTTCACCCGCTGGATATTTCCGCGGTTATTTCATTCCAGAATTCCTCGCTATGAAGCCATTGCCAAACCACATGGTTACACAGTAACATCGCAGGAAGTATCCCAGGTCCGGGATCAGGAAGATTTTTTACAATTACTGGAAACCGCTATCGCCAGAGCCTGAAAAAAGACAGTAAAGTAACACAATAACTTACTATAGAGTCAATATAACATGCCATTAGTCGCTCACAATCAACTCCCTTCTTTTGACCGTTTGCGTCAGGAGGGAATCAAAGTACTTCCTCCTGATATGGCACAACATCAGGATATTCGGGAATTACATATCGGCCTGCTTAATATGATGCCTGATGCGGCTCTGGCAGCGACTGAACGGCAGTTCTTCCGTTTGATCGGCGAAAGCAACCCTATTGCACAGTTTTACGTTCACCCTTTTACCTTGCAGGAAATACCCCGTTCTGAAAAAGCCCGAACGTACCTGGATCAATATTATGAAAGTTTTGAAAATATCCGCAATATGGGCCTGGATGCCTTGATAATATCGGGGGCCAATGTCACCGGACCAAATTTATCAAACCAGCCTTTCTGGGAGCCTTTAATCGAAGTCGTTGACTGGGCCTGGGACAATGTGACCTCAACTTTGTGCTCCTGTCTGGCCACTCATGCGGTATTGGAGTTTCGCTATGGGCAGAAGCGTGTGCCACAGACGGAAAAAATCTGGGGCGTATTTCCTCATCATATCGTTGATAAGAAACATCCGCTGATCAATGACATTAATACCCGTTTTGATGTTCCCCATTCACGATGGAATGCCATTTCCCGTGAACAATTTGCTCACCAGAAGCTGAAAGTTCTGGTTCAGTCCGATGCCGGTCAGGTTCATCTTGCTACCAGCCCTGACGGCTTTCGCAATGTCTTTTTTCAGGGACATCCAGAGTACGATACCATCTCATTACTAAAAGAATACAAGCGTGAGGTGATACGTTTTCAACAGGGTGAAATTGCTCAATATCCGCCTTTTCCGCAAAATTACCTGGCACGTTATGAAAAAGCCATTCTTAATGAATATAAGCTGCGATGTCAAATGGCCCAAGAGCACAACTCAGAGTATCCTGAATTCCCGGAATCTCTAATCAGCCAGAATATCGATAATACCTGGCATGATACTGCGGTTGAGGTAGTTGGCAACTGGATGGGTTTGATCTATCAATTAACTCATAAAGATCGATTTATTCCTTTTATGGATAGTATTAACAAGGATAACCCTCTGGGTTTATAGGTATTACGATTTGAGGTCAAACTCTGAATGAGGCAATCTTTTACACCGACATTGGTATTATTCTGCCTATCAATACTGTGCCTGGTCATATCGGTTACGAGCTCAAATAGAGTAATTGCCTCTGAAGCCAGGATCGCTGTAGCCAGTAATTTTAACGAAACGCTAAAATTACTGGCTAAAAATTTTGCAGCTGAAACGGGTCATAAAATTACGATTATTCCCGGTTCCACAGGAAAGCTTTTCGCACAGATAAAACACGGGGCTCCGTTTGATGCTTTTTTTTCCGCCGATATTAAACGCGCCAAACTATTAGAACAAGATGGTCTGGCACATCCCGGCAGTCGCTTTACTTTTGCCATTGGCAAAATCATATTATGGAGTCCTGATCCCGATTTCATTGACCCTGAAGCTAAGGTACTGAAAAATAAAGACTACCGATATCTGGCCTTAGCGAATCCAAAACTCGCCCCCTATGGAAAAGCAGCCCAAGATACCTTAGAGGCTATCGGTCTATGGAAAACACTTCTGAATCGTATTGTCCAGGGCGAAAACATTTCCCAGACTTATCAGTTCGTAAAAAGTGGTAATGCCAAACTGGGCTTTGTGGCCATGTCTCAGGTTAAAAAACCGGGACAGACAATCAAAGGTTCATACTGGCTGGTGCCACAATCTCTTTATACGCCTGTCGAACAACAGGCTGTTCAGCTTAAAGATAATCCGACAGCGTCAAAGTTCCTATCCTATGTGCAAAGTGATGCCGCTGTAAAAGTCATACAGACTTTTGGCTATGATATCCATTCCGGTAACGAAAATGCTCAGTGAATCCGATCTCACAGCATTATGGATTACTCTTAAGCTGGCGCTGGTCACCACACTGGTCTTGCTTGTTCTTGGAACTCCGCTGGCCTGGTGGTTATCTCGTACTCGCTGGCGATTCAAGTTTATTCTGGAAGCAATCATCGCCCTGCCTCTGGTACTTCCACCGACGGTACTGGGGTTTTATTTACTGATTGCACTGGGGCCACAGGGACCACTAGGCAGTATGATGCAGGTCTTTGGTGGACAACCTCTGGCTTTTACCTTTACTGGTCTGGTCATTGGTTCAGTATTGTATTCAATGCCCTTTGTCGTACAGCCGTTACAAAGCGCTTTTAACGCCATTGGCGATCGTCCCCTAGAAGTCGCGGCCACCCTGAGAGCTTCCGCACTTGATCGTTTTTTTACCGTGGCCGTCCCATTGGCGCGTCCGGGTTTTCTAACGGCGGCAGTACTGGGTTTTGCCCATACTATCGGTGAGTTTGGCGTCGTGTTAATGATTGGCGGTAATATTCCGGGACAGACTCAGGTGCTTTCCATCGCTATTTATGACCATGTAGAGGTGATGGAATACAGCCAGGCTCACTGGTTATCCGGAGGCTTATTATTAATGTCATTCCTTATGTTAATCACTGTCTACGCACTTAATCGACGTTTTACAGTAGTGCAGCCTTAATGATGAGTACACTGTGACCATACAAGCCCGATTTCACATTAAACGACAGGATTTTACCCTCGATGTTGATTTAACCATCCCTTCTAAAGGTGTAACCGCCATATTTGGTCATTCCGGTTGTGGTAAAACCACCTTGCTTCGTGCCATAGCAGGTCTTGAAACAAGCCACAAGGGTTTCCTGCAAGTGGATGACATGATCTGGCAGGACGGTAAATATTGCTTACCACCAGAGAAACGTGCTCTGGGCTATGTGTTTCAGGAAGCCAGTCTGTTTACCCATCTCAATGTCGAAAAAAATTTACAATATGGCCTAAAGAGGGTACCTGAACAAGACTGTAAAGTATCGCTGGATCAAGCGATCGATCTACTGGATATTCGTCATTTACTGGAGCGCCGAGCCGATCAACTGTCTGGTGGTGAACGTCAACGGGTTGCCATTGCCCGAGCTTTGGCAACCAGCCCCCGTATCTTATTAATGGATGAGCCCCTCTCTGCCCTGGATATGATGCGTAAACAGGAAATCATGCCCTATCTTGAATCATTGCATGATGAACTTAAAATTCCGGTTCTTTATGTCAGCCATGCTTCCGGTGAAGTAGCTCGGCTAGCCGATCATATGGTACTACTCGACCAGGGACGGGTCATGGCAACAGGTAGCATTGATGACATGTTAACCAGACTGGATCTGCCTCTTGCACATGGCGATAAGGCGGCCGCATTGATTCATGCAACGGTTGCCGGCCATGATAACGACTATGATCTGACTTACCTGGATTTTGCTGGTGGCCGTTTTAGTGTTTCTCATAAGGATCTTCCAATTAATCATCCAGTCAGATTACGGGTAATCGCCCGAGATGTCAGCCTGACCCTGGAATATCAAACCCACACCAGTATTTTAAATATCTTCCCTGCCATCGTTGAAGCCATGACACCCGAGGGCAAATCCCAGATCGTAGTTAAATTGTCTCTCAATGGCGTGCCTATGCTGTCCCGTATTACGCGAAAATCGGCTGCTTTATTGCAATTATCTCCGGGAAAGCAAGTCTACGCACAGGTCAAAACCGTCGCCCTGCTTTCCTGATAATTAAAGCTGTCAATTTCCCTGACCTCTAATTGGCATCGAGCTGGGCTGCAGATATAAAATTATTTAACCAGGAATTATGGCTGTTTTCAGATGCCCCGAATCAGCAATTACGTTATGCCATTGATCCACTCGGGTATGGTGAATTACCAAGGAGTTACTTTTTTAATCAATGCCAACAAAGACAAGCCCTCAGCGGTAAGCTTGATATGAATAAAATAAAATCATTCAAAACAAACCTTTCCTGTCGGGAATAAACCCAACCACTTCGCAGACGCATGGTTAAACTCTGGATTTTAAGTCGTTAATTTAAAAAAAATTCTTTACTATCCTATGCAGCAGTTGCGATTTTGATGCAATTGTATGTCGAATTTGCTATAGTTTATGACCTATTATTTTACTTGGTTATACCGAATCACTTTAGCGCATATCAGGAAAAAGAATGAGTACCAAAATTTATCACAACCCTCGCTGTTCCAAATCACGTCAAACATTGCAATTATTAAAAGATAATGGTGTTGAACCAGAAGTGGTAGAATATTTAAAAACTCCACCTGATGCCGCTGAACTTAAAGCCGTTTTAAAAGCTTTAGGCATGAAACCCAGGGATTTAATGCGTAAAAAAGAAGCCGAATACAAAGAAAATAATCTTGCCGATGAATCTCTCAGTGATGAGCAATTAATTGCTGCAATGATTCAATATCCAAAATTAATTGAACGGCCAATCGTTGTTACCAGCGATAAAAAATATGCTCTGGGCCGCCCTCCCGAGAGTGTTCTGGATATTATTTAATAGCATATACCAGAATTACTATCAGCCACTCTTCTCTTGAAAGAGTGGCTGATAGTAATTCTGATTGACCTTATACTCTGGTAAACCAAGAGTTATGATTGTTGACTAGATTTCTGAAAAATAATTTAAAGTTTCCGATTACTTAACTGCACAATAAGCCAAAATCGTGTTAATTAAATTATTTTTTTTTATCGTTAACATTATCAAGCAATTTTGATATCTTATCGACTGGCATAGGCCGACCTAACAAATAACCTTGCACCATATCACAATGACGTTCCTTAAGGTATTCAAGTTGAATGTCATTTTCTACGCCTTCTGCAACGACCTTTAAATCAAGGGCATGAGCAAGTGCAATAATTGCATCAATGATTGCATATTCTTTTTTTGCATCCTTTATTTCATGTACAAAACTACGGTCAATTTTTAAAGTATTGATGGGTAATTGGTTTAAATAACTCAATGAAGAATAACCCGTTCCAAAGTCGTCAAGTGCCACTGTAATGTTTAATTTATTGAGCTCTTCTAATATTTCAATCGCTTCATGAGTATCAGTTAATAGAGAGGTCTCTGTAATTTCAATCTCAAGATATTCGGGTGATAAACCAGTATTTTTCATGCAGGCTTTAATCATGCTCACTAAATCGCGTCTTTTGAATTGGATCGATGAAACATTGATAGAAATCGGTACAAGCTTAAAACCTTCTCTAAACCAATTTATACTTTGCTGACATATTTCATGAATAACCCATTCAGTCATAGGCGTAATCAAACCACTTTGTTCAGCAACCGGTATAAATTTAGAAGGCGATACTACGCCTAATTCATCATCATTCCAACGTAGTAAAGCTTCCAGTCCTACGATTAAGTTCGTTTTGATATCAAACTTTGGTTGAAAATGCAATTCAAAATTATTCTGCTCCAATGCCACACGTAAGCGAGTATTCATTTGTAATGAATCATGCATATCTTCATTAAGTTTCTCAGAATAAAACTGGTAGTGACTTTTACCCTGGGACTTGGCATGATACATGGCAATATCACCATTTTTTATCAATTCACTAGCACTGGTTGCATCATCCGGGTATAGAGAGATTCCGATACTGCAACTGGTATAAATCTGTTTATCTAAAACAGGTATTGGTTCTTCTATTGATTTTAATAATCGTTCCGCAACGGTACTGGCATTCCAGGGACCATCAATATTATTTAATAGTATAATAAACTCATCACCACCTATGCGTGCAACAATACTTTCGCAGTTGTCAATATTTTCATCGTCACCACACTCGTTTTGTCTCAAGATAGATGAAAAGCGTGTTGCAAGCTCCTGCAACATAATATCACCCGCTTGATGGCCCATACTATCATTTATCTGTTTGAAATTATCCAGATCAAGAAACAATACTGCAAACTTTTGTTTAAATTTTGATTTATGTAAAGTTTGTGATAAATGTTGCTGGAATTTCATTCGATTTGGCAAACCTGTTAAACCATCATGAGCGGCAGTATAAGTGACCGCTTCATGTGTTTGTTTCAGACTCTTGCTCATAGCTAAAAATGATTGCGCCAGTTGGCCAATTTCGTCTTTGCGCCGGATATTAATATCCATATCCAGCTGGCCATTCCCTATAGAATCTACAGCAGAGTTTAATATTGCGATCGGTTGTAAAATCAATTGTCGCAAGGCAAAAAAAACAAAAAATATTGTCACTATAAGTACAAAGAGTGTAATCATTAAGATAAGTTTTCCGAGTTGACGGCCATTATCAGAGATTTCCTTCTCAGGTAATAAAGCCAGTAAGCGCATATCTTTTGATAATGTTCTCATAAAAGCAAATACTGGCTCATCTTCAATAATTAGAATGCCTGGATTACTATCGTCCAGAGCTTGATTGTCAGCTAGTTGTGTTAGAAAGTCTGATGGCATGTTACTTTTATAGTTTTCCGGTAAAAAAATAGGTTCCCCTTGATTATTGATAACAGATAAAAATCCAGTTACACCAATTCTATTGTTATAAATTTGTTTAGCTAGTTCTTCAAGGCTTACCGTAATCGCAAGGTATCCACGTAATTTTGGTGCTTCAGTATAGGTATCTGATGCAGGATCATTCATGATCAGCTTATGTATGAATAGCAATGCATATTGTTGAGTGTTTTCATCAAATACCAGATATTTTTTGATGGTTTCCTTTGTTTTTCGTAAATCATTTAAATAATCTGGATCTGTAATATGATCATTGATATTTTTTATACCTTCTCTGGCCCAGCGTGCATCCTCATATCCATCTGGCAAGATGAATCGTATTTCATAATATTCTTTTATGGATTTTTCAACATTCTTAAATACTGTTAATAGATGTGGCAATAGGATCTCATACCTTAGCGATTCATCTTCGACCAGAGCGTATTGTTTGACTAATTGATGATCGGATAATAGAAGTAAGTTTGCTTCCGTGGCAGTTGCCTTATTGGTCATATATTGGGAAATTTGATCAAATAAAGTAAATATTCGCATTTTATACTGAGTTTCGGTTGCCTGATTAAGTTTATAAAAAGCAACCAGACTGATCATCAAAATAGGAATGATGATAAAAGGCATGATAAAGAAAATAGTTTTATGACTTAATTTCATAAAAACTATTTATTGCACAACACGTGAGAAAATTTGAGCACGCATGCGAGAGGCTTTAGGCGATAATACTTTATGAAAACCTGAACGGTTCAGTAAACTTGCATCCGGATAAATTACTGGATCATTTAGTTGTTCAG
>Ga0316204_10009416_pt1 | contig 13062 bp, 13 predicted proteins | sample 6monrhotite_MG_2_FD_205661 | JGI IMG/M metagenome (GOLD analysis project Ga0316204, IMG submission 205661) | Microbial mat bacterial communities from mineral coupon in-situ incubated in ocean water Damariscotta River, Maine, United States -... | ecosystem: Environmental > Aquatic > Marine >... | reverse complement strand
CTTGATGATCGAATCCTGTAGTATGATAAACCTTTAAAACTTCAGGCTGATAAATCTCTACTTTGTATCGATCCTTATACATTTCCTGCTTCTGGGTCATATAGGCAATATCATAACACATAGGCTGGTTTCAATATAGACTAATTCGTCTTCCGTTTCGTATAACTACTTATTACAATCCTAACCACTTATTTAGTTTTACCACTAACCCTTCCGCTAGAAGCATAACAGTAACCACCACAATAAAGGATATAATTCCATGATAAGGTCCCAGGAATAGTACCTCTTCGCCAAAAGCGAGATCAATTGTTCCAAGAATTGCAAATTTTGACCCAAAAAGCACTAGCCATAAAATCAGGTATTTTATGATGCCTCGTTTCTTTTTTCGGCCATCGAAATAGTGACTAATCTTATGTTCGATGAGTATGGTCAATTTGAGCATTACCTGCATCAACAATGCAGTAAGTAAACTAATTGCAAAGGAAGGAATCTCTACCAGGTCCCAGAATTCATCAAATAAATTGAGAACAGTCAGATCAATTAGTATAAAAGAGAAGTACCTGACGAAAAAATGTTGTCTTGGAGTTATGGTAATGTGGTTGGAATCGGGTGCTGAATTCATGTTTAATATTAAGGTTTTTTAGTATTATTGTACATTACGCTCGATGAAATTATAAAAAAAACGACACAAGACCTTACTTAGCTATGTTTAAAAAGCCCAAATTATCCTTTTGGCAAATCTGGAATATGAATGTTGGTTTCTTTGGGATTCAATTCAGTTTTGGTTTACAACAGACCGCTGTCAATCCAATATTCTCCTTCCTTGGTGCTGCTCATGATGAACTACCTTTGTTGAATCTTGCCGGCCCGGTTACCGGATTATTAATTCAACCCATTATAGGAGCAATTTCTGATAAGACATGGCTTCCCAAATGGGGTGGAAGACGTAAACCGTTCTTTTTAATTGGGGCAATTGGTGGAAGTCTTTGTTTGCTGGCATTCCCATTTAGCCCGTCTTTATGGTTTGCAGTAGGGCTTCTATGGATTCTGGATGCTGCCAACAATACAGCAATGGAGCCCTATAGGGCCTTTGTTGGTGATAAATTACCAAACGAACAGTTGACCTTTGGATATCAAATGCAAAGCTTGTTTGTTGGTGCAGGAATAACCATCGCCAATTTCTCATTATTTCTTTTTCAGGATTGGTTCTCCGTTCCGTCAGAAGAAGCTTCAAGCTTATGCAGTACGGCAACAGAAACAGTTACCGCTATTCCAAAGTGGGTCTATTATTCTTTCTTCCTAGGAGCATTTGCCTCAGTGGCAACCATTACCTGGTCGGTCTGGAAAACTCCTGAGATTCCTCCTCTGGATGAAGAACTTAAACAACTGCAAGAATTCAAAAAACAACCATTTGTCCAACGACTATTCCATCCAATTAAGGAAATATTTTCTGCAATTGGAGATATGCCAAAGCTCATGTGGAGGCTATCTGTGGTCTATTTTTTTCAATGGTATGCCTTGTTTGTTTACTGGCAATTCATTACCCCTATGCTCCGAAATAGTTTATTTGGTGTTAATAATGCCGATTATGAACGTTTTGACGGAATTATGGCAGCCTGTAAGTCAGGTGCAGAAATTTCTGGACCAGACCTTACCTTTGCCCAAAACATACAGGCCGTTTCAGAACAAGCGCTTGCCCAGACTGGGTTGATGAATGGTACTTATAATTTGGTAACTATGTTCACTGCCTTAGCTCTGGTTCCTCTGGCACGAAAATTTAGCTCTAGCGGGGTTTATGTAATGAGCCTATTTATGGCGGCAGCCGCAATGTTGAGTATGCCTTTTATCAAAGACCAATTCTTACTATTGTTCCCCATGATTTTGTTTGGAGTTGGGTGGGCAGCCATGATGGGGATTCCCTATGCTATGGTTTCAAAAGTTATCGCTGAAGATAGAAGGGGCGTATATATGGGTATCGTGAATATGATGATCGTAATTCCCATGCTTATCCAAACCGTATCGTTCGGTTCAGTAATTAAGCATCTACTGGGCAATAGTGCCGTGAATGCAATTATATTTGGCGGAATATTTTTTCTAATTTCGGCCTTCCTTGCAATGCGCCTCAAAAGTACTATACCTAAAGATAAACTGGATGATAACATCCAACAAGGCGGTGCGTTTCATTAATAATCAATTATGAAATCAAAAGATATTGTTCATGAGTATTTTAAAAATACCTTTGACGATACCCTCGTATTAATTAAGCTCAATCCCCTGGACTTTACAGGTTCTGAAATGATTGTTCACTCCAACGGTAAAATTGAAATTACACATTTAAGCTTCGATGAAAACATCTATGAGGATCTTGATGTGGATCATTTTAAAAAAACCAGCCCTCTCGAATATAATTTATACTTAAATAAGTTAGTGTAAGTCATACTTTACCCGTCTTAAAGTTGAAGGGTCAGAAAAAGGCTCATAATGTGACTATTTTAACTATAATTAATATGAATTTTATCGGTATGAAGAATTTAATAAACATTAATATTTTAGCAGTTGTTGTTCTTTTTTGGTCCTGTGATAACAATGATTGTCTGCAAGGCGGAGGGTCTAGCCAAGAAATAAATCTTGAGCTTAGTAATTTTGAAGATATATCTGTTGGTGGTGCTATAAATATTGAATTGACTCAAGGCGCAACATTTGAAACTTTTCTGGTCGTTGAACCAGAATTAATTCCTGCACTTAAGTTTGGTGTGGAAAACAACGAACTTTATGTAACCACACGTAATGGTGAATGTATACGATCTTCAAGAACCATGATATTGAAAGTTACAGCTCCCAACTTCGATGAGATTTCTGTGGCTGGACAATCTGTTATTTCATCTGTGGGTGATCTTGATTTAGAGCGCCTGGTTTTATCGGTTGCTGGTTCTGCTGAATCCAATATTAGCGGGTTTGCTACCAGACAAGTCTTTCAGATTGATGGATCTGCAGACATAAACCATTTCGGATTGGACTCTAATGAATCCGAAATTACCATAAATGGAAGCGGTAATCTTGAATTAATTGCTGAGGAAGTACTGGATATTACCGTAAATGGATCAGCAGTAATTAAATACAAAGGAGCCCCACAAATCACCCAGGATATCTCTGGATCTTTAGATTTGATTAATGCGAACTAGTTGAAATTAAAAGCAGGAAACCTTTTAAACTGTTAAAGCCTTTCCTTAAATTTGCATTCTGGCAAATCGGTACGACCAGCTCCTGTCGAACTCCCCCAGGGCCGGAAGGCAGCAAGGGTAGATGGTTGTAGCGGTGCGATATTCGATTTGCCTTTTTTTTTATTCTTAATCAGGAAATTATGAAATTCTTTATTGACACTGCAAACTTATCGGAAATTCAGGAGGCTCAGGATTTGGGCGTTCTTGATGGCGTAACCACAAATCCTTCATTGATGGCCAAAGAAGGAATTACAGGAGAAGAAAATGTGAGAGCGCATTATAAGGCGATCTGTAATATCGTGGACAATAACGTGAGTGCTGAAGTAATTTCTACCGATTATGAACAAATGATCAGAGAAGGAGAAAGTCTTGCGAAAATAGATGATAAGATTGTGGTAAAAATTCCTATGATCAAAGATGGTGTTCGAGCCATAAAATATCTCTCTTCTAAAGGAATTCGTATCAATTGTACATTGATTTTCTCTGCTGGTCAAGCATTACTTGCCGCTAAAGCGGGTGCCAGTTATGTTTCTCCCTTTATTGGAAGACTTGACGATATTGCCACTGATGGTTTAGGATTAATTGAACAGATTGTCCATATCTATGACAATTATTCCTTTGAAACAGAAGTATTAGCTGCTTCGGTACGCCACACCATGCACCTTATCCAATGTGCTGAAGTAGGAGCAGATGTGGTTACCTGCCCATTAAAAGTAATTACTGGTTTACTTAATCATCCATTAACCGACAAAGGCTTGGCTGCATTCCTAGCAGACCATAAAAAAGCTGCTGAAGCTGCCGGACAGACTGCTTAGATTACCTATGTTTATCATTAAGATCAAGGGAAAGGCTAAAATACCTGATTACATTCAAATCAGAGATAGTAACTTTGTGTTGATCGCTTATTTTAGAGCTGACAGACCTTTAAAAAACTTAATAAAACTTGGTTTGGAAGGAAAAGAGGAAGCTTTAAGAATATTAATAGAGGCGCTACCCTTTGGAAAAATTCAAAAACTAAGCCTGTGAAAATGTCATTTACTGAGGATCATGTAGTAAAAGTTCAACAGGTCAATATCTTTCAGGACCATGAAACTGTACTGAGTGAGGTGAATTTCAATATTGAAAAAGGTGAGTTTGTATATATGGTGGGTAGAACAGGAAGCGGCAAATCGTCCTTACTTAAAACTCTTTATGGAGACCTTCCTCTACGGCTAGGCGATGTTGAAGTGGCTGGATTTAAAATTCGAAATATAAAAAAAAGTCAGATTCCTTTGCTTCGAAGGAAGGTAGGGATCATCTTTCAGGACTTTCAATTATTTGGAGATCGTACTGTAAATGATAATCTTCATTTTGTAATGAAGGCTACCGGCTGGAAAGATAAATCAAAAATTAAAGGCAGAGCAGCGGAAGTATTAATGAGAGTTGGGCTGGGATCGGTTGGGAACAAAATGCCGCATCAACTTTCTGGCGGAGAGCAGCAAAGAATTGTGATTGCAAGAGCATTAATAAATGAACCTGTTATACTTCTTGCTGATGAGCCTACTGGAAATCTTGACCCTGAAGTCTCTGATGGGATTTGTAAACTGTTTCAGGAAATTAATAAATCCGGAACCTCCATTCTCATGGCCACGCATGACCACGAGATTATTGAACGCTACCCTGAACGTATATTGAAGTGCGAAAAAGGTAAAATAATGGATTCTGCAGAGGGTAAATTTAAGCTTACCTAGTAATCAAAATCAATTTTCACATCCCCATACTCTGAGTTTATACTTATCTGAGACTTTGGTGTTCCTTTTCCCATTACCCCATGATATTCACTTTGATTACTGCTTTCATGGATTTCACTGAAATCAAAATCACCTTCTGGGTATCTCAAATTACAATAGCGGAAATTGCCATCAAACCTAGCAGTGAACCCTTTTTCAAAGATCAGTCGTGAACTGGCATACCCTGATCTTAGTCGCACCATTTCAAAATCTTTAGAGATCCAATCAACATTTACTCCACTCCCATATTTACATTCCAATAACAGTTTTTTGCTAAGTTTTGCTACTCTCATCCCGCCATATTTTATGTCTCCCTCAATACTGACAGCTTCCCCTACATTTACATTTCCATATTTGTTCTCAATGTACATTTTTCCAATTTTGTTGAATTCAAGTTTAGAATATTTGGAATAAACTTCCATTTCTCCCATTCGTTCAATCGTCATATTGGAGTAGCTTATTTCCAATTCTCCGTTATTTAAAGATTCTATTTCACCGGAGCCATAGCCCAGGGCTATAAACGACTTTCCTTTTACATTTCGAACTTTCATATTTCCATACTTGATTTCAAGCTCAAGTCGTCCATCAAAGTCTGCTAGATAGAACGATCCATATTTGTTTTTAACATTCAATGGATTAGCCTTAGGCATGAAGACTTTATAGTCAATGGAGAAATTGTCTGACTTGCCTGTATTTATGGAGCCGTTAATTTTAGTCTCAATACTGACTACTGAGCTACTTTCTGAAATATCAAAATCAATATTATTTAGAATTTCATCTGCTCTTGCTTCGGATCGCTTTTTAATAGTGACAATAATATCCAATTTCACCTCGTCTTTTGCCCAGGTCTCAATATGGACTTCTCCGTATCGATTATCAATTCTTAATAATGTAGAATTATTGGTCTTAAAGGTTTTATGAACTTCCTTGGTCTTTTCAACTTGTCCATTCGCTGTTCCAATGAAAACGAATAATATGAGTAGCAAAAATATCTGATTATGCGCTAGTGTTCTCATCTTCTTTAATGGTTTTAATGTTTCTTATAATATTCAACTGTTCATTAAGGAGATTGATTCTGAGTTGTAAATTCAATATCATTGCATCCTTAATTTTCTCGTCCTGTACCTGCTGATATTCTAATTGCAATTCAGAGTACATCTCGTCTAATCGCTGAATTTCCTGGGTGAAGTCTTTTTTGATTTCAGGAGACAACTCTGACTCTTGAATCTCTACTATTTTCTGATTGATTACAGAAAAATAGTAATCCTCCGCCATTACAAACTCATCCTCTGGTTCCTCCAACTGTGCAATAAATGGAGTAGTAGAATCAGATTGACTTACCTTATCCACAATCAGGTAAGTAGATAACATCAATAACATGACTGCAGCTGCCTTCCAATACCATGCGGTATTCATATTGGCCCTTTCATCACCTAATCCATCCCTGATATTTTTCCAGGCTTCTGAGGATGGAGATTCAGCATCAAACTCACTTCGATGCTCATTAATGTATTTTTCCAATTGATCAGCCATAAATCACCTCCTGTGTTAACAATGATCTGATTTTGTTTTTCGCTCGATTATATTGTGATTTTGATGTAGACTCTGTTATTCCCATAATTTCTCCAATCTCTTTATGATCGTAGCCTTCAAATTGATAAAGTGTAAATACCTGCTTGAAGCCATTGGGTAAAACACTTACTGCTTTCTTAATTCTGTCTACACTCATGATCATCTCTTTTCTTTCTTCATGGGAAATAGAATCTTCAATTTCCATATGCTCATCATCTAAAGGAGTTACCTTTAGCTTTTTTTTGTTCAGTTTATTGAGTGCATTATTGATTATAATCCTCTTTAACCATGATCCAAAGGTGGCATCACCCCTGTACTGATTCAGGTTTTTAAACGCACTAATAAACGATTCCTGGAGCACATCCTGCGCTTCTTCAGAGTCTTGAACAATTCTCAAAGCCGTATTATACATGGCTTTGGAATATAAATCATAAAGCTGACGTTGTGCACTCCTTCGACCCGACTTACATTCTTCAATTAAGTCGTGATGAATATTTACTTGTATATTATCCAAATCCTAACCTTCTAGTAAAATGACAAGAGAATAATAGTAAAGTTGCAGATCTTTTAAAAAAAAATCCAAACTTATTGAAGATAGGATGAAAAAAGAGGGTTTAGTTATTCAGTGCTTCTTTAGAAATTATAGCGAGATAAAATTCAGGAGCAATTTTTAGGGCCTCATCAAACATTTCCGCAGCTTTGACTTTATCTCCACCATCCTGAGCAATCAGACCTTTAAAATTGTATACAGCCGCTCTCATAGGAATTTGCTGTTGTTCATTATTTTCTCCACTGAATAACAAGTTCATGGTCAAGGATTGTTCATCTTCAATTATTGAAGTAGCATTGTTCTCAAATTCAGTGAATCGCTTAAGTTGGTATTGCAGGTAGGTTATTTTATAAAGCGTAACAATATTATTTTGTATCAAATATAGGGACTCATAATTGGTCAGAGCTTGCTCATTTAGCCCCAGATTCTCAAAGGAAATTGCAGACATTTCCAAGGCAGGGGGATGTTTGGGTAACTTAGATAACATTTCTTTACAAACTAATGCAGCAGATGCAAATTGGCGATAATCAAAGTACAAAAATGCAAGGGAATCCAGCAAAGAAAGATCATCCGGGGCAATAGAAATCAAATGATAAAGTGCCTCTCTGGCTACAGCTACATCATTAAACTTCATGGCATTCAAATACACTTCCTGATTATGCTTAAAGTCTTCACTTAATTTCGGATCAGTTTGTGCAGTTGCACTTATTCCGAGAATAAAAATTGAAAATGTTAAAAACAATACTCTACTTATACTTTTCATAACTATTCTGACTTTTCTAATTTTTGCTTTCCAATATCCTTCATCAACGAGAAGGCCTCTTCGTATACATTTTTGATCGTACCTTCCAAAATAGCCTCTCTTACTTCTTCTTTTATTTCACCAACTACTTTGGAAGGCCCTAAATTAAAATATTTCATTATATCTTCCCCACCAATTGCCAATTTAAAATTTCTCATTTCATCTTTTTCCTCCACTTCTTCCATCTTCTTCTCTACATTTCTGAAATTTTGAAGATATTTCTTCACTTTTTGATCATTCTTAGAGGTAATATCGGCACGGCAAAGAGTCATCAGGTAATCAATATCCTCTCCTGCCTCAAACAATAGTCTTCTTACTGCTGAGTCAGTGATCTCCTCCTTAGCCAGGGCAATGGGTCTTAGATGTAATCGTACCAATTTTTGTACCAATTTCATCCGTTCATCCATAGGTAGTTTCATTCTACGAAAAATACCCGGGACCATTCGAGCTCCTTTATCCTCATGGCCATGAAATGTCCAACCCACTTTTTTATGAAAATATTTAGTAGCCGGTTTAGCAATATCATGTAAAATAGCCGCCCATCTTAACCATAAGTCATCGGTTTCCTTCGAAATATTATCAAGGACTTGTAAAGTGTGATAAAAATTATCCTTGTGTGATTTACCATCGATCGTTTCTACTCCCTGTAAGGCAATCATTTCCGGGAAAATCAAATGCAGTAATCCAGAATGGAAGAGCAACTTAAAACCGTAAGAGGGAGTTTCTGTAAGAATAATTTTATTGAGTTCGTCAATTATTCGCTCGCGTGAAACAATCTTAATTCTTTCCTTATTGTCCTGTATTCCATAAAAGGTATCAGGATCAATATCAAACGTCAACTGTGATGCAAAACGAATGGCCCTCATCATCCGCAATGGGTCATCCGAAAATGTAATATTCGGATCTGTGGGTGTTTTTATATTCTTTTTATTTAAATCTACCTGCCCACTAAATGGATCTATCAATTCGCCATAGTTCGATTTATTCAACCCTATTGCCATGGCATTGATGGTGAAATCTCTACGATTCTGATCATCTTCAAGAGTTCCGGACTCCACAACGGGTTTTCTGGAATCACTATGGTAAGACTCTTTTCTGGCTCCTACAAATTCCAATTCAAGGTCACCATAATTGACCATAGCGGTTCCGAAATTTTTAAATATAGATATTTTTGACTTTCCTGTGGCTTTGGCCACCAGTTTTGCAAGAGTAATGCCATTCCCTACACACACAAAATCCATGTCTTTGGAGGGGCGTTTTAGAATAAGGTCCCTGACATACCCACCTATTACATAGGTTTCCAGGCCGAGTTCATCAGCAGACTTGCCAACAATCTCAAAAACTTGGTTCTTATCCAGTTCCTTTCGGTAATTCATTTTCCCAAATCAGATTTTGGGCAAATATAAGGGATTTTAATGATTATAAAGGGTAATTAAAAAGTTGGACAAGGGACGAATTTTTCCTTCCTTTTAATTCTTCTACGTTTTTGTACGGTAAGATTATACATTAATGAGAGCTCATGTGCTCCGCCAGCATTCACTCCAAGTTCTGATACAGTAATATCATAACTATAGGCGAGATCCCATTTATCAAATTCCAGACCAAACATAAATGCTACCGCATCATGACTCATATTATCTGCTTCATTTTGCTGAATAGGAATTCCCCTGTAAAATAAGCCAACCATAATGGGGTTGTAATTGAATTGAAAACCAATATCCAACTGATCGAATTTACCTTGAGTTCGATAGAGTAAAGACGGTGCAATACTTGCAGTACGCTCCCTTTTCCTTGGACCCTTGTAGAGTGGTATTCTAACTCCGATATGAATTTGAGTTTTCATAGGCAGCTTACTATCTCCTTCAATCAGAGATTGATCAGGTTCATTCATATGCTGAGCAGATATCCCAGCCCAAAAAATTTCATTATAAACCAATAACCCAGCTCCAATATCAAAGAATCCTGTATTCCCTAATCTTGCTATTGCAGGATCAATCGATATGGGTGTCTGCCCTCCATTAAAATTAGGATCCAGCTGATCTCCGAATAGAAGTTTTTGAATATTTAAATCTCTAATAGAATAACCTACCTGAAGACCAGGTGAAACTACCCAATTATTAGCCATATGTATCTTATAGCTATAAATACCCGCAACCGTCGTTGACTTCAATGAAGCAGTTCCCACTTTATCTGCGACCAGCAATAAGCCCAGTCCGCTATTAAGGTTAGCCAAATTATAATCGTAAGAAAAAGCAAACGTATTAAAGGCTTCAGGCAAACTAGGCCATTGAATCCTGTTATTTACAATAAATCTATGTTCAGGAGTAGTCCCTGCAAATCCAGGATTTAGATACAGTGGTTGTGCATAAAACTGGGTAAAATGAGGATCCTGTGCATAACAGTTGATAACTGTTATACTCATTATTAATCCTAAAAGTAGTTTTCTTAGCATCTTATGCACATTAAATTAAAACTTTTATCTCACAACAGTAACATCCCCTACCGAGGTCACTACTTCATTATTTTTCAATCGAACAATCACTTTATAAATATATACATCCTGCTTGGCAATTTGTCCACGGTAATAACCATCCCATCCTCGATCTTCTGAGAAGCTCTCAAAAATCAAATTACCCCATCGATCAAATATTTGCATATGGAATTCAACCACATCCCTGAAAACTGGAATGAATATATTATTCGAATTTTCTCCTCCCATCAGGTTCTCATTGACATTCCCTTCGCTATCATTAGGGCCGCCTGAACTAGGAGTAAATACATTAGGAACTCGGATATCATCTGCTTCAATTACCTCGACCTGTGTAATGAGCGTATCCGCACAACCAAACTCATTAGCGGCGATTAAGGTAATATCATAGAATCCTGTTTCCGTATATTTATGTATCGGGTTGTCAATAGTGTTGGTAGTCATTGCTTCGGTACCATCATCATAAAGTGTATCTATTATCGTTCCCGCTAATCCTGAAATCATATGACCATCTCCAAAGTCCCAGGTATACCGGTCAGCACCAATAGATAGATTGGAGGTTTCGAGCACTTGATCTGGAATTTCCACTACTTCTAAAGGTCGGTTTCTGAATATTGCCACCGGCAATTCATTAACCTGAATAATTTCATTCTTAATCTCCTGAACAATGGCTCCAATAGAGTTTGTAACTTCAAGAGATACCGTGTACAATCCTGGATCTGTATAAACATGAACAGGATTGGCTTCCCCAACGGGGCTGAAGGTACCATCCCCAAAATTCCAGAAATATGAATTAGGATCTTCAAATTCTGCCTGCTCAAAGAACTGAACCGTTAAAGGGGAACATCCTTCATCTGGATTAAAGGTGAAGTCAACTGTTGGAGGAACCGGAATAATGGAAACCCCATTCGCAGCAGAGCTAATACATTGCCCATAAGTAATGGTCAGATTCACAGAATAATTACCATCTAATGGGAAATATTCATGAACAGGCATCTCGAAGGTACCTGTGGTAATCGCACCATTGGGATGAGTCACATTAACAGGGTTGGTTCCTACTCCTGATATCGTTGCTCCATCTCCAAAGTCCCAATCAAAGGTTAGATTAGCTACTGCAATGGCCGTAGTAGATCCGCTGGCATCAAAATTGAACGTTGTATTAACATTCACTACCTGAGGAACATTCGGTGTTACATCTATTAATGCCGTAATATTCTGCAATCCAATAATGTCAACCGGTGTTGGATCTACCGTACCATTACATCTTGGTGCATTGGAATCAATTACAGATACCAGTGTATAGGTTGTATTTACTGTAGGTGTTACCGTTTCAAGATGTCCATTTGAAATACCAATTAAGGTAGTATTTGAAATACCATTATTAAAAGTAACATCAAATGGACCCGTACCGGTCAAGGTAAATTCTAGAGAAGCTCCAGTACATGCATCCCCATTGCCTACAAAACTTACCGTAGGTAAGGTATGAACGGTAATCGGTACTGCAGCAGATGTAGCTGGAGGAGTACATACTCCGGTAACAATAACACGATATGAATTTCCGTCAAATGTATCAGGCACTGTTGATAAAGTTAAGTTAGGTGAATTTGTACCAGAATAAACTCCACCGTCTGCAATTGGATTAAAACCTGCACCTGAATTTTCCTCCCATTGGTAGGTAATTCCTGTACCTATTGCCGTAACCTGAAGGGTAAGATTATCCCCGTCACAAATTGGGGTTGCTGAAGGTTCAACCACAACTGAAGGCAATTGGTCAACAATTAATACCACAGGGCTACTTATTTGCTGTAATAATGGAGGTACGCATGCACCATTAAGAATTACCCGGTATTGATTGGAAGACATTCCCAGAGTCACATTATTTACTGTGAGTATATCTGTGTTGGTACCGGTAAATTGGACCCCATCTGCTATATCAAAGAATCCTCCTCCACTGTTTTCCTGCCATTGAAATATCAGACCAGTACCAGAGGCCGCTACCTGGAATATTGCATTTTCATTCTCGCAAGCAGTGGTATTGGTAGGTTGTGTGGTAATTTCAGGTCCGGTATTTACTGTCAAAGTAGCGGGAGCAGATATATCCGTTCCACATGGATTGTTTACAACCAGTCTGTATTGATATCCATTAATAGTATCTGGTGCATTAAATATGCTTAATGTTCCCGAAGAGGTTCCAAAATAAATGCCACCATCTGCAATTGGCAGGAATCCTGAACCAGAGCCATCATCTTCTTCCCATTGGAAAGTAAGGTTATTAGCTGCATTTAAGGATACCCCGAAAGTCGTATTTTCTGTTTCGCAAAGAGTTACATCTGCTGGTGGAACCGTAACTACCGGCAGCAGTTGTACCGCCAAGTCCATGGTATTAGTAATACTGTTACAACTTCCATTTCCAAAGGCTTCCAGTGTTAAGGTGACAATAGTTCCTGCATCTGCTGCATCCGGGGTATAAATAGGAGTCAATAAGGTTGGATCGTCAAAGGTACCGGCTCCGCTACTGGTCCACATCAGGCTGCTAAAATTCAATACAGAAGGTAAAGTAACGGATGTAGATAAATCAAAAGGTACTCCCTCACACGTTTCCTCATTAGAACCAGCATCTACAACAGGAAGTGGTGTTATGGTCAGTAACATATCATCGC
>Ga0316204_10009414_pt1 | contig 13064 bp, 8 predicted proteins | sample 6monrhotite_MG_2_FD_205661 | JGI IMG/M metagenome (GOLD analysis project Ga0316204, IMG submission 205661) | Microbial mat bacterial communities from mineral coupon in-situ incubated in ocean water Damariscotta River, Maine, United States -... | ecosystem: Environmental > Aquatic > Marine >... | reverse complement strand
TGGAACTCTATTCATTATGATCAAGCTAAATTATTGATTCACCTAGAGGCTAAAATATTCACCCAGTGTGCCGTATGATATAAGTAAGTCTTACGGCTTTTCTTGCATTCGCCAACGACTTCTGCCACTATTAATTACGCTAACATTTGCGATTAAATCTTTAAACACTGGCTTATATCATACAAATGATTCGAAAGTATTTACCCATTCTCCTTGCAGCATTGGTTCTATTGCAATCAATTGCGGCATCTGCTGACGCTCAGCAGTTTCATTTGGATGAGGGTGGTGCGTTTGCATATGACCATGTTTCGAGCAGTGTTGACAATCTTTCTGCCGTAGAGTCCTCTTCTGAGCATCATTGTTGTCATTGTCATGGTTTTCTAAACATTGCTTTGCTTAGTAATGATAATAACCGCGTGATATTTCCTCTTAACTGCGCTGCGTCGTACGCGCGTACAGATTACTTTTTCCATTTCTTTTCTCCAGATATACGCCCTCCTATCCTTTAGTCAAGCATCCATTTAATTTTTGGCCAAGCCCTAGTCTTGGTATTTGACTTATTTTATTTTAAGGATATCTATATGTTTAGGTGTTTTCATAAGTGCTTGATAATGGGGATGTTATTAGCCCTTTCTTTTTCGGGGGTGGTGTTATCTGCCACCTCTACGACTTCAACCACTTCGTGGGCTGATTGGTTTAATCAACAGATAAATGAGAGTCCAGAGGTCGTGTCCGCTAGAGAAAAAATGAATGCGGCACTTTCTTTGGCTGAAAGTCGTGAACAGCCCCTTTACAACCCTGAACTTGAAACAGAGTATGAGCGTGAAGCTTCGTACAACAACTACCGTATTGGCGGTAGACAAACGATTGACTGGTGGGATAAACGTGGAGCGCGCAAGCAACAAGCGAATTTTAGTCGTATTGCTGAGCAGCAAGTCTTTAACTTTACAGTGCAAATAAAAAAGGCCGAAGCACTTCAATATTTAATAGATTGGTCTGCCGCTAGCCACGCGTCAAAGCTTGCGCTTAAACAGGAACAGCAATTAGACATCTTACTTGGTTTAATTAAAGCGCGGCAAAAGGGCGGCGATTTAGGGCAAATAGATGCAGAGCTTGCCTATTTAAGTCTGTCACAAACGTTAAATGTGACAGCAAAAGCACAAGTAAGACTCAAAAAAATAGAGATGCATTTACGAGAGTTGCTCCCCCGTTGGACTTCAACATTGTCTTTAATACCTGACGAATTTTGGATGATCAAGACTTCTTTGCTCAAAAATTCTGAGAAGGCAAAGGCATGGGTAAATCAACATCCAAAGGTAATTGCAGCTAGAGCACAGGCAGAGGTATTGCAACAATCTGCAGCACTGGCGCAAAAGGAAACTAAATCAGACCCAACTTTTGGTCTGAATGCCGGAAAAACGACTGGTGATAATGTGGTGGCATTGAGTTTCTCAATTCCCTTGAATATTAGAAATAATTTCAAGGCACAAGCGCGTGCCGCTAGTCAGGATGCCTTGTCGGCAGAAGCACAATATCGAATGATCAAACGGAAGCAACACTTTGCGATTGAAGCAAGCGAGTCGACCCTCTTGGAATATCAAGAACGCTTTAAGCGGTGGCAGTCACTTATGGAAGGCCGTGGAGAGCGAATTAGTCGTCTTCTTGAAAAACAATGGCGTAGTGGTGATTTAAGTACAGCAGACTACTTGGTGGCGTTGCAGCAGCGAACAGAAGGTCTGTTAGCCGGCATAGAGTTGCGGGCACAGTTTCAGTCATCGACCCTCGATTGGTTATTACAGACGGGCCAAATCACTGTTACTATAGAGCAGCTTGCACGATAACAAATTTTGGAATAAGACTATGAAAGAAACATTAAAACTATTTACCTTGAGCATTTTTCTATTCGCTATGAGTAGTAACATTATTGCCGAAGACCGGCATGAGCATGATGGTGAGAATGAACAAGGGCATTCTGATGAAAGTAAACATAATGCCGCAAGTGGCCAGAATGTTCCTGAACGCGAAAGCGAAGGCGTTGATATTTCATCCAAACAGGCTGCGCTGGCAAATATTACCGTGGAAGAATTAAAAGCCAAAGTGGTGAATTATCAGGTTTATGCGCCGGGTGAACTTAACGCAAATGGCTATACAAGTTATGTTGTTTCGCCTCGGGTGGATTCAGTGGTGTTGCGAAGACATGCCGCGTTAGGTGATCGGGTTAAAAAAAACCAAGCTTTAGTGACGCTTTTTAGTGAAACGGTAGCAGATACACAAGCGGCTTTCCGTATTGCAAATTCTGAATGGTTGCGGGTAAAAAAATTAGGCCGTAAAACTGTAGGCGCCAAGCGATTTATCACCTCTAAAGCTGATTATGATGCTTCTTATGGTCGACTATTAGCGTTTGGCTTAACGCCAAGTGCCATTAAATCGCTGTTGAAAAATACACGGAGTCTTGGTGAGTACACATTAATTGCCGCCATAAACGGCACTGTATTGTCTGATGATTTTCATCAGGGCCAGCGTGTACTTTCTGGGCAAGCACTGATGGAATTAGCCGATGAAAAAACATTGTGGGTAGAAGCGAGTTTAGCGCCGACACTACAAATGGAATTCCCGGTAGGCACTCTCGCTCAGATTAAAGTGGGGCAGTCGCTTTTTAGTGCCACGGTTAGTCAAGAGGCACACACCATTGATCTTCAAACGCGAACACGAATAGTCCGTTTGATTGTTGAAAATGAGAAGCATCAGTTACATCCGGGGCAATTTGTAGATGTCTATTTTTCTTTTATGACAAAAAGCCCGGTGATGAGCTTACCTGAATCTGCACTAATGCGAGGTGCCGATGGTGACTGGACTGTTTTTGTGGAATTTGAACCGGGGCGCTTTAAGGCGCAAGAAGTTGAGTTAGGGCGCATGTTAGGAACACAGCGCGAAATTATGGGTATTCCTCAAGGCACTCGCGTGGTTAGAGAAGGGGCATTTTTTGTTGCTTCGCAGATCGCCAAGAGTGGCTTCGACCCACATAATCACTAACCGACCAGAAGGAAGAACACTATGTTAAATCGTTTAATCGACTGGTCAGTAACCAACCGGTTGTTGGTGGTGATTGGTCTGCTGGCATTATCTGCCTCAGCACTATTTATTATTCCCAGTTTGAATTTAGATGCATTTCCGGATGTCACCAATGTTCAAGTTTCAATTAATACCGAAGTTCCAGGATTGGCGTCTGAGGAAGTCGAACAACTGGTTACCTTCCCCATAGAGTCTGTCATGTATGCCTTGCCAGATGTGGAGGAGGTTCGCTCTATTTCTAAAACAGGCCTGTCGGGTATTACTGTGGTTTTTAAAGAAAGTACCGATCTCTATTTTGCCCGACAATTGGTTTTTGAACGGCTACAATCCGCCAAAGAGCTTATCCCAAAAGGTGTTGGCACGCCTCAAATTGGGCCTAATACTTCAGGGCTTGGCCAAGTTTATCAATATCTTTTATTGGCGGATGCAGATTCAGGCTATGACGCGATGTCTTTGCGAAGCCTGAATGACTGGGTCGTGAAACTATTGCTGATGCCTGTTGAAGGTGTTACCGAGGTTTTATCTTTTGGCGGTGATGTTCGGCAATATCAGGTTAATCTCAACCCTTCTCGTTTATTGGCTTACAAGTTGAGCCAGAATGATGTTGTTCAAGCGCTTGAAGCAAACAATACCAATGCGGGTGGGTGGTATATGAATCGGGGGCAAGAGCAGCTTGTCATTCGAGGCGTTGGGTGGTTAGCGCATGACGAGCAAGGGTTAGAAGAATTGCGTCAGGTACCCCTTAAAACAGTCGATGGTACGGTAATAACCGTTGCCGATGTGGCGACGGTTGAATTAGGAAGTGAGATTCGTCAAGGGGCTGTAACCATGACCCGTCGTGATAAGCAGGGCAATGTTGAGTCAATGGGTGAGGTGGTCTCTGGGATTGTGTTAAAGAGAATGGGCGCTAACACCAAAGCGACGATTGACGGGATCAATAGTCGTGTCGAGTTGATCAAGCAGGCATTACCAAAAGGTGTGAGTTATGAGCCGTTTTATGACCAAGCAAATTTGATAGAGCAAGCTGTCGATACCGTCGCGAAAGCGCTTGTTGAAGCATTTGTGTTTATTGTTATTGTGCTGGTGTTGTTTCTGTTAAATATTCGTGCAGTCCTTTTGGTTCTGATCGCAATCCCTCTTTCCGTAGGAATGGCGTTAGCTGTAATGGCTTATAACGGCTTATCAGCCAACTTGATGTCTCTTGGTGGGCTCGCTGTAGCAATTGGCATGATGGTTGATGGTTCGGTCGTCATGATGGAAAATATTTTCAAGCACCTAAGCCATCCAGACGGTCAACATGATGCTGAGCATGCAGCACAGTTATCGGAAGGAGGGGTTGATCCTTATGATGTTACCAAGGATTCTAACGTAGGTTTGCGCATTCAGGAAGCTGCACGAGAAGTGGCTAAACCGGTGTTTTTTGCAGTGACTATTATTATGGTGGTCTTCGCTCCCTTGTTTAGCCTTGAAGGGGTAGAAGGTAAACTTTTTCAGCCTATGGCGGTCAGTATAATGATTGCGATGGCTGCTTCATTAGCGGTGTCGTTGGTTGTTGTACCTGCACTAGCAAGTTATTTTTTCCAACGTGGCATTAAAGTTAGAACCAGTCCATTAGTGACAATATTGGAAAAGGCGTATCGTTTTACCTTAGCCAAAGCAATGAAACATACCTTAGGGGTAGTGGTTGGTGCGATGATTTTATTGTCGGCAGCATTGCTGCTTGTTCCTCATCTAGGGACAGAATTTGTGCCTGAGTTGGAAGAGGGAACCATTGATTTACGCGCAACGCTTGCCCCATCTTCGAGTCTTGAAACTGCTCTAGACGTCGCGCCAAAACTGGAAGCGATGCTGATGGAATTTCCTGAAGTCACGTATGCTTCTAGCCGGATAGGGCGTGCGGAAATAGGGGGTGACCCAGAACCCGTGAATAACATTGAAATATATATAGGACTTAAGCCTACAAAAGAGTGGACTAGTGCAACTAATCGCCCCGCATTACAAGCATTGATGGAAGAAAAGTTGGTGCAATTTCCGGGGTTATTGTTGAACTTTTCACAACCGATCGCAACTCGAGTAGATGAATTGCTGTCTGGTGTTAAAGCGCAATTAGCCATTAAATTGTTTGGCCCTGATCTCTCGGTATTAGCAAAAAAAGGGCAGGAAATACAGCAAGCAATCAAGACGATAAAGGGCACTAGAGATGTAGCAATGGAACAAATTGAAGGGGAGTCCCAATTGGTCGTAAAACCCAATCGGCGTCAACTGTCGCGGTATGGGCTATCGGTTGGCGATGTCATGTCAATCGTTCGTGAAGGTTTGGGCGGTGTCGAAGCAGGCCAAATTATTAACGGAAATGAACGGTATAATATCTATGTTCGCTTGGGCCAGTCTTTCAGGTCTGATCAGCAGAAAATAGCCGACTTAAGATTGCAATCACCGACTGGCGCATGGGTGCGCTTGGGTGATGTTGCCAATATCAATATCGAGTCTGGGCCACCTCAAGTGCGAAGGGATGATGTACAACGGAGGGTTGTTATTCAAGCAAATGTGCAAGACCGAGATATGGGAAGCGTTGTCGCCGATATTCGTCAAGCAATTAATGAAAAGGTAGATTTGCCACCCGGGTACTCGGTTGATATTGGTGGGCAATTTGAGAATCAACAACGCGCGCAACAGCGGTTGATGATTGTGGTTCCCCTATCCATCGCACTGATTGCCTTGATTCTTTACTTTGCATTCACATCCGTTGGCCAAGCTTTACTGATCCTTGTTAATTTACCCTTAGCAATGATAGGAGGCATTGTGGCGCTGTACCTGTCTGGCCAGTACCTCTCTGTTCCTAGTTCAATTGGCTTTATTACACTCTTTGGCGTAGCTGTATTAAATGGCGTCGTTATGGTGGAAGCCATTAACCTGAGAATAGAAATGGGTGAAAAAGATGTGGCTAAAGCAGTGTATGAAGGTGCTGTTTCTAGATTGCGGCCGGTCTTGATGACTGCCATCGTGGCGGCACTAGGCCTGATTCCAATGATATTATCATCGGGGGTGGGCTCAGAAATTCAGCGGCCGCTAGCAACGGTGATCGTGGGTGGGTTGGTAACAGCGACATTCTTAACATTATTCGTTTTACCTGTGCTTTACGCTTGGTTTTCCAAAGGAAAAATAGCAGATATGCGTTAAATGAACGGTGTTGATCTTTTTCAAGATGCGCTTTTACTTTGCATTCGAGATCAACACCGATTATTTTATGGGAGCCTTTTGGCAAAAGTCTTATCAGGATTTAGCGTGAAATGATTAAATCATCAACCCTTGTATTGTGGAGTATTCTGACGAGTACTGTCTTTTCAGGCTTCGTGATTGCAGGCCCTGAAGTTAAGAAATCAGTAGCCGATTTTTCAACAGCGAGCCTTGTTGGTTGGGAGCCCATTGAATTTAACTCAGAAACAAAGTATCACTTTGTTAAAAATGAAGGTGCTTGGGTGCTTCAAAGCAATAGTCAAAACTCGGCATCGGGGCTTATTCGTAAACAAAAAATAGATATTCGTAAATTCCCTTACTTGAATTGGCGTTGGCTTGCGAAAACAAGATTAGGGCCAAGAAATGAGCAAAGTAAGAAAGGCGATGATTATGTTGCGCGTATCTATGTCGTAGTTTCTGATGGCTGGTTTTTTTGGCAAACCAAAGCATTGATGTATGTTTGGTCAAGTCAGGGTGAAAAAGATGCTGTTTGGCCAAATGCCTATGCGCCCGATAATACCTTGATGATGGCGATACGTACCTCGAAAGATGCATCAAATACATGGTTTTATGAAAAGCGAAATGTCTATGAAGATTTACAAAAATGGCTAGGGAAGTCGATAGACCAGATTGATGCCATTGCCATTATGACTGATACTGACGATGGCCATTTAGAGGCTTCAGCAATGTATGGGGATATTTACTTTTCCAGTGAATAAATATCAATTAGTATTTTTTTGCGTTAATTTCTACAGTACTATGCTCGTAATGTATCTTTGCTTGAGTCGTATAAATAGACGGCATGACTGAAAATAAACACACCTAATGATAATAAAAGGATCATCAATGAATAAGAGACGCTGTATATCAACACTTTTGGCCCCCTGCCTGTTTTTTACATTATCCTTTCAAGTTTTTGCAGAAAATGATCGCGCCTCCGATATGGCTCAAAAATTAAATCAAATGCCAGATATCTATGGAAATATTCAGTTTGCGGAGGTCATGATGAACCCTCGTAAAGGGATCACAACTAATGAATTTAAAGATAATGGCTCTACCTTGGGTATCAAGCACTCTCATGCGCTTACAGAAGGTGTTGATGCATTTTTTAAAGCTGAATTTGAGTTTGCAGCAGATAACCGTTCAACGAGTGCGGGTATTAATAAAATCGACGAAGCGTATATTGGCTTAAAAGGTGATTTTGGTTCTGCGCAAGTTGGTTCTGATGATACGGTGTATGAGTGGATAAACTTAATTGATACTTCAGAGCTTAAGCATAGCGGAACAGGTGAGCTAGCAAAAATTCTGATAGATGGTGCAGGCGAGCTGGCAAGAATTCAGTTCGATGGTGCGGGGAAGATTATTCGAAATGAGGGTGATAATTTTCAATACACCTCTCCAGAAATAAGCAAAGGTCTTGTGCTAGGACTCACTGTACCCTTTGATAGTGATACTACCTTTGGAGGCGCGGCCGCGGCAAAATATACGTTCAATGATTTTGATTTTGGTGTTGCCTATGCTTTGGGTCGCCAAGAGGGGCTATATGAGGTTGGAGATAGCTATGGCTTGTCAGCCAGATACTTAATGGGAGACCTGACGCTGGTTGCGCAATACGAAGGCAGAAGTAAAGGACAGTCTTTAGAAGGAAGAAAATTTTGGGGGCTTGAGGGGCTTTATGTCATGGGCACAAATATTTTTACGCTCGCGTATAGTTCGGTTTCTCATAATCCATCTTCATTGAGTAATACTTCTAAAATTTATGTTCAGGCTTTGCATAATTTATCTTCTAATGCTTATGTTTATCTAGAATATTATACTTACACTAATGTATATGGCATTAAAAATAATGATAAAAAGGTCATGGTGGCAGGTGCTACGTATATGTTTTGATGCGAGTCGTGTCAGGATTTTTTGAAAGTAGAGTAATACCCCCTAGGAAGCACTTGCTTTGGCAACAGAAATAGAATTGAAATTACAAATTATCGGCGGACCCGAAGGGTTGATGATTTCGAAGATAAAAGAGTGTCTGAGCGGTTTAAAGATCGATCCTCAGCTCAAAGTAAGTCGGCTTACTAATACTTACTTTGATACTTCTTTATGCCAATTAAGTGAACTGAAAATGGCATTAAGAATCAGAGAAATGGCTATGCAGAATGAAACCCTATTCATTCAAACCTTCAAAACAAAAGGATGTTCAGTTCAAGGCTTAAGTCAAAGAGGTGAATGGGAGTGGCCCGTACTTAGTTTGTCAATTGATGCATCTCGTTTGCTCGCGTGTGAAGCATGGCCAAAAGAGGTCGATTTAAACGAGCTCCACGCGCTATTTGAAACTAACTTTATCCGTCATCAATGTGAATTCGATTTCCAAGACAGTCGTATTGAGCTTGCATTAGATCAAGGCGAAATAAAATCAAAAGATCAGATTGAACCGATTAACGAAATTGAACTTGAATTAAAGCAAGGCCAAGAAGGTGATTTAATTTCGTTGGCAGGTCATCTAAAAAAAGCGATAGCTTTAGCGCCGTCAGATATCAGCAAAGCTGAGAGAGGATACCGTTTACACGCGTAACTATGGGCTCAAAGTGTATCGAGTGAACCTATGAATGCTACGTGACTGTTTTGGGTCAAATCTTTACAAAACACGCAGGTGTAAACAATGATGTTGATGACAGAGATTGATTTATGGATGGATGAGGCGCCTGAGTTTATTAAGCACAAGCTCAAACGTTTTTGGTCAGAAATACTTATTTATTATCAACCAATCAACGCTACATCTATCAACGCGATACCAGCTAATGCTGCAACAACTAATGCCACAATAAGAAACTCTCAAGCAGACAATCAATCTTCCGAATTAGCGCCGAAAGTTTGGCCGCTTCATGAGTGTCCATACTCCGTTCTTTTTATAAAAGAATTAATCGCTATCTGCTCACGTAGTGACTTTGTTCGTGAGTCTCTTGCTCGTTATCCTCACTGGTTATCACTCTTGGCAGACGAAACTGCCTCTGCCAATGCAAAGCTACATTGTTCAAAAAATATTAGCGACTATCGAGCAGCGTTATTGAATTGCTGCGAGCATTTAGAAGATGAATCTTCATTTATGGTCGCTATTCGTGAATATCGTCGGTTTGAAATGATCAGAATTATTTGGCGAGATTTATTAAAGATTGCTTGTTTTGAAGAGACTGTGAAGGAGGTTACTTACTTAGCAGACGTCTGCGTATTAGTGGCTTTGGATTTTGCTCAAAAGAAAATGGCGGAAAAATTTGGCACGCCGTTGTCTAAAGGAAAAAACCCCCAAGCGCAAAAGATGTTGGTGTTAGCTTTAGGTAAACATGGTGCGCAAGAGCTAAATGTATCTTCTGACATTGATTTAATTTTTGCCTATCCTCACACAGGCGAAACTAATCATCCGACTAAACCTATTGATAACCAATCGTTTTTTACTCGGGTAGGCCAAAAATTTATTCAACTGCTTGATCAGGTCACCAGCGATGGTTTTGTGTTCCGTGTCGATATGCGCTTGCGCCCTTACGGTGACAGTGGTTCTTTAGTATTGAATTTTGCCGCATTTGAAGACTATTACGCGAATCAAGGTCGAGAATGGGAGCGTTTTGCCATGATCAAGGCGCGTGTCGTGAATGTTGTTGATAATCGTGAGCAGGCAGAGGGGTTGATTTCAATCATTCATCCCTTTGTGTTTAGGCGATATACAGATTTTAGTTCGATACAAGCGCTTCGTGATATGAAACGTTTGATCAGGTCTGATGTGCAACGCAAGGGAGGAGACAACAATATTAAGCTAGGCCGTGGAGGAATTCGCGAAGTTGAATTTATTGCTCAAGCGTGTCAACTCATTTACGGCGGGCGTGATGAAGGCTTGCAACAAACCGGCCTATTATCCGTTTATGAAGTGCTAAAGCAGGAAAAATACTTGCCTGCAGTGTGGGTCGATACACTTGTTTCGGGCTATCGTTTTCTGCGAAATTTGGAACATGCTATTCAAGGCTTGGCCGATCAACAAACTCAATTAATTCCTAATGATAAGGTGGATAGAGAACGTATCGCATGGTCGATGCTCAAGGGTGATACGGCAACATGGAAAAGTCTTGAGTCAACGCTGAGTAAACAAAGAAACGCGATTAATGCAATTTTTAACGAGTTTTTAAGTGACCCCTCTGCGTTGGATGAAACTGTTTCTTCAGCGTCCGCAAATAAGTGGCTAGTTCTTTGGCAGGCTAATGCAGGAGAGCACGCTTGGGAAAATGCACTTCAGCAAGAAAATTTTAAGGATACAAAGGGAAGCTATCAACAGCTACAAGTATTAAGAGAGAATCGTTTGTTTTCGTTGATGTCGGGCGAGGCAAACCGGCGATTTGAATGTTTTTTGCCCAAATTAATGGCAGAAGTTGCATTGACAAAATCACCCTCTACTACCCTAGAGCGAGTGTTGGGCTTAGTTAATGTGATCTTAGGGCGTACAGTTTATCTGGTTCTATTGTATGAAAATGCTTCAGCGTTAAAGCAACTTTGTCATCTTTGTTCATGCAGTCCTTGGGTCGCAGAACATTTAGCAAAAAATCCTATAATTTTAGATGAGCTGTTAGATGCCAGTAGTTTATATCATCCTCCTCGAAAGTCAGAATTGCGCGATGAGCTTAGGCAGCAATTACTGCGTATTCCTGAGGATGATCTAGAGGCACAAATGATTTGCCTTAGAATATTTAAAAATGCTCATATGCTGCGCGTCGCCGCTGCTGAACTAGGCGATTTTTTACCGCTAATGAAAGTAAGTGATTACTTAACGATTTTAGCGGAAACTATATTGGATCAAGCCATCAATATAGTGTGGTCAAATTTGGTAAGTAAGCATGGATTACCCTCTGGAATAGAGGGTTATCATAATGCAGGCGAAATGGATGATTATCGTTGTAAAGGTTTTGCAGTGGTGGGTTACGGCAAGTTAGGTGGTATTGAGTTGGCCTATAGTTCAGACCTCGATCTGGTTTTCCTCTACGATACCAATGAGCAAGGTATGACAAGCGGTGAGCATTCGATTAATAATCAGCTGTTTTATACACGCTTGGGGCAGCGTGCAATACATATTATGGCAACTCAAACTCAGCAGGGTCAGCTCTATGACATTGATATGCGCCTAAGGCCTTCTGGAAATTCAGGTATGTTAGTCTCATCGATTAAGGCATTTGAAAAGTATCAAAATGAAGGCGCGTGGACGTGGGAACACCAAGCCTTAGTGAGAGCAAGAGGAATTGCGGGTGACCCTGAATTAATTGAGCGATTCAACTTAGTTAGGGATGATGTCTTATCCCAAAAACGAAAACTTGAGATGCTTAGAGCTGAGGTATCTTCCATGAGACAAAAGATGAAAGAGCAAAATGATTGTGATGACATAAAGCAGGGGGAAGGCGGTTTGGTAGATATTGAGTTTATCACTCAATTTGGTGTTTTAGGACATGCTTATCGCCAACCTTCTTTACTTGTTCATTCAGATAATATTCGTATTCTTGAAGATTTATCCAGGGCACGATGTTTTGGTGACGTGGATATTTCACCACTAGTTCCTGCATACAGGGCACTCCGCTCAGCTTTACATCGGAAAAGTTTAGCGGCAATGGATGATCAAAGTGAAACACTTAGAAATTACCCTTCTGTGCGCCAGCAAGTTCAGGCTATTTGGCAACAAATATTTCAGCCTGTTATTTAGCGTGTCCTCACTCTATTATTTTGCGAATGCTAATGGATTATTAATAATTGTTTTGCCGCACAGCTCGGCAGAATAGTGCTAGAATGCGCGTTAATTTTTTTGTAATTAGTTTGTAAACTGTAGGAGCAAAGCACAATGTCTTCAATGGCTGACAGAGATGGCCTGATCTGGTTCGATGGCGAAATGGTTCCTTGGCGAGATGCCAAAATTCACGTATTAACGCACACACTTCATTATGGTATGGGCGTCTTTGAGGGTGTACGAGCTTATGAAGCGGAAAAAGGCACGGCTATTTTCAAAATGAACGAGCACACTGACCGTCTCTTTCGTTCGGCTCATATTATGAAAATGGATATGCCTTTCGATAAAGAAACGTTGAATGCGGCTCAGCTTGCAGTAGTCAAAGCGAATGATCTTAAAGAAGCTTATTTACGTCCTATGGTATTTTACGGTTCAGAAGGCATGGGTTTGCGTGCAGATAACTTAAAATCTCACGTCATTGTTGCTGCGTGGTCTTGGCCTTCTTATATGTCGCCTGAAGCCAAAGAAAAGGGCATCAAGATTCGTACCTCTTCTTATACGCGTCATCATGTCAACATCACTATGTGTAAAGCCAAGGCAAACGGTAACTACATCAATTCAATGCTGGCTTTGAATGAAGCTTTGGAAAGCGGCTGTGATGAAGCTTTGTTGCTGGATAATGAGGGTTATGTCGCCGAGGGTAGTGGTGAGAACATTTTCATCATTCGTGAAGGGATCATGTATACCCCTGAGTTAACGTCTTGTTTGGATGGCATCACGCGTCGCACTATCTTTTCTTTTGCAGAAGAGTTAGGCGTTGAAATTCGTGAAAAACGTATTACCCGTGATGAAGTTTATATTGCAGATGAAGCCTTCTTTACCGGAACAGCTGCAGAAGTACTACCTATTCGTGAGCTAGATGGTCGCATTATCGGTACGGGCTCGCGTGGCGCATTGACTGAGAAATTCCAAGCAATGTATTTTGATGCTGTCAAAGGTCGTCGGTCTC
>Ga0316204_10009413_pt1 | contig 13068 bp, 9 predicted proteins | sample 6monrhotite_MG_2_FD_205661 | JGI IMG/M metagenome (GOLD analysis project Ga0316204, IMG submission 205661) | Microbial mat bacterial communities from mineral coupon in-situ incubated in ocean water Damariscotta River, Maine, United States -... | ecosystem: Environmental > Aquatic > Marine >... | reverse complement strand
CTGGCCTGCCCGCCCAAGGATGCTGAAATCTGGACCATTCTGGATCGGGATCAAACCCTTTGGATCAATCTTACTGCGCGCAAAAGTGACGGATTGACCGAAGCGCTGATCGGTGCCAGCTGCAAACATTGACAGGTTATTTCGGGCGCATATCCCGGCGTTTCCACCACAACAGTTCGCCACGAAGGAAAGCCTGGGCCAGATCGTTTTGTGGACCTGCGAAGAACTTATCCGCCGAATTGTATTCCAATAATCGTCCCCGGTGCATGAACATGACCTCGTCGCCCAGGCGGCGGGCCTGACCCATATCGTGGGTGGTCATGATGATCCGGGTGCCGGCGTCATGAAAGGCGGCGATCACTTCTTCGATGGTATGGGTTGCCGCGGGGTCCAGGCTGGCCGTGGGTTCATCCAGGAACAACACTTTCGGGCGCAGCGCCCAGGCGCGTGCCAGCGCCAGTTTTTGCTGTTCACCAAAGGACAGAACCCGCGCCGGCTGGTCCGCCAATCGGCTCAGGCCCGTTCGTTTCAAGGCATCTTCCACCCGGTCGTTTCGCTCGGATCGTGGAACTCCCCGCAAAGCCAGGGCGTAGGCCGCGTTGGCGGCGACGGTTCGGCGTAACATGACCGGGCGCTGAAAAACCATAGCCTGATGGACGACCGGATCATCGTCCAGGTTTCCTTGCCACCGAATGCTGCCGGCCGATGGTGTCAGCAGCCCGTGGCAGAGCCTGAGCAGAAGGCTTTTTCCGGCACCGTTGGGGCCCAGAATTACCGTTCTGGGACCGGCGGTGAAGGTATGGTTCAAGTCCTTGATTAATCGTTTTCCGCCGCCTTCGAAGGAAACATCTTTCAATTCCAGGGGCAGGATATTGAATTGGTGTGGCCCGTTTTCGGTCATGCATGCCGCCTTTCGGCCATATCTTTAAGAACAAAAGCGGCACCGTTTATGGCCAGGGACAAGACAATCAGGATGATGCCCAGGCCAAGCGCCAACGCCAGGTCCCCTTTTGAAACTTCCAGCGCAATAGCTGTCGTCATAACCCGGGTGACATGGTCGATGTTGCCGCCGACAATCATCACCGCGCCGACCTCCGCCGAGGCGCGACCGAAACCGGCAAGCACGGCGGTGCTCAGTGAAAAGCGGCCGTCCCACAGCAGGGTCATCATGGACCTGCCGGGCGATGCACCGAAGGACCGCAGCTGTTCTTCATATTCGCGCCACAGGTCTTCGACGATCTGGCGGCTTAGTGCGGCGATGATCGGGATGATCAGGATGGATTGGGCGATGATCATGGCGGTTGGTGTGAACAGCAAGCCCAGCACACCGAAGGGGCCCATGCGGGACAATGCCAAATAGACCAGCAATCCAACGACCACCGGTGGCAATCCCATCAAGGCATTGAGCAGAACAACAAGAGCCTTGCGCCCGGGGAATCGATAAAGCGCCGTCGCGGCCCCCAATGGCATGCCGATGACGGTGGCGATAAATACAGCACTTAACGAAACCCTGAGCGACAGGGCAACGATTTCACCAAGTGCTGCGTCGCCGGTTAAAAGCAACGTAAGGGCGGCGCTTAATGCCGATGGAAAATCGCTCATGTCTCGTCTTTTCCCAGGTTGGCTTGTGGTATTCAATGAGCCTAGTATTGATGGCCCCTGATTATTGGCAGAACCAGCATTGTTATCAACCACGGCAGTCAGAAATGCCAAGGTAAACTGGGATGAAGATGAAAATGGATATATTAATTGCGCCGAACCCGAACGATCCACGCCTGACCCAACGGGTCGAAGGGATCGATCAGGATGGCGCGACGATCGTGACATCGGTGACGGTCGAACGGCCCATGACCCTGTTTCTCAACGGTCAGGAAATTGTCACCATGATGACCATTGGTGATTATCCCGAGTATCTGGCGCTGGGTTACTTGCGCAACCAGAATATGATTACGGCGAACGAAAAGATCACCGCCATCGATTTTGATGCAGATATCGATACCATTGTCGTGCGCACGGAACGTAAGACAGATTTCGAGGAAAAGCTGAAGAAAAAGACCCTGACATCGGGCTGCGCCCAAGGCACGGTGTTCGGTGATGTCATGGAAAGTATCGAAAATGTCACCTTGTCGACCGATTCGGTTATCCGTACGTCCGGGTTGTATGCCCTGTTGAAGAATATTAACACCCAGCCCAGCTTGTATTTGCAAGCAGGGGCCATTCACGGTTGCGTGCTGGCCCAGGGGGATCAGCCCTTATTATATATGGAAGACGTCGGCAGGCATAATGCGGTCGACAAGATAGCCGGGTATATGTTTCGCGAAAACCTTGGCGGGAACGACAAGATTTTCTATACCACCGGGCGCCTGACCAGCGAAATGGTCATCAAAACCGTGCAAATGGGTATTCCCATACTGGTTTCCAGATCAGGATTTACGGCCTGGGGTGTCGAACTGGCCCGTCAGGTGGGGTTGACCCTGATTGGTCGCGCCAGGGGCAAGCGCTTCGTTGCGCTGGCTGGCGAACAGCGCATTGTTTACGACACCGAAGGCACTGACGGAGACCAGTAATGCAACAAATCTTGGATCATCAATCCATCGTCGGGGTGATTCTGGCCGGTGGCCAGGGGCGGCGGCTGGGCGGCGTCGATAAAGCGTCCTCCTTGCTGGGGGGAAGGCCCCTGATCGAACACGTCATTGACCGGGTGCGCCCACAGGTATCGGATTTGATCATCAATGCCGCAGGAGACCCGGACCGGTTCAAAAATCTGAGCCTTCCCGTCGTTCCCGATGTGGTGGAAGGCTTCGCCGGTCCCCTGGCGGGCATATTGACCGGGCTTGAATGGATGTCGGTCCATCGCCCGGATGCCAGGTGGCTGGCTTCGTTCGCCGTTGATACACCTTTTTTGCCGCCTGATCTGGTCAACCGTCTGGCTATGGCTGTGTCCGGCGAGGGTGTGGATATGGCATGTGCCAGGTCGGCGGACAGAACCCATCCCGTGGTCGCCTTGTGGCCGGTGCGCCTGGTGGATGACCTACGCCACGCCCTGACCGTGGAAGACATCCGCAAGATCGATCGCTGGACCGCTCGTCACCATATTGTCCATGTCGACTTTGAGCCGGTCCCGGTCGACGGGGGCGAGTTCGACCCGTTTTTCAACGTCAACCGCCCCGAAGATGTGATCGAGGCCGGACGCATACTGGATCTGGTTGAAAAATAAAAAAATAGCCGCCGCCTCCATCGGGGATACGGACGTTGGGGGGGGGAGTGTGGTGTCCGTAGATGGCGGCAGCGGCTTTATTATACGGAACCCAGGGCTGAGGACACGGGCTCCGTCCGGTTTCGGAGGCAGTAAGGGTACCACTTCCTTCACGCTTATGGATTGTTTGTAGCACTCCGGGGCGAGCCGGTAATTGACATAGGTCAAGATATAAGAATTTGTCGGAATTATCGTTCCGTCAGATTTTTTCCAACCGTACGGCCGAAAACTTGAATTCGGGGATCTTGCCAAACGGATCCAGCTTTGGACTGGTCAGCAGGTTGGCCGCGGCCTCGGTAAAGCAAAATGGAATAAACACCATTCCTTCGGGCACATCGCGGTCGGCCCGGGTTTTCAAGGAAATGGCACCCCGGCGCGAGGTCACCCGCACGGGATCACCCGGCAACAGGCTTAACTTTTCAAGTTCTTTGGGATGCAGGCTGGCGACGGCTTCGGGTTCCAAAGTGCTCAATACATCCGCATGCCGGGTCATCGCCCCGGTGTGCCAGTGTTCCAGCATGCGCCCGGTTGTCAAAACCACCGGATAGTCGTCATCAGGTACCTCGCCCGGTGGTTCGACGTCGGTTGGTACCAGCTGGGCACGACCGTTCTGGGTTGGGAAGCCGTCACCGAACAGGACCGCTGTGCCGGGTTGGTCTTCTTCGGCGCATGGATACGTGACGACGTCTTCGCGTTCCAGGCGCTGCCATGAAATGCCCTTGATCGAATTCATGATGCCGCGCATTTCGGCAAAAACATCCTCGGGGCCGTCATAGTGCCAGCCCAGCCCCATACGATTGGCAATTTCCTGAATGATCCACCAGTCCTGTCTGGCCTGGCCCGGTGGTTCGACGACCTTTCGGGCCAGTTGCACCTGACGGTTGGAATTGGTGAACGTTCCGGTTTTTTCGGGGAACGCAGAAGCCGGTAGGACGACATCCGCAAAATGGGCCGTTTCGGTCAGGAAAATATCCTGTACGACAAGATGCTTCAGTTTGGCCAGCGCCACGCGGACATGGTTAACATCGGGATCCGACATAGCCGGATTTTCACCCATGATATACATGCCCCTGATTGTATCGTCATGGATGGCATGCATAATTTCAACTACCGTCAGGCCCGGTTCCGGGGCAAGGGGAACGCCCCAGTATTCCTCGAATTTATTGCGGATGGTGTCGTCTGAAACGGACGCGTAGTCGGGGTACACCATGGGGATCAGCCCCACATCGGACGCCCCTTGCACATTATTCTGGCCGCGTAGCGGGTGCAGGCCGGTGCCGGGTCGGCCGACCTGCCCGGTGATCGTCGCCAGTGCGATCAGGCAGCGGGCATTATCGGTGCCGTGGACATGCTGGGATATTCCCATACCCCAGAAAATTATGGCCCGTTGTGCCGTGGCGTAGGTGCGGGCGATGGTGCGAATGGTCCCAGCGTCAATACCGCAAACGTCGGCCATGCGTTCAGGCGGGAATCGCTCGACGCTTTTTTTCAGGTCTTCGAAGCCATCGGTGTATCTGGCAATGTAATTGTCATCAGTCAGCCCTTCTTCGATGATCACATGAAGCATGGCGTTGAGCAGGGCGACATCCATGCCGGGCCGAAACTGCACCATGAAATCGGCATGGCGGGACAATTCCTGACCACGGGGGTCCATGACGATCAGCTTTGCACCGTTTCTTTTGGCATTCTTGATAAATGTGGCGGCAACCGGATGATTCTGCGCGGGTCTGGAACCGATAACGATGATCACATCGGATTCCAGGGCGGCGGTGAACGGGGCCGTAACAGCGCCCGAACCAATACCTTCCATCAGGGCGGCAACCGACGAGGCGTGGCACAACCGGGTACAGTGGTCCACATTGTTGGACCCGAACCCGGTGCGCACCAGTTTCTGCACCAGATAGGCTTCTTCGTTGGAGCCCTTGGCCGATCCGAAGCCGGCCAATGCCTTGTCGCCATGGTGCGTTCGGATGTCGGTCAATCCTGACGCCGCCCGGTCCAGCGCTTCTTCCCAGGTCGTCTCGCGGAAATGTGTTAAGGGGGCACTGGCGTCAAAGGTGACATCGGCATCTTTTGGCGCGTCATCACGACGGATCAGCGGCACCGTCAGGCGGTGTGCATGCCGTATGTAATCGACCCCGAAGCGACCCTTGACGCACAACCGGCTTAAATTTGCCGGGCCATCGCGGCCTTCGGTATCGATGATGACGTTATCGCGCACTCGATAGGTGATTTGGCAACCAACGCCGCAATAGGGGCAAAGGGAGTTGATTTTTGTATCTTCAGAAGAAAGTGCCGGGGCGAATTTCGCGGTAAGCGCGTCCGTCGGGCAGGCCTGTACGCATTCGCCGCACCCCACACACGTGCTTTCGCCCATGTCATCGTTAAAATCAAAAACGATTTTCGATTGGCCACCGCGACCGGCCATGCCGATCACATCATTGACCTGGATCTCGCGGCAGGCACGCACGCAGTTGGTACATTGGATGCAGGCATCCAGGTTAACGGCCATAGCCGGATGACTCATGTCGGGTGCGGGTTGGTGGCGGGGCGCAAAGCGGCTGGTCGTGACCCCCATATGTTTGGCCATCCGCCAGAACTTGTGGGACGGGTCGCGTGCCTCGGGGCGTTCGGGCTGGTCGGCAACCAGCAGCTCCATAACCATGTTGCGGGCGCGGGTGGCACGTTCGGACGACGTTTTAACGACCATGCCGGGGCTTGGTTGGCGCTTGCAACTGGCGCCCAGTGTGCGTTCACCCTCGATCTCGACCATGCACAGCCGACAGTTACCATCGGCCCGGTAATGCTTGTTCATGCCTGAACACATGTGCGGGATGGCGATGCCTAAGCGTTCGGCTGTCTGCCAGATACTTTCGTCAGGCAATGCCTCGACCGTCGCGCCATCCAGGGTGAAGGAAATGGTGTTGCTCATATCAATCCATCTGGTCTTTCAGGAACCGCAAGGCGCTGACCACCGGGTTGGCCGCTGCCTGTCCAAGGCCGCAGATGGACGCGTCACGCATGGCGTTGGCGAGCTCGGCAATCAATTCTTCGTCCCAGTCGGGAGCCCGCAGCAAGACTGAGAGTTTTTCACATCCGGCCCGGCACGGAGTGCACTGACCGCAGCTTTCGTCCTCGAAGAACCGCACCAGATTGCGGACCACGGCCTTGATGTCGTCCTGATCGGAAATCACCACCACGGCGGCAGAACCGACAAAACAGCCGTATTCTTCCAATGTTCCGAAATCCAGCGGCACATCGGCCATGGATGCGGGTAAAATCCCGCCAGATGCGCCACCGGGAAGAAAAGCTTTCAAGCTATGGCCGTGGGCCATGCCGCCAGCGTAGTCGTCAATCAACTGGCGTACGGTCGTTCCTGCGGGGGCGCATTTGACGCCGGGATCGTTGACCCGTCCCGAAACCGAAAAAAAGTGTGGCCGACCGGCTTCTTGGTAAACCCTGGCACCGTCTTCGACGATTTGGCGCAGCCAGAACAGGCTTTCCACATTATTGATCAGGGTTGGACGCCCGAACAGGCCAGACTGGGCCGGGTATGGGGGCCGGTTGCGGGGCAGGCCGCGTTTGCCTTCAAGGCTTTCCAGCAGGGCTGATTCTTCGCCACATATATAAGCCCCGGCACCGCGGCGCAGATGGAAGGTCACGCCGTTGCACAATCCCGCCTTTTCGACGTTGGCGATTTCGGCTTCAAGGATCAGGTGGATGTGCGGATATTCATCGCGAAGATAGATATAGATTTCTTCAGCGTCGATGACCCAGGCGGCCAGAAGCGCCCCTTCGATGACCCGGTGCGGGTCCGTTTCCAGGCAATGGCGGTCCTTGAAGGTTCCGGGTTCGCCTTCGTCGGCGTTGATCGCCATTAGTCTTGGCTTTGGGGCGTCCAGCATGAAGCGCCATTTGCGCGCCACGGGAAATCCGGCACCGCCCAGTCCGCGCAGGCCCGATTCCTCGATTTCCGCCAAAACGTCTTCGCGTTCCCGCTCACCCGCCTGACAGGATTTCAGCAAGGCATAACCGCCCTGCGCCAGATAGCTTTCAAAACCGCTTGGGACAGGTTGTGTTGGCTGGGAATCAAGGGCGGAGGTAACAATTGAAACGTTGGCAGGGGCGACGCGGTTTTTTCCGACCATCGCGGCGGGGGCGGCGTCGCAGGCCCCCATGCACGGCGCAGGTATGACCCGAACGGTATCACCCAAAGCCGACTTCAAGGTATTGGCTAAATCCCCGGCCCCGGCCAGTTCGCACGCAATTCCGTCGCACACCCGAACGGTCAGGTCCGGTGGCGGGTTTTGTCCTTCCTTGATGACATCGAAATGGGCATAGAATGTTGCGACTTCATAGACTTCGGCCTGCGACAATTTCATTTCGTCGGCCAAGGCGGCCAGGTGGCGTGCCGAAATATGTCCGAATTTATCCTGAACCAAGTGAAGATGCTCGATCAACAGATCGGCTCTCCTGGACTTATTGCCCAGAACACCGCAAATTTCGTCCAGGGCACTGGAATCGACCTGGCGTCCTTTTGGAAAGGCCCTGAATTTTCTGGTGTGTCGGTTTGGTGATGCGGGGGCGGACATCTGTTTCTCGAGCATATATAAAGGTGCGATTCAATTTCAACTTGACCTGACATTATTCATAACGTCAATAAATTGCTGTTGCCTGACGAAGAACCGACATTTTGTGGTCAGGAAAGACACGCGCAGGAAGTGACCAAGATGGAAGATAACGGACAGGTGGATTTTCAGGTCGTTCAGCTTTTGTGTTCGCGGCTATGCCATGATTTGGCCGGGCCAGCAGGTGCCATTCATAACGGCATGGAACTTCTTGAGGATTCCCCCGGAGACCAAGAGGATGCTCTGGGCCTTGTCGCCATGAGCGTCAAGCAGTTGAATGCCCGGCTGGCGTTTTTTCGTCTGGCCTTCGGTTTGGCTGGTTTGAGTGGCCGACAACCGCCATTGAGCGAGGCCCGTGACCTGGCTTTGGGCTATTTGAACGGGGGGCGTTCGAGTCTTGATTGGCAAGATAATCCGGCGACTACGGGGGCGGGGCAACCGGATCCGAGAAAAGTCGCTGAAGCGGCCAAATTAATGCTCAATATGATCTTGTTCGCTGCCGAATCCCTGCCTAGAGGAGGTGTGATAGAGGCCCGCGTCGCGTTGACGAATGAAAACCCTGTGACATTTGGCCTGACCGTCAGGGGGATGGGGCAGGGGGCATTTGTCAAAGACGACAGAATGACAGTATTGACGTTGGCGATGGGGAGTGGAATCGATGGGCTGACGGCCCACAATGTTCACGGTTATTTTATGCAGCGAATGACGAAAAGCCTTGGCGGACAGCTGGAAGTGACGGCCGGAACAGACGAAGTGAAAATCGCGGCTGTTTTTAAAGATTAATCGTGATTTAGGCTTATATAATTTTTTGTATTTAAATATAGATGCTTAGGCTAGGGTTGTAGTACTTTGGAGCTGATCGGAATCGAAGTGTTCGGGGTTATTTTGCGATCTGCCTCGAAAAATTGAATGAAAGGTTCGTTTTTTTAAAACGATCACCATATAGGATATCGATCATAAGAAGATCTTTGACGAAACGAACATTTTCCCGGCCCAGCGATCGGGCTTTATTAAGAGGCAGATTGTGCGATGGATGACCTTTTAACTGAATTTCTTACCGAGACCACCGAAGCTCTAGAAAGCCTGGACCAGCAAATGGTGCAGTTCGAGCAGGACCCCAGTGATATGAATATCCTGGGAAATATCTTCCGCCTGGTGCACACCATCAAGGGGACCTGCGGCTTCCTGGGGCTTCCCAGGTTGGAATCTGTCGCCCATGCCGGTGAAAATGTCCTTGGTAAATTCCGTGATGGTGTTCTGGATGTCACTCCCGAGGCCGTAACGATCATTCTTAAATGCCTCGACACCATTCGCGAGCTGCTCAACGTCCTTGAAGCGACGAGTGAAGAGCCGGAAGGTAGTGACCAGGAACTGATCGACGAATTGAATGCATACGCTGACGGGGGCGCCCCTGCTGTGGCGGCCGCCCCGGCCGCGGCAGATGTTGCGGATGGGGCTCCTTCTGCCAATGAATTTGGTGCCCCGGTAGCTGCTGAGCTTTTAGCTGAGGTTGAAGCTGCGGGTGGTGGCGATTCGGCACCGCCCTCCAACGAATTTGGCGCGCCAGTTGCCGCCGAGCTTTTGGCCGAAGTCGAAGCTGCGGGCGGCGGTGATGAAGCACCGGCTTCCAATGAATTTGGTGCGCCGGTCGCAGCTGAATTGTTGGCCGAGGTCGAGGCGGCAAGTGCCAGCGGCATCGCCGCGGCGTCCGATCAGCAAATAGCAGCCGAGGCGGCGGCTGAAAAAGCGGCTGCCGAAGCTTCGGTTCCAGCCACGAAAGCAAAAGTTCCTGCAGCGACCGCGAAGAAAGAAGTTTCCGGTGATACCGAGAAGAAAAGCGAAGGAAGCGTCGCTGCAGCATCGATCCGCGTTAACGTTGATGTTCTCGAAGATCTGATGACCATGGTTAGTGAGCTTGTGTTGACCCGGAACCAGCTTTTGCAGATGGTCCGTGGTCAGGATGACAGTGAATTTACGGTGCCCTTGCAACGACTAAGCCATATCACGTCGGACCTGCAAGAAGGTGTGATGAAGACCCGTATGCAGCCCATCGGCAATGCCTGGGCTAAATTGCCTCGTATCGTGCGCGATCTGGCCGTTGAATCGGGCAAGAAAATTGAATTGAAAATGGTTGGGGCGGAAACCGAACTGGATCGCCAGGTTCTGGATTTGATCAAGGACCCCTTGACCCATATGGTTCGCAACTCCGCCGATCACGGTTTGGAAATGCCGGCCGACCGTGCCGCGGCAGGAAAACAGGAGCTGGGTACTGTTGTTCTGAGCGCCTATCACGAAGGCGGGCATATTATTATATCCATTGTTGATGATGGTCGCGGCCTGAATACCGCCCGGATCATTCAGAAAATTCTCGACAACGAACTGGCCACCGAGTCCGAAGTCGAAAACATGACCGACCAACAAATTCACATGCATATATTCAAGGCTGGTTTTTCTACCGCCGAAAAAGTCACCAGTGTTTCAGGGCGTGGCGTTGGCATGGATGTTGTGCGTACCAACATTGAAAAAATCGGTGGCACCATTGATCTGAAATCGGTTGAAGGCAAAGGGTCGACCTTTGCGATCAAAATCCCACTGACGTTGGCGATTGTTTCTGCACTGGTCGTCGAATGCAGCAGTGAGCGTTTTGCGATCCCGCAAATTAGTGTTCTGGAACTTGTCAGGGCCTCTTCGGAATCCGAAAATGCAATCGAAGTGATCAATGAAAGCCCGGTCTTAAGGTTGCGCAATCGATTGCTGCCGCTTGTTTCCCTGCATGATTTGCTGCAACTGGGTGAAAAGAAAGACGACGTAGCAGATGAATTGTTTATCGTCGTTGCCCAGGTTGGGGATTACAATTTTGGGATCATTGTTGATCGTGTCTTTGATACCGAAGAAATTGTGGTCAAGCCGGTGACGCCGATTTTGCGGCATATTCCCTATTATTCGGGCAATACCATTCTTGGCGATGGCAGTGTCATCATGATCCTTGATCCAAATGGCATTGCGTCTTCGACGGGTGATATTAGCGGTCAGGCACAGGATTCCGATATGGAAAGCGCAGGTGCCGTTGATTATGACAACGAAACGTCGACCATGTTGACGTTCCGGGCCGGTAGCGAGGAACTGAAGGCGGTTCCCCTGGCGCTGGTTGCCAGGCTGGAAGAAATTGATATGGCCAAGGCAGAAAAGTCGCATGGTACCTATGTGGTGCAGTATCGAAATCACCTGATGCCGCTGATTCCCTTCGATACCGATCACGAGTGGAAGAAGGAAGGTCGGCAACCGATTCTGGTGTTTACCGACCGTGACCGTTCTATGGGGCTGGTCGTCGATGAAATCGTCGATATCGTCGAGGATCGTCTGAAGATCGAACTTTCGGCAGGTATCGAAGGCTTGATCGGCAGTGCGGTGATCGATGGCAAGGCAACGGATGTTATCGATTCAGCATTCTTCCTGACCCAAGGGTTCCCGGACTGGTTTGGCGATAACGATGGTGCTTTTGGTACCGGTGAATTGGTCCACGGTTCGAAAAGAGTATTGCTGGTCGATGACAGCCCGTTTTTCCGCAATTTGCTGACACCGGTTCTGTCGGTCGCCGGCTATGATGTGACGACGGTGGAAAGTGCCGGTGACGCCTTGAAAATGCGGGAAGCTGGATTGACGTTTGATGTCATCATCAGTGACATCGAAATGCCGGATATGAATGGCTTCGAATTTGCCGAAGCAGTGCGTAGCGGCGGGGTATGGGAGAACACACCGATGGTGGCGCTGTCCTCGCATGCAACGGAAAAGGATTTTGCCAGAGGCCGGGAAGTGGGCTTTGATGATTATGTTGCGAAGTTTGACCGCGATGCCTTGGTCGATACGCTGTCTGCAGCTGTATCCACAGTTGTCAATACTGACTAGGGATGAGCTTTTCTGTCACCGGGAAATTCAGGCCGTCAAACCGGATCTGTGGTCTGTTGGTGATAATGATCTACAAAGTGCACATGGAGCCCCATGTTCGTGACTAAATGACTTGGAAGAACAGGGCGTTGATAGTATCTTGAAGACTGTCGTCGCGTTTTGTTCATGAATAACGCTCTTTACCGCCTACACTTGGGCGATGAGCACCAGAAAAGAAGTGAAGGTTGGCATGAAGTCTTGTCTGATTGTTGATGATTCGAAGGTTATCCGTATGGTGGCCCGAAAAATTCTTCAGGAGCTTGAGTTTGAAACTGAAGAAGCCGCTGATGGCTTGCAGGCCTTGAATGCATGCAAATCAAATATGCCGGATGCCGTTCTTCTTGATTGGAACATGCCCGTGATGGACGGGATCGAATTTCTGCGGGAATTGCGTGCGCTGGAAGGTGGGCAAGCGCCAATCGTCGTTTTCTGCACGACGGAAAATGATATCGAACACATCCAGGAGGCGATTGAAGCCGGTGCAAATGAGTACATCATGAAGCCCTTCGATAGTGAAATAATTCAGGCAAAATTCTCCCAGGTCGGACTTCTTTAGGTCTGTCAGGGTGATTTTCTTCTTCGAAGGATTGGACATTTATCGTGCCAACTTATGAGGCAATCAGTTCTTCCAACCCGATCCGGGTAATGATCGTGGATGACTCGGCTGTTATCCGTGGTCTGACGACAAGGATCTTGAATGAAGACGACGAAGTGGAAGTCGTCGCTTCTGTCGGCAACGGCAAGTTAGCGGTGAGCAATCTTGCCCGGTACGATGTGGATGTCGTCGTTCTTGATATCGAGATGCCGGTGATGGATGGGCTGACGGCGCTGCCTGAATTGCTCAAGATTGATCCTACTGTTAAGGTTGTCATTTCTTCAACGCTGACAGCGCGAAACGCAAACATCAGTATTCAGGCGCTGGAAGCCGGTGCTTCGGATTATATTCCAAAGCCGACGTCGACTGCCGATATCCATTCCGGCGGCGGGTTTCGGCGGGAATTGATGGACAAGGTCAAGGCGCTTGGGAAAGCACGCAGGCAAAGAATAAAACCTGCCGCCAGTGCTGAAGTGAAGGTCGGCGAACCAAGAGTTCCGGTGGCGGTAAAAAAAGTTGATCATTCGTACACCTTGCGCAACGCAGGAATTGCCAGTTCCAAAATTCTGGCCGTTGGCAGTTCGACAGGCGGCCCCCAGGCGTTGTTGGAATTTTTTAAGGGCTTGAGCCCCTCGATCAATATT
>Ga0316204_10009412_pt1 | contig 13068 bp, 10 predicted proteins | sample 6monrhotite_MG_2_FD_205661 | JGI IMG/M metagenome (GOLD analysis project Ga0316204, IMG submission 205661) | Microbial mat bacterial communities from mineral coupon in-situ incubated in ocean water Damariscotta River, Maine, United States -... | ecosystem: Environmental > Aquatic > Marine >... | reverse complement strand
CATGTGTTCTCATTCCCCTGGTTTTATATGCGGTTATTAATGGTGGAATTGCATTTTATGCAATGATTGCATTGCTTGCCTGTGTGTCTGTGTATGAGGCGTTCTTTTTGGCAAAGAAAACAGATCGCTTTTTTGTCTATGGCGGTGTGCTTGGTTTGTATCTTTTTATCGGCTTTCTTTTTTGCTTCCTACTTGTCGAAGCAGATTATATTTTCCCGGTTTTGATGCTCTGTATGGTTTGGTCCGCGGATATTGGTGCGTATTTTACGGGTAAGTTTTTCGGCGTTCGCAAAATGGCGCCGACGATTAGCCCGAACAAAACATGGGCGGGGTTCGTTGGCGCGGGGGTTTTTGCTGCTTTGGGAGGCTTGCTTTGTTTGCTTATCGCCGGCAGGTTGTCTCTTGAATCCCCTGTGTTGGGTTATGGGCTGTTTCTTGTTTTCGGTTTGATTGTTGGCTGGGTAGGGCAGGCCGGTGATCTTTTTGTGTCTTTTATAAAACGTAAGGCAAATGTTAAGGATACTGGAAATTTAATCCCCGGACATGGGGGAATATTGGACCGGATAGATTCTCTTTTGCTGGTTGCGCCGGTGTTTTTTGTTTTTGTGTTCTTCATGGATGTTATTCATGTCTTCTAGGAAAAAAATATCAATATTGGGCGTGACCGGTTCGGTTGGTCAGAGTACTGTCGATATCATTTTATCAAAGCCGGAGATGTTTGAGGTTTGTACGCTTACGGCCTATGAAAATTTTGAAAAATTGGCTGGTATAGCCAAAAATTTGAATGCGAAGACCGTTGTTATTGGTAATGAAGAGTATGAAGATAGCTTGCGCTTAGCCTTAAAGGAAAGCGGCATTGCTGTTTTATCGGGCAAGGCGGCTCTTGAAAAGGCGGTAGGTCCGGGGACTGACATTACCGTTGCTGCCATTACGGGGATAGCGGGTTTGCGGCCCTTAATGGGAGCAATTAAAAATAGCCGTTCTGTTGCCATAGCGAACAAAGAGCCTTTGGTCGCTGCGGGGCATTTGGTTTTGGCGGAAGCGAAAAAGTACAATACTCAAATCCTGCCCATAGATAGCGAGCATAATGCCATTTTTCAGGTGTTTAATTTTGAACAACGGGCAGGGATAGAGCGCATTATTCTCACCGCATCAGGAGGACCGTTTAGAACCTGGAGCGCAGACGAAATCGCACACGCGACGCCAGAGCAGGCCGTTGCCCACCCTAACTGGGATATGGGGGCGAAAATATCTGTCGATAGTGCGACGTTAATGAATAAAGCGTTGGAGGTTATCGAGGCTCATGTTTTGTTTGCGATGCCGGCCGATCGTATAGACGTGTTGGTGCATCCTGAATCTGTTGTGCATTCAATGGTTGAATATAATGATGGCTCGGTTTTGGCGCAAATGGGGGCGAGTGACATGAAAACCCCGATTGCCTATGCCCTGGGTTGGCCTGACAGGATTAAAACGCCGGGCGAACGGCTCGATTTTTCGAGTGTTTTACAGTTAAATTTTGAACAACCCAATGTTGAAAAATTTCCGGCACTCACATTGGCCTATAAATGTTTAGAGCTGGGGCCTGAGGCCTGCCTTACTCTCAATGCGGCGAACGAAGTTGCGGTGAATGCTTTTTTAAACAAAGAAATAGATTTTCCTGCTATTCTCGAGGCTATAAGCTTTGCTCTGGGCCATGTGCCTGATATAAGTTTGCAGGATATAGATTCTGTCGAAGAGTCAGACGAGGCTGTTCGGCAAATAACAAAGAGCTATCTTAACCAGAGACAGCTCCATTCAAAGAGCGATAGGAAAGCAGTTTAACATGAACTTTTTAGAAATTTTTCAGATGCTTGGTGGAAATGCATGGCTTTATGGTGGGACGTTTATTCTCGTTTTAAGTATTCTGGTTTTTGTCCATGAGTGGGGGCATTACATCGTTGCCAGATTATGCGGTGTTAAGGTTGAAACTTTTTCTATTGGCTTTGGTAAAGAGCTTTTGGGCTTTGATGATAAAAACGGAACACGTTGGAAGTTTGCGCTGATACCTCTGGGCGGATATGTAAAGCTTTTCGGAGATGTTGACCCTGCGAGTACTCAGCACGAAAAAGGCGCTGATGATGGTGAAGGTGGTATCCGCGAATATACGGAAGAAGAGAAAAAGCAGGCGTTTTATGCCCAGCCTGTGTGGAAGCGTGCGGCTGTGGTTATTGCTGGTCCTGCTATTAATTATATTTTTGCTATTATCTTGTTTGCGGGGATGTTCACATTTAATGGGCAGCCAGTAACTCCGCCGGTTGCTGCGGCGGTTATCGGCGGATCAAGCGCGGATGCTCACGGGTTTTTACCGCATGACCGTGTGGTTTCTGTTGATGGTAAGGCGATTACGACGTTCGAAGATATTCGCCGGGAAATGACTGTTGCTTTGGATCTGGAAAAGCATTTTGTTGTTGAGCGTGATGGAGAGCTTGTTGATATTTATGCCTCTCCTGAAAAAGTGACGAAAGAGGATCGTTTTGGCTTTAAGCATAGTCGCGGTTTGCTGGGACTGATTAGCCCGAGACATGCCATACAAATCGAAACGATTAAAGTTGTTGACGGGCGCTCCTATGAGAGCGCCGAGGATGTTCGTCGTGCGTTGATAAAGCGCATGGGTGAGAGCTTTGCTGTCGAAATTAAAAATGGTGAGGCCCGCGATGTCTTTAATATTCGTCCATTGGCAGAGTTTAATGATTTCATCGATAATCCTGATGCCGAAGAATATAATTTTATATTCTTGTCGAATGTTGAGGCCAACCAGTTTGTAAAATACCCTCTACATACAGCTGTTTTCGAAGCTGTTGAGCAGTGCTGGGTTGTTACGCGCGGTACACTCGAAGCTTTGGGCCAAATGATTACAGGCAGTCGTAGCGCTGCGGAGCTTGGCGGGGTTATACGTATTGGTGCTTTGGCTGGTGATATGGCCAAGCAAGGTATTCTGGCGCTTATTTTCTTTACGGCTTTGTTATCGATCAATCTCGGGCTTATTAACTTGTTTCCAATCCCTATGCTGGATGGCGGGCATCTTGTCTTTTATGCGTTTGAATCTGTTTTGGGACGCCCAATTCCCGAGCGTATACAGGAATACGCCTTTCGCGTAGGTTTTGTCTTTTTGATCGGTATAATGGCTTTTGCCAATTTGAATGATATAATGCAGTTGCTTCTTTAAATAACGCTTTTCAATGTAGGGTTATACGTTATCTCTGGATTTTTGTTTGAGAATCAGCATAATAAGTGTGTTGTCTTTTGGCGCGTGACCCGTTAAAACAGTCCTTGTTTTTGGGGAATGTGTCCCTTTTTTATATTCACGATAAATGGTGATTTTTATGCGATTTTTGCAGCGAACCTTGTTCTTTTTGATGGTCTTTGCGGTTGTCCTGCCCGCTGTTGCTTTTGCCCAGACTGTAATACGAGAAATTCGTATACAGGGTGCGGAGCGAATTGAGCCGGCAACGGTCGAGTCCTATATGGATTTAAAAGTGGGTGACCCGATGACGCGGGAAACGCTGGATTCTGCGCTTAAGGGGCTGTTTTCTACCGGGTTGTTTGCTGATGTAACTTTGTCGCAGCACGGAAGTGCCTTGATTGTTGACGTTCTCGAGAATCCGGTTGTTAACCAGATTGCCTTTGAGGGGAATCAAAAAATTGAGAATGATGCATTGCTTGCTGAAATTCAAATGCGACCGAGGCAGGTTTTTACAAGGACAAAGGTTCAATCTGATGTTTCCCGTTTGTATCAGGTTTACCGCCGTAACGGGCGTTTTGCGGTTAGTATTGAGCCGAAGGTTATTAAGCTTGACCAAAATCGTGTGAATTTGGTTTTTGAAATTGCAGAAGGTGATGTCACCAAGGTTGAGTCTATTCGTTTTGTCGGGAATAAGAGATTTGACGATAGTAAGCTGAGAAGTGAGATCAGCACTAAAGAGTCTATGTGGTATCGCTTTATCACTGCGGATGACCGTTATGACCCGGATCGTTTGAATTTTGACCAGGAGCTTTTGCGCCGTTTCTATTTGTCTCGTGGCTATGCTGATTTTCAGATTTTGTCAGCGGTAGCAGAGCTGGCCGATGAGCGTGATAGTTTTTATATTACGTTTACTCTTCAAGAAGGTGAGCGTTATAAGGTCGGTGACGTTGCCATCAACTCGCATATTCGTAACTTCGATGCGTCCGTTTTACGTCCTGAAATCAACGTTGAGAGCGGTGATTGGTATAATGCCGATTATGTGCAGGAGAGTGTGGATCACCTAACAAACGCTTTGGGGAATTTGCAATATGCTTTTGTGAATATCCGTCCTGATGTTCAACGTATTCGTGAAGAAAATATCGTTAATCTTACGTTCAATATTGATGAGACGCCGCGTGTGTTTGTTGAGCGTATTAATGTTAATGGAAATATGCGGACCCTTGATAGGGTTGTTCGTCGTGAGTTGCAGCTTGTTGAAGGCGACCCGTTTAATAGATCAAAGCTTGCCCGTTCCGAGCAAAACATCAACAATCTCGATTTCTTTGAAACTGTGAATGTAGAATCCAGGACGGGGTCTGCTCCTGATAAAACTGTGCTTGAGGTTGACGTTACGGAGAAATCAACGGGTGAACTCTCTATTGGTGCCGGTTTTTCTACGAGTGATGGTCCTTTGGCGGATTTCCGCATTCGTGAGCGTAATTTGCTCGGGAAGGGGCAGGATCTTGCTCTTTCAACGGTTATAGCCGGTGAGCGTACGGAGTTTAACCTTGGTTTTACCGAGCCTTACTTTTTGGATCGTGATATTTCTGCAGGGTTTGATGTCTTTCACATCACTCGCGACCTTCAAGATGAAAGCTCCTTTGATCAACGCAGGACAGGTGGCGGTTTCCGCTTTGGTTATCCTTTGTCAGAACGTTGGCGTCAGGGATTGCGTTATCGTATAGAGCAAAATGAAATTACAGATGTGGATAGTGATGCGTCTCGTTTTGTCAGGGAGCAAGAAGGTGAGCGTGTTACGTCTGCTCTTTCCCAACGCCTGACTTACGATAGCCGCGATAGTTCTGTTTTCCCTACTGACGGGACGCTTTACTGGCTTGATGCTGAGGTTGCCGGTCTTGGCGGCGATGCTCAATATGTTTCCGGGAAAACCGGTGCGTCTTACTATTATCCGCTTTTTGATCAGGTTGTGCTGAATGCTCTTGGTGAGGTCGGCATTGTCGAAGGCTATGGCGATGAAGATGTTAAGATTAACGAGCGTTACTATCTTGGAGGGAATACTCTGAGAGGGTTTGAAAATGCCGGTGTTGGTCCTCGTGACCGCGGCACTAATGATGCTCTTGGTGGGCAGTTATTCTACCGCGGAACTCTCGAAGGGTCTTTTCCTCTGGGGCTTCCTGAAGAACTTGGCGTTTTGGGGCATGCTTTTGGTGATGTCGGGACATTGACAGAGCTAGATGATAGTGGTCTGGAAATTCAGGACGAAGCGAGCTTGCGCGCAAGTCTTGGATTGGGCGTTTCATGGCGCTCTCCATTTGGTCCGATACGTGCCGATTTTGCTTTCCCGGTCTCAAAAGAGGACTATGACGAAGAAGAATCCTTTAGATTTAACTTTGGAACACGTTTCTAATCTGCTAATCATGCAACGTGTGAAACGTTCTGTTGGTTAATATGTTTAGATCTTTTTGTTTTTTTCTGGTTTTAACGGTTTTTTCGGTCGGCTTGTGCGGGGCGTCTTTTGCTGCCGGCTCTATTGGGGTTGTTGATGTTGTTAAAATTTTGAATGTGTCTGACGCGGCAAAGAATATCCAAATGCAAAGAGATTCTATTCGTGAAAGCTTTCTTTCAGAAATATCGAAAGCGGAGCAGGCACTTCGTATAGAAGAGAAAAACTTGCTGGATTTGAGGGCTAAGCTTTCGCAGGAAGACTATATGGCAAAACGCCAGGTTTATGAGGCCAGGTTGCTTGTGATCCGTAAAGAAGCGCAACACAAAAAGAGAAGGCTTGAGGTGGGTTCAGCCAAGGCTATGGATATCCTTCGTGATGCTTTATATGAGGCTGTACAAGGGATTGCGAATGAACGAGGGTTTGAACTGGTTATTTCAAATAAGAATGTCATAGCGGGAGAAAAATCACTGGATATCACGGGTGAGACTTTAGAGCGCTTGAATTCTACTTTACCTAAAATTCCATTAGAGATTGAAAAGGAATAAGGGGTATGGCTGATCCAAAATTCTTTGATAAACAGCGCGCATTATCATTAAAAGAAATAGCAGAGATTGCCGGTGCCGCGCTTCACTCTGAAGCAGATGCAGGGTATATGATCGAAGATGTGGCGGCGCTTGATGAAGCGGGCGCCTTGGATTTCAGTTTCCTTGATAATGTTAAGTATAAAGAGCAATTTAAAAACACTCAGGCCGGTGCGTGCGTCATTCACCCGGATCAAAAAGATCTGGCCCCTGACGGATTAAAGTTATTGCTCAGCCCTAATCCTTATAAATCTTATGCTTTAGTCGCTCAGGCTTTTTATCCCGAGCATAAGCCAGCAGGTTCTATATCGGAGCATGCGTGCATTCACCCTGATGCGATTATTGGTGAGGGGTGTGTGATTGAAGCAGGCGCTATCATTAAAGAAGGCGTTGTACTGGGAGAGGGTTGCTGGATTCAAGAGAATACTGTTCTTGGTGTGTCTGCTCAGCTTGGCGATTTTGTTCGCGTTGGTGGAAATAGTACGCTTTCCCATTGTCATATAGGATCATATTCCAAAATTTATCCGGGCGTTAGAATAGGTCAGGACGGTTTCGGGTTTGCTATGGACCTGAAAGGGCATGTTAAAGTCCCCCAGCTTGGGCGTGTTATCATAGAAGAGCATGTAGAAATTGGCGCAAATACGACAATAGACAGAGGGGCCGGCCCCGATACAATCATCGGGCAGGGGACCTGGATCGATAATCTTGTCCAGATCGGACATAATGTAAAAATGGGTCGTGGGTGTGTTATGGTTGCGCAGTCTGGTATTTCCGGTAGCACAGTCGTCGGTGATTTTGTCGTGATCGGTGGGCAGGTTGGTATTGCCGGTCACTTAACCATTGGTTCTGGCGCCCGTATAGCGGCTAAATCCGGTATTATGCGTGACGTTGGTGCAGGAGAGGAACAGATGGGGTATCCCGCTATTCCTCTTAAACAATATATGAAACAGGTTGCTTTACTGAAGCGATTGATTAAAAAGGATAAAGGCGTAAATTAATCGTCTTTGAATTAAGATTTAAGGGTAGTTATTCGTATGAGTGAAATCGATATCAATCGCATTATGGAAATGATACCGCACCGTTATCCGATACTTTTGGTTGACCGTGTGTTGGAACTTGTTCCCGGTGAAAGCGCTGTCAGCTTAAAAAATGTGACAATGAACGAGCCTCATTTTATGGGCCATTTTCCTGGTTTCCCTGTCATGCCCGGTGTTTTGATTGTCGAGGCGATGGCACAAACGGCGGCGATTGTTGTTGTTGAATCTTTGGGCAAGGCCTCTGAAGGTAAGGTTGTCTATTTCATGACGATAGATAATGCGAGGTTCCGCCAGCCAGTAACGCCGGGGGATTCTATGCACGTACATGTTGAAAAAATTCAATCTCGGGCGCATGTGTGGAAATTTAAAGGTGTCGCCAAGGTTGATGGAAAAGTCTGCGCTGAAGCGACTTTTAGCGCTATGATCACCGATAAGGCGTCTACTTAAGTCGTTTCTTTGTGCGCTTGTAACGCAGTGTAATAATCCGTGATTTGCGGTTTTTCTGTAGAATTTTATAATTCCCTAAAAGGTTAGGTAGAATGTCTTCTAATATACACGCTTCAGCGATTGTAGATTCCGGTGCTGATTTACATGACACGGTCAAAGTTGGCCCTTACTGTGTCATTGGCGCTAACGTAAAAATAGGCGCAGATGTAGAGCTTAAATCTCATGTCATTATTGATGGTCATACAGAAATAGGCGAGGGGTGTGTCATTTATCCTTTTGCTTCATTGGGCAGCGCGCCTCAGGATTTAAAATATGCGGGTGAGCCATCAAGGCTTGTTATCGGTAAAAATAACACCATTCGCGAATATGTGACGATGAATCCCGGAACCAGGGACGGCGGTATGCTGACGCGTGTTGGTGATAACGGTTTGTTTATGATGAGCACTCATGTGGCCCATGATTGTAAGGTCGGCGACAATGTGATCATGGCGAACAATGCGACTTTGGCCGGGCATGTGCATGTTGGTGATTTTGTGATTATTGGCGGCCTGGCCGCGGCTCATCAGTTTGTACGTATTGGTGATCATGCCATTATTGGCGGTATGTCCGGCGTCGAAAGCGATGTTATTCCTTATGGCCGGGTGAAGGGTGAGCGTGCTTATCTTAATGGTTTGAACCTTATTGGGTTGGAGCGCAGAGGCTTTACCAAGAGTGATGTGAAGGCTCTGCAGCGTGCATTTAATCAGCTATTTGGTGATGAAGGTACTATGGAGCAACGCATTAACAGCGTTGTTGAGGATTATGGTGATGACGAAACTGTTGTTAAAATCATAGAATTTGCAAAAGCGAAGACTAAATTTCCTTTATGTCAGCCCCAAAAGAAAAGCAGTTAAGCGATATTAAAAAAATCGGTATTATAGCGGGTGGGGGTGAGCTGCCGCGCTGTTTGATTGATGTTTGCAAAAAACACGGGCTTGAGGTTTTTGTTATCGGCTTTCAGGGGCAGACTGACACCCATACAATGGATGGCTGTGATCATATGTGGTCTCGTCTCGGGGCGGCCGGTTCTGTCATTAAAACACTTAAATCCAAAGCGATAAAAGATCTTGTCATGATTGGCCATATACGCAGGCCTTCTCTTAAGGAGCTGAAGCCGGATTTGAAGACGTTTTCCTTTTTTATGAAAGAAGCTTTGGGGGCCGCTGGTGATGATGGGTTGCTCAAGGCTTTGAAGAGGTTTCTTGAGAAAGAGGGGTTTACCCTTCATGGAGCGCAGCGCTTTATGCCGGAGCTTTTGGCACCCCTGGGGGCGCTGACCAAGCAACAGCCAACAAAAGAACATTGGGCTGATATTAAGCGGGGTGTTGCTGTTCTACAGGCATTGGGTACGCTCGATGTCGGGCAGGCTGTCGTGGTTCAGCAAGGTTATATTTTGGGTATAGAGGGTGCGGAGGGCACAGATGCTCTCATTGAGCGCTGCTCTTCGTTATCTCGTAAGGGGCGGCCTCCTATATTGGTGAAATTGTGCAAACCAACGCAGGATCAGGACCTTGATTTACCGACGATAGGCCCTGATACAATTGAAAGACTTGTGTCTTCCGGATTTGCCGGGCTTGCCGTTCATTCTGGGAAAAGCTTTATAAGTAATCTCGAGCTTGTGACTGAGAAATCCAAGTCGGGCAAGATGTTCGTTGTCGGGATTGACCCAAACGCGTTGGAAGGCGGAGTTTGATCATGGAAAGCGTGTTTTTAATTGCTGGTGAGGCTTCCGGTGATGCTCTGGGTGCGTCGTTAATGAAGGGGCTAAAGGCGCAAGGCGTTTCTTCGGATGCGATTGCCGGTATTGGCGGCGGGCTAATGTGCTCAGAGGGGATGGACAGTTTGATCCCTATGGAAGAATTGTGCGTGATGGGGATTTGGGAAATTCTTTGGCAAATTCCCCGCTTAATCAGGCTTATTCACGGCGTTGTTGAGGAAATAGAGCAGAGGCAACCGGATATGGTTGTGACGATAGATTTGCCTGATTTTAACTTTCGTGTTGCTGAGAAGTTAAAAAAGCGTGGAATTTATAAAGGAAAAATTGTTCACTATGTCGCGCCGACCGTTTGGGCCTGGCGTCCGGGGCGGGCGGAAAAAGTCGCGGGTTATCTCGATGGAATGATGTGTTTGTTTCCTTTTGAACCGGCTTATTTTGAAAAGCACGGTTTAAAGGCCGCTTATGTTGGCCATCCTCTTATAGAGTTTGATAGATCAAATGCGGATGGGGGTAAATTCAGGGCGGACCGGGGGATTGGCGCTGATGATCTTTGTGTTGGTTTGATGCTGGGCAGCCGCGCTCGTGAGGTTGATGTACATGCTCCTGTCTTTTTACAAACACTTGATGCTTTGGAAGAACAATATCCGGGGTTGAATGTCATTATTCCGACGTTACCGGCTCTTGAGTATGATGTTTCGAAGCATTTAGACGGGCGTCAATTGAGTGTGCATATTGTGACGGATCAAGGTCATAAATATGATGCTTTTGATGCGTGTGATATCGCCTTGGCAGTTTCTGGCACTGTTGGTCTTGAGCTTGGGTATCTTGGCGTCCCTCATATTACGGGTTACAAAGCGCATGCATTGACAGCCGCTATTTTAAAGCTGGTTGTTAGGGTGCGTTATGCGCATTTGGTTAATATTTTGCTCGACCGACAGGTTGTACCGGAGTTTTTGCAAGGCAAGTGTAATGTAAGTCGTTTAACACGAGGCTTCATGCGGCTTTTAAGGTGCCCTGAGGACGTTCAAGCGCAGAAAATGGGCTTTGTTGAACTTCAACAAAAATTGACGCTGGAAGAGGGGAAGCCGCCTTCTCACAAGGCCGCTTCTTTCGTTTTAAATATAGCAAAATAACGAGTATATCTCTTTTATGTTCGTTTGCTCATCGGGACGTAAGGGCGCTGCTCTGGTCCTGTGTAAAGCTGTCTGGGGCGTCCGATGCGCAAAGATGGCTCTTCCATCATTTCTTTCCACTGTGAAACCCATCCGACAGTCCGGGCTACGGCAAATAAAACCGTGAACATTTCAGTAGGGAAGCCCATGGCTTTTAATATAATTCCGGAATAGAAATCAACATTCGGGAAAAGCTTGCGGTCAACGAAATATTGGTCTTCTAACGCAATGCGTTCAAGCTCCATCGCAAGTTCAAGGCGGGGATCTATTATGCCCAAATCTTCCAGAACTTCATCACATGCCTTTTTCAAAACGCCGGCACGGGGGTCGAAGTTTTTATAAACACGGTGACCAAAGCCCATAAGACGGAATGGGTCATCTTTGTCTTTTGCGCGCTTGATATATTCAGGAATGTTTTTCTTATCACCGATTTCATCAAGCATTTCCAGAACGGCCTGGTTTGCGCCGCCATGTGCGGGGCCCCAAAGAGAGGCGATGCCAGATGAAATACAGGCAAAAGGATTTGCTTGTGACGAGCCGGCCAAGCGCACCGTTGATGTCGATGCGTTTTGTTCATGATCGGCATGGAGGATCAATATCTTATCCATAGCGTTGGACAGGATAGGGTTGACTTTGTATGGCTCCGGAGGGAGGCCAAAGCACATATAAAGGAAGTTTTCGGAATAATTCAGGTCATTACGGGGGTACATAAAGGGCTGCCCCATAATGTATTTGTATGTCATCGCGGCAAGGGTCGGGATTTTTGCAATCAGACGATGCGCAGATATTTCACGTTGCTGAGGGTCCCATATATCAAGAGAGTCGTGATAAAAGGCCGCGAGCGCACCAACAATTCCGCACATAATGGCCATAGGGTGAGCATCACGGCGGAACCCACGATAGAAGTAGTTAATCTGCTCATGCACCATTGTGTGATGGGTGATGTCGTAATCAAACTTTTCCATCTCCGGTTTCTGGGGGAGGTCCCCATTTAGAAGCAAATAAGCAACCTCCAGGAAGGAGCTGTTTTCTGCAAGGTCCTCAATCGTATAGCCACGATGCATCAGGACACCTTTTTCACCGTCAATATAGGTCAGGCGGGATTTACAGCTTCCGGTCGCAGTAAAGCTCGGATCAAATGTAAAGTGCCCCGTTTCGGCGTAGAGTTTTCGAACGTCAATAACGCTTGGCCCCACGGTGCCATCGCGAACGGGAAGCTTTACACTTTCCCCGGTTTCGTCATTGGTTAGCGTAAATGTTTTATGATTTTCGTTTTCGGCTTGGTTGGCCATAGTATCCCCACACTTAATAAACAGAATTTATGATTGAATTAAATCGCAGAACGAGGCGACTAATCAAAGTTTATTCTATAAGAGTTTGCGCAGATAGTTCAAGCGTGATCAATAGCCGATTGAATACGTAGGCATGTTTCATCCTTGCCCAAAATTTCCGAGGCGTGAAAAATCGATGGTGAGCTTGTTGTTCCGGTTAATGCGGCTCTTAACGGCATTGCAACCTTGCCGAGTTTTCCATCTTTGTGTTCATCGGCAATGGTTTTGCATATTTGCTGTATGTTGTCCGCATCGAAAGATTGAAGGCTTTCAAGTTGTGGTTTAAGGATTGCCAGAATTTGCTTCCCATCCTGGTCTAAAAGCGCACCAGCTTTTTCTGTGAAATTAAGAGGTACGCTTTTGGCATAAAATGCCGCTTCATCAGTAAATTGAAGCAAAGTCTTTGATCTGGACTTTAATTCATCGGACCCTTTTATGATCCTTTGCTGCGCCACGTCGTCAAGTGTGAGGTCATGACGCTCTTTAAAAAAATCTTCACACAGGGCTATAAGGCGTTCAGGCGTGCTTTCATTGATATAATGGGCGTTCAGGCTTTCCAGCTTTTCAAAATCGAATTTTGCGGCTGACTTGCCTATGCCTTCAAACCCAAACCATTCAATTGCTTGTTTGGTTGAGATTATTTCGTCATCTCCGTGGCTCCAGCCCAGGCGCATGAGATAGTTTCTCATTGCTTCGGGCAGATAGCCCATTTCTTTATATTCTTCAACGCTTGTTGCGCCATGACGTTTTGAAAATTTCCCCCCGTCAGGACCGTGTATAAGGGGGAGGTGGCCGAATTCCGGTACATCCCATTCCATCGCGTCAAAAATTATTTTTTGTCGGAAGGCGTTATTCAGGTGATCGTCTCCGCGTAGAATATGCGTAATGCCCATATCATGATCATCAACGACGACCGATAGCATATATGTCGGCGTACCATCGCTGCGAAGGATGATGAAGTCATCGAGCTGGCTATGCTTGATTGTGACGTCGCCTTGTACTTTATCGTGGATGATCGTTTCACCTTCAAGAGGTGCTTTTATCCTTATGACGGGTTTAATATCGGAAGGCGCAT
>Ga0316204_10009411_pt1 | contig 13068 bp, 13 predicted proteins | sample 6monrhotite_MG_2_FD_205661 | JGI IMG/M metagenome (GOLD analysis project Ga0316204, IMG submission 205661) | Microbial mat bacterial communities from mineral coupon in-situ incubated in ocean water Damariscotta River, Maine, United States -... | ecosystem: Environmental > Aquatic > Marine >... | reverse complement strand
CCGGTCGCACCGTCATCCTGGTTTCAAACAGTCCGGAATTTCCGGACACGCAGATCAAACGCGCCCTGCCGCATTGCGGGCTGGCCGCCTGGCGACGCAATCGCGGTTACGATTTTGGCGCCTATCGCGATGGATTGCTGTTGGCGCCCGACTACGACGCGTTGAATTCGCTCATTTTTGTGAATGACAGCATTTATGGCCCTCTCCAGCCGCTGGGACCACTTCTGGACCGCGCGAGCGCGGACACCGCCGATGTTTGGGGCATGACCGATAGCTGGGATACGCGCTGGCATCTGCAAAGCTATTTTCTGCTCTTTCATCGGCCCGCATTGCAAAATGTTCGGGTAAAAAAGTTGTGGCAAAACTGGCGCCACGTCCAGTCAAAGTCCTGGATTATCAACAAGGTGGAAATCGGACTGACCGGACAATTTCAGCAATTCGGCCTCGAATGCGCTGCGCTTTTTCCATACAGGCAAGAAGTTTCGGCTTTTGCAGAAACCGTGCGCAAGAATGAATTGCTGGGCGATGAAAATCTGCCGGAAGACCATCGCAAATTATTGATGCGGATGCTCGAACTGGCAGATGCCGGTGCGCCCATGAATCCCTGTCACTTTTTCTGGGATCAGTTGATTTCTCGCGGATTTCCGTTTCTGAAACGGGAAGTGCTGACAGCCAATCCGATCGGCATGCCCCGGCTGTATGAATGGAGCGAACTGATCGCCGCAAACTCGGCCTATGATCCGGAATTCATCGTTCGCCATTTGCGCACTATCGCCAAAAACCGGGTGGTTTGATGCACGAACAGGCGGATACCAGCTGGATCGACACGATCCCCGGCCTGACAGACGCCGATATCGGTCGGGCACGGCGATTATCAACCGAAACCGGCGACCGGCTGGCGCGGGCGTTGAAACGCCTGGGGTCGGCGTCCGATACGGCAATCGCCGATGCATTGGCGAGCTTCACCGGCGTGGACCGCATCCAGGCGACAGAGTTTCCGGAACAGCCGCTTGCGGCGGGCGGAATATCTCCCCGGTTTTTGCTGGACGCCGCGGCCATACCGATTGCTGAAAACGATGAGTGCCTGACCCTCGCAATTGCCGATCCCACCGACGTTTCCGCGGCTGAGGGCGTAAGGCTTGCCGCTGGCAAACCGGTGGAATTGAAAGTAGCGGCCTTCGCCGATATCGAAGCCGCGCATATCCGGCTCTATGGGACGGAGACGGCCGCCCATGACGTTACAGATGACGGTTTCAGCGATAGCGAGGATCTAAAAGACCTTGCCAGCGAGGCTCCCGTCGTCCGGCTTGTGAACGACCTGTTTGCCGAGGCCATGCAATCGCGCGCATCGGACATCCACATCGAGCCCTTCCGCGACCGGTTGCGAATCCGGTTCAGGGTCGATGGCGTCTTGCACGATCGTCCCTCACCCAAGCCGGGTTTTGCGCGCCTGATCACCAGCCGCATAAAAATTCTGGCAAATCTCGACATTGCTGAACGTCGCCGGCCACAGGACGGCAGAGCCCGGGTCACGATTTCCGGCCGCGCACTTGATTTGCGTGTGGCAACGGCACCAACCGCGCACGGCGAAAGCGTCACGATCCGCTTGCTCGAAGACCGTGATACGCAAGTCAAACTGGATGATCTCGGCCTGTCTGCGGCCCAGCGCGAACATCTGACCTCCCACCTCGCAGCGCCATACGGGCTGATACTGGTCACCGGGCCAACCGGTTCGGGTAAAACGACGACGCTGGCCGGCGCGCTCGATCAGCTGAACACGACCGAGCGCAAGCTGGTGTCGATCGAGGATCCGGTTGAATACCAGATCGAGGGGGTAAACCAGATCGCAGTAAATGCCGCTATCGGGCTGACTTTCGCGAGCGTGCTCCGCTCCGTCCTGCGTCATGACCCGGATGTGATAGTCGTCGGCGAATTGCGCGATGGCGAAACCGCTGAAATCGCAATCAATGCCGCCCTGACCGGCCACCTTGTTCTGGCAACGGTTCACACGAACACGGCCTCCGGCGCAGCCCCCCGCCTCATCGATATGGGAGTCGATCCCGCCCTGTTGCGGTCCACATTGCGATTGTCGGTCGCCCAGCGCCTCGTGCGTCAGCTCTGCCCGGATTGCCGCGAGCCGGAAACACCGCCGGCCGGTCTGAAATCCGCATGGAAGGCCGTTGGCTGCGATAAATGCGCCCGGACCGGTTATCTCGGACGTGTGGGGGTTTTTGAATTCGTTGACATGAAGGATGAACTCTCCGACGCGTTGAAACCGGGCGTGGCTGCGATGGACATCGAAAAACTGGCGCGCAAGAAAAAAATGCCCTCCATCCGGGATGATGCGGCCGAGAAGATTGAATCGGGACTGACCAGCCGCGCGGAAGTTGAACGCGTTCTCGGAGTGATCTGATGCCCGTTTTTGCCGTTCAAGCCATCAGGCCCGACGGTGGCGAGGAAACCATCCGTATTGAATCAAATGACAAGGCGTCAGCAGCGGCCACGATTGCGGCGCGCGGCCTGACGCCCATTCGGGTTGTACCGGCAAAGGATGCACCGCAAAAAACCGCCTCCGGCCGGTCACGGAAAATGGCCACCCGCATGGCGCGTGAATTATCCGTATTGACCGCAGCCGGCCTGAGCATTGAACCGGCCCTGGCCGCCTTGTCGCGTCACGCAACCGACGCCCGGCTGAAAGCCGCAGCGGAAATGGTGTTGTCGGATGTGCGCAACGGCGCCTCATTGTCCGAAGCCTTCGGCAAACGCCCCGAACTTTTCCCGTCTCCCTTCCCGGAAATCGCCGAGGCCGGCGAGGCCGGTGGTGCATTGGGCAAGGCGCTGGGCGAACTCGCCGATAATCGCGAAAGGCGTGAGGAGGTCGAGGCCAGCATCCGCGGGGCGTTGGCCTATCCGGCCTTTCTGATGCTGATGGCGATGGGCGCTGTCGCCGGATTGATCGGATTTGTGATCCCGCGTTTCCGGGGATTGTTCGAACAGATCGGGCGCGACGTGCCGCAGCCCGCTGCAACGATTTTCGAGGTGTCAGAAGCCATCGGTTATGCCGCCCCCTTTGTATTCGCCGCAATATTCATTCTGGTCGTTATCGCGCGGTTTGCCCTGTCGCGTCCGGCTTCACGCGAACAGTTTGATCACTGGGTTCTGACTTTGCCGCGGATCGGCGACGCCGTGCGCATTGTGATTGCCGCACGTTTTTTCCGCGTGCTCGCCCTTTTGCTGAAGAATGGCCTGTCCGCCGTACCCGCCCTGCGCTTGTCCGCAAATGCGGCGGGCAATCGCTGGGCCGTCCGTCGATTGTCGGAAGCCCTGACCGAAGTACGCACAGGCCGGGGGTTTGCCGATCAGGTGGAGGCGTCCAATGTCCTGCCGCCGCTGGCAGCCGAATTATTGTCGGTCGGCGAGGAAACCGGTGATCTGGGCGCGGCGGCAGACCGACTGGCCGGATTTTACGAAACCCACTTTGAACGAAATGCGAAATTGATTTCTGCTATCATCGGCCCCGCTGTTATCATTTTCACTGGCCTGGTGATCGGCATAGTCATTATTTCGATCCTGCTGGCGATGGTCAGCATCAATGATATCGGACTGTAGAGACCTGTTATGAGTGAGAATCTTTCCACAAATCCTGATCGGCGCGCCGGCTTTTCGCTGACCGAATTAATGATCGCCTTGTTCATTCTGGCCATGGTCGCGGTGATGGTGGCACCGCAGTTTTTCCGCTTTATCGGTCGCGCGAACAGCCAGACCGCAACCGCCCAGCTGGAAAGCATTGCCACGCAGCTCAATTTCTATCGCCTCGAAAATGGCGATTACCCGGACAGCTCGACCGGCCTGGACGCGCTGACATTCGATGAAGGCCGATCAGTCCCCGACGATCCGTGGGGCAATCCCTATTTCTACGAATATATTGGCCGCGGTCAGGTTCGCGTTGGAACCTATGGCAGCGACGGTCAGGAAGGCGGCGAGGGAGAGGATGCAGACATCTTCCGCACCTTGCAGTAACCGCCGGGGATACACGCTCACCGAACTCCTCATTGCGCTTTTTATTCTGGGACTGGCCGTCGCCATCGTGGCACCGGCACTGTTTAGGACCACGCCGCAAAGCGAATTGCGTCGGGCGAGCGCGCTATTTGAGACGGCTACCCGAACCGCGCGCACCGACGCGCGCCTTGCAGGGCGCGACAGCCTGCTGACGCTGGATCTGAATCAAAGAACGCTGACCATTTTCCCCGGCGAGCAGACATTCCAGCTTGATCGCGATCTCGACATTCAAGCGACCGTTGCCGATAGGGAATTGGATGGCGATCTCGCCTCGATCCGGTTTTTCCCTGAAGGCGCGACAACGGGCGGGACATTCCTGATCACGCTTGAAGATCACGCAGCCGCCCTTCGTATCAGCTGGATAACCGGTCAAGTGGAAAGGCTCGATCCAGATGAAATCGACTAGGGCGGGATTCACCTTGCTGGAATCGGTCATTGCCATCGCGCTGGCGAGTGCAGGTCTGGCTGCGCTCTATCAGGTCTATGCGTCGTCCGCACGGGCAGAATTACTGGCCAATAATGCAGAAGATGCCGCCAGCCTCGCACAGCAATTAATGGCAACAACCCGCCCCGGCGATAGCGGTGAGACGGGTGAATTTACCTGGCAGGTTGCCTCTTTAGCGACATCGGGCTGGGACGGGCTGGAAACCGTCACCATCGTGATGGAAACCCCGTCGGGCCGCGAATATGTTGTGTCGTGGGATCGACCGGTTTCGTCCGGAGCGGCGCAATGAGGCGCGGTTTTTCGCTTGTGGAAATGATGATCGCGCTGGCGCTGACCGCTGTCGCGATTGCCATCATGTCCGAGGGCGTCCGCCGGGCCATCGATTTCGAACAGAGCCTGACAGGTGTCCGCCAGGAGCGGGAAGTACAGACCGCCACGCTGGAAGCGGTCCGCGCGCGGCTGGAACGTCTGGTGCCGGCAACCCGCCCCGCAACTGGCAATGAAACGGAGAGCGCCGAAATCCTCTTCGCAGGCGACGCGCAGCGACTGGTCTTTGTCGCCGCCGATCCCGGATATCCGTCAATTGCCGGGCTCTATGAATATCGACTGATCCTGTCAGGCCCATCAGAGGCAGATGACGAAACCGGACCCGCCACACCGCGCCTGACCGTTTTTCGGCGCAGGCTGACCGACATCGCGGCTTTCAACACCGATCGCGGCGAACCAGCACAAAGCTGGGAACTGCCGCTGCCGAAAGCGCTGACGTTTCGCTATATCGCGCCTTCGGGCGGATCATCGGATGGGTGGACAGATCGGGCAAATTATCCCGCGCTTGTCATGCTCGAAACCGGAGACGCCGAATTTGCAGCCATGACCGCGTCATTGCCGCAGCCACGCCCCGATGACGAGGAGACGTCCGAATGACGGGGCGGCGCGGTGTTTCCTTGTTGATCGTTGTTGCGCTGCTCGGACTCCTGTCCGTCACGGCCGGAATGGCCGCACTGTCAGCGCGCGTTTCCGCATCCTCGGCGTTTGCAAGCCTCGAACGCCTGCAATTGCGTGCTGCGACTGAAAGCGCCGCAGCCCGCACGGCAATTCGGCTCTCGGACGAGGAGGATCGCTGGCAGGCCGATGGTCGTCTTTATGAAATGGAAATTGACGGAATCGCCTTGCGAATTCGCCCCCTCGCCGAGGCCGGGCGCTTCGATCTCAATCAGGGCAATGTTGAAACTCTTGCCGCCCTGCTCGAGGAACTGGGCGTGTCAGCGCTCACCGCTCGCAATATTGCCGGCGCGGTATCGGATTGGCGCGATGAAGATGATGATGTCGGCGAGAACGGCGCGGAAAGCAGCGCTTATCGCGCCGCCGGCATGGCCGAACCAGGGAACCGGCCCTTCCTTGCGGTCGAGGAATTTCGTCAGGTTCTGAATGTCGATGCGATTATTTTCGAAGCGGCGCGTCCCTTCCTGACGCTGAATGGGGGCGAGGCTGTTATCGGCCAGCTGGCACCATCGCCCTTGATCGCCGCGACAGGTATATCGCCAGCGGACGCCCGGCGCATTCTGTCGGCCCGCAGCGGCAATCGCGACATTCCGGAAACCGCCGGCGGCCTTCAATTCGATCCCGCGCAGCCGCAAATTTATGCGCTCTTCATCGAAGCGGATTCACCGGCGGGCGCGAGGCTATCCCGGGAAATCGTTATCAGTCTTCCCGGAGCGGAAGGCTTGTATGATACGCTGTCACGGCATAGCCATGTATACGGATATGCTGACTTTCTCGATCCGGAGCCCGATGCGTGACGACAGTGTTTGATCTGATAAGGACCGGCGTTCGAACATGGCGCGACGATGTCGATACCGCGGCGGCCAGCTTGCCGGTAATTGGCGGCCTATTTGCCCGCAAATGGCGCATCTTGCGGATCGATTCGGCATCGGTCCGCTACACCAATGCCGATGGCGAAAGCATCGAAATTCCGGCCCAATACGATAGCGAAATGGCCCAAAAGGAAATTCGCCGCATTGGGAAAAAGGGTCCTCTTGTTCTGCGTTTTGCCAGTCATCTCGGTTTTCGGCGCGATGCCAGCTTTCCCGTAGCGGCGCGCAAACATCTTGAGGACGCCATTGAGCTGGCGCTGCCGCGCCTGTCTCCCCTGCCCGCCGAAGACATTGTATTTGCAGCTGACCGGTCGTGCCTTCAGGAAACGGAGGACCGGATAAGTCTGCCCGTCTCCATCATACGCCGGGATGCTCTGGAAAAAGCGCTGGCCACGGCTCAGGCGCTGGGATTGGAAGCGTCCGCGGCTGATCTCGAAAATGGAATGCCGGACACCCCGCCGACAATCGATCTGCGCGACGGGCGAACTGCACCGTCCGGTGGCCGCTCGGCTTTTGCGCTCGGCGCGGTAATCTCTGTCGCATTATTGATCGGGCTCATCGCCTTTGCCGCCGACCGGCATTACCGGCTCGACCCGGCGTTCGCCGACGCGCGTCGTCCCGCCAGTCTGGAAGCACGGCTGGAGGCCGCCATATCCCATGCCGACGCCAAATCCCGGTCAGGATCAGCGGTGGCCGCACTGGCAGATTTGAGCCGCCGACTGCCGGATAGCGCCTATTTGACCAGTTTCACTTACGATGCCGGCGAAATTCGGATCACAGGGCTGGCGTGGGACGCGGCCGCTGCATTGCGCGCCCTCGACGCCGCCGAAGAATTTGCAAATGCGACCTTCATTGGCGCCACGGTCCGGGATGAAGAAACCGGTCGCGAACGATTTGAACTCACCGCCCGCCATTCGCTGCAGATGCAGGGAGGTGGATCATGAGCCCGCAAATTCGACAGCTGTTATCTGTTGCCGCCGCCATCCTGATCCCGTTGGTGCTGCTTGTCGCGTTTACCGCCTCTGTCATGGCCTGGATGGGGGTGGAAACCGGAATCCGCCACGCCGAAGCGGAACGGGCTGTGCCGCTCGCTGCCGATCCTGCACGTTATCTGACGCCCGGAGACAATCGAGCGGTCGCAAGTTCGAATTTGCAGACCCGCCTGAATCAGGCCGCCCGAAATGCCGGTCTATCCACCAGCCGCATTCAAATTCTGCCCGAACAGGCCGACGATCCGCTGGAAATGACGTTGGAATTCCAGGCCGAGGGTGACATGGCCTCGCTCACAAGTCTGCTCCACGCATTGGAAGCTGAACTGCCCGCCCTCATTGTTGTCTCGGTGAGACTGGCTCCAATCCGTAACAGTGAGGATTTGCAGCTTACTGCAACTGTGGAGGCCCGCCGTGAGCCGGGAAGCAGCTCATGACCCGGCGCACCTACATCATGCTGGCGATTGCCGTGATCCTGACCATCATTGTGGTTTTGCGGCAATTTGTATGGACTGAAACTGACGTTTTGCGACCCGTCGCACCGGATTCCGTACAAATTCAAGACATTGAATATAGCGATGAGGTGGGAAATTTCTTGCCGGACTTCGCAGCTTTTGATGCCATTCTGGATCAACCGCTGTTTCGGTCGGATCGACGTCCCGCCCCGGCCCAGCAGGTGGACTTACCAACCCAGTCGCCCACAACCCAGGCGATGGATGATGGCCCGCCGGATTTCATAATTGTCGGAACGGTCACCGGTCCGGACGGCGGTGTTGCAACCATTCGCGACCAGAATGAAACCAGCCGCGTCCATGTGGGCGACACCGTATCTGGTTGGCGAATCGACGCGATTACCGGCTCGGACATTGAGGTGTCCCGCAATGGGAGTCGCTACAGATTGGGTTTGGGTGAACGCGACTAGCGACGCTGAACCTTGTTGGCATCAACGAAATTGTCATCATTCGGCAGCGCAACAGCCATTGCCGCCATGCCGTTTGCCGCTATTGTTGAGTTAATTGTGGTATATTCGCGCTTGGCAGCGATTTTTAGCATTCGGGAGTTCAGGATGAAGACGTCAATTATTTCAGCTTTGGCATTATCGGTTTTTGCGGGCTCGGCTGCGCTCGCGGACGATATGTTCCGCGGCGTTGAATCCATTGCTTACTCGGATGGTCCGGGCAATGAAGTACGTTTTTCAAACCTGTCGCCGAATGTCATGACAATGAGCGCGGGTGAAACCATCGATTTGAATATCGGCCGCGGCTATGTCGCTGAACTCGACCGCATCGACCGGCAAGCCATGGGCGCACGCACCTGGATCGGTCGCATTGAAGGTGGCGGGATCAACGAACGCGTCATCATTTCAGAACTGAACGGATTTGCTTTTGGCCGGGTCGCAACTGCCGATGGCGTCTGGAATATTATTCCGGGCGAGAATGGTGGCCACCGGCTCTTCCAACATCCCGAAAATGCCATTGTTGAGGATTGGGGCGATGATGCGGTTGTGCCGTCGCTCGATAGTGTTGTGACCGAATTCCGCGAAAACATCGCCGAAAATGACGGCATCGATGCGCCCAATGCGGTAACCGTCGGATCCAATGGCACGGTAGATCTCATGGTGCTCTACACACAGAGCATGGTTGATACATGGGGCCTCGCTGTCGGCGGACGCGTTCAGTATCTCGTTGCTCTGCTGGATCAGGCCCTGATCGACAGCGATACAGGGATGCGCGCACGTCTCGTTTATCTTGATCAACTCACGACAAATGAAACCGATCACAATACCGACCTGCTCTACGACCTGCAGGACGGTGCGGGCGATGGCGCCGCATCAGACAATTCGCCGCGCGGTGCAGGTAATGACTTCAGCGCATTGCTGGCTATTCGAAATGCCGTCGGCGCCGATCTGGTGTCCATCATCCGGCGTCATTACAGCGGATCAGGCACGGTGGCCCGTTCGGGTTCATCCTGCGGCGTTGCTTTCGTGAATGGCGGAAGTGCTGACACAATCGGCCCGGCAAACGCTGTGAATGGCGTTGGCGTAATCAGCGACTTCATCAACGGCAATGATACCAATTTGCTGGACGGGTATTCGCTCTGTTCGGATTATACATTCGCGCACGAAACCGGCCACAATCTCGGCTTCTCCCACAATCTCGAAGACACAGATCCGGGTTCGGGCGTTCGCAGTTTCGCGCACGGTCACCGCGTCGATTGCTCCTTCCGCACCGTTATGGCGTACGGATCAGACGGCGATGTATCCTGCCCGGGCTCAGGTCGAAATGAAGAACAGGTGGGGTATTTCTCCAACCCGGACATTACGCTTTGCCCCGGCGGAGCGGCTTGCGGGATCGCCGCCGCATCACCTGATATTTCCGTGCCATCCGCTGACAACCAGGATCCGGCAGATAACGCCCGGGCAGCCCGTGAAGAAGGCAAAAATGTTGTCGGTTTCCGCGCTGAAGTTCCGCGTGTCGTTTCTTCGGTTCTGCCAATCACCCGCGCAGTGGCAAACGGTACAGCGGCAACAGCCTTTGCCACCATTATCAACCCGACATCGTCGGGAGGAACGGCAACCGGTTGCGGGCTTCGTCTTGCAGGCTCAAGCGCGAGCAGTTTTTCTTTCCAGACAACCACGCCCGCAAACGCCCTGTCCGGGACGCCAAATACGACCGTCGACATTGCCGCCGGAGCTGCGCAGAATTTCGTATTCTCCGTAACCTCTGCGACGACGTTTGCCGACAATTCCAACTCGGTCGGCTCAGTCGTGCCGAGTGCCAATGTCGAAACTGACCTCTTCATTGAGGCCTACTGCGCCAACCGCCGTTCTGCGGAATACACGCTCGGCCTGAATTCCCTGACCTTCCTGTCGCTGGCATCTGCACCTGCGGACATCATCGCGCTGGCCGCCACGGTCAATAGCGACGGACGGATCAACGTACCGACCACCGGAAACCGGGTGGGCATTGCGTCTGTCGCCATTTCAAACGTTGGCACCGGTGCCATTATCACCGCCAGCGCAGACACAGGCGGTCGTACGCTTGCGATCACCGAGATTGAAGTGTGTGCAACCAACGCATCCGGTGTGTGCATCACAACGCGCGGACCGACCGCAACGCTGGCGATGAATGCCACAGACACCGCCACTTTCGCGGTCTTTGTCCGCGGCAATGGCAGCGCAATCGCCAATGATCCGGCAAATAATCGGGTTTTCGTCAGATTCAATGAGGGTAGCGCACCGCGCGGCGCAACGAGCGTCGCTGTGCGCACGCAATAATGAGGTCGAAAATGTCTATCCAACGTCTTGGTTTGACCGTGACCGCTTTGGCGACTCTGGCTCTTTCTGCCAGCGCATTTGCGGACATATCGGTTCAGGAAAACGACGGAAACTGGCAGGTCTCGGCCGAGGGCGAAGCCTTGTCCGAAGTGCTGTCTGCAATCCAGGCCGAAGCCGAATTCAGGCTTATAGGCGCGGACCGGCTGGTCGATGACAATGCTGTCACTGCAGAGATCGAAGGATCGCTCGACGACGTGTTGAACCGCCTGCTCAGCGGATTTGATTATGCGCTGGTATATGGCGAGACACCGGAAACACGAAGCCGGTTGCAACGGGTTGTGTTGCTCTCCGGCCGGTCCGGCAATGCGCCGGATGAAACCCAACGCCTTTCCGTCGAACGCCTTCCCTCGGATATGTCGACGGAAGATGGCGAGCGTGTCAGTGACCTTCTTGCACGACAGGTTCAGCCACTATTGGCAGCAGAAGCCGGTGAATCCGGGTCGGAAGACGCCAATGTAACGGTGGCGGCAACCGCACCTGCCAGCTCATCGACATCATCCGGTTCCGATTCAAACAGCGGCAGCAGCGACGATGACTATGAGCTCGACCCTGAAACCCAGGCCGCTCTGGCAGAAGCCACACGCCGCGCACAACAGGATCTGCAGGCATTGGTCAATGCGCTTCAAAGCGCTGAAAACGACGGCAACTAGCCGCGCGCGCAAGCAGAGCTAACGAGCCTCGTTCATTCCAATGGAAGTCGTGCCAAACATGTCGTCCTGCAGTCCGAGTGCGAGTGCCAGGTTTTGCATGGCCTGAACGGCCGCGCCTTTGAGCAGATTGTCCAGCACGCTCACGACAGCGAGTGATCGGCCATCATCGGAAATGGAAAACCCGCCAATCCGGGCACCGGGAAACCCGGCAACAGCCGCGGGTTCCGGCGCATCCACGGATATTTCGATCAGGGATTCATCCTTGTAATAATCAGCGTAAATGGCGCGAACAGTCTCCGCCTCCAGACCGTCAGCCAAAGTCATATGAACGGTCGTCATCAGACCGCGGAAAAAAGGCGCAACATGCGGCGAGAACCGGATTGGCGCGCCCAGATGTTGGCTCATCTCGCGCTCATGGATATGCCCGCTCAGCGCATAAGGGATGAGATTATCCTTCAAGACGGCCGGATCATTCTTTCGCGACGGAGTCATGCCAGCGCCGGAAAAGCCCGACACGCCGAAAATGTGGGCCGGTCCCGTCAATCGGTCGCGCAATGGCGCGATCGCCAGCTGCCCGCAGGTCGCATAGCAACCGGGATTGGCGATGCGTTTGGCCGTCCGCACAGCCTCGCGCCCGTATATTTCGGGCAAGCCGTATGTCCAGGCCGGATCAAAACGGCCGTCTGCCGATAAATCCACGACGATCGTCTCGTCAGGGATATGGGGCAGGTAGGACTGCGCAACACCATTGGGCAAGGCGAGGATAATCGCATCAAGATCAAGGCGGCTCATCTGCGCCGGATCAAGCGATTCAAACCGGAGATCAGTGTCAAATTCAGGGGCGGTATCGCGCACGAGCTGACCCGCAAGCTCACGCGAGGAGGCAACAACCAGTTCCATATCATCGCGTTTGGCAAGCAAGCGCAAAATTTCGCGACCCGTATAGCCGCGCCCGCCGATAAGACCGATGCGCGCCGTCATGGCGTCGCCTGCAACGTCTCGGGCACGGCCGCAATCCGGCCGACCATGTCGGGCACGCAAGCGAGATTGCTTTCACCGCGCCAGAAAACGGTCCAGCCGCCAACCCGGACCGACCCGTCGCATTCCTGAAAGTAGAAATTGTTCACCGGATTGCCACTCCGGGAGCGCCAGTACAATCGCGGCGAATAATCCACCGTTTCCTGCCAGACAGCGCGCGCCAGCCCCTCGCCGCGTGCTTCTTCAAGAACGGCAAATTTATCCAGATAGGCGACCTCGCCCATCCTGCTGACGAGTGCCCCCGCCCGATAGTTTTCCGTCACAAACAGGCGATCAAACGCGAAGTTTTCCCAATACCCCGGAACAGGCTTGCGCCCGAAGGCCGTGGTGATCAGGGTTTCCAGCCGCGACCAGTCGACGTCCGCCTTGGCGTCATTGGTGATCAGATTTTCCCCGCGCCGGATCAGTGTGCCTGCCCCTGCATGGGTGAATAATTCCTGGCTCAACCCCTCTGGCGATGTAATCGATACCGAGCTGGTCAGCGGCAATGCGTCCAGCAGCGCCTGTATCTGATCGATCTTCACGCGCATGCCGCCATTGATCCAGTCAGCCGACATCAGGCGGGCGCGATCACTGGCGAGATTCAGGGTTGATATCACCTCGCCATCTTCATCCAGCAAGCCGCCGGTCTCGGTGAGGAATATGATTTTGTAGGGCTGAAGCGTTTTGACCAGCG
>Ga0316204_10009410_pt1 | contig 13070 bp, 6 predicted proteins | sample 6monrhotite_MG_2_FD_205661 | JGI IMG/M metagenome (GOLD analysis project Ga0316204, IMG submission 205661) | Microbial mat bacterial communities from mineral coupon in-situ incubated in ocean water Damariscotta River, Maine, United States -... | ecosystem: Environmental > Aquatic > Marine >... | reverse complement strand
AATAGTGTTGAAAAACTCCTATTTTGGCGAGAACTGCTAAAAATGTGGCCCATAGAAGCGTGCCGGAAATTTCGACGAAGGGGGTCGACCGAAACGCTGACTTGGCAATGTGAGAGGTCTTCACGGCTTATACTGATCGTTCTGCTCGGACTTGGTTGAGGCAATCGATCTTGGCGGAAAAATTTGGCAGCCGAGTTTTCGAGTTTTTCAACAAAATCCGCCCTTTGCGAGCGGTGCCGCTTCTCGGCCCAAAGCGGTCACGTCTCTTAGAAAAACAACTGAATGTAAGTCCAATGGTAAGTCGGGCCAAACATGGCTCCATGTTAAGAGACGCACTCCAAGTCCGAGAGCTGTCTGGTGCGACCTCACCACCAGCCATTCCTCCTGACCGCAATAACTGCGAATGTTTCAAGGTTGTTCGAGAAGTTGTGCTGGTGCATGCTTCGGTCAATCGCTATCGGAACATAGCCAAATGACTGATGCCCACGACGAACAGACGGCGGGTGAGGTTTTTAAACCAGCACCTATTTCCCAAAACGAAACTGCGCGTCTTCGCGAGCTGAGCAAGCTTGGCCTGACCGAGTTTAATCGCAATGACCCGGATCTCGACGATATCATTCGGATTGCTCGCGCACTCACTGATACCCCGATTGCAATCATTAACATTATTGACCGGCCGGATCAGCACACTTTGCGATCTTGTGGGCTCCCGGAAGCGGCTCCAACAAAGGTTCTCACCGAAGACCTTCTTTGCCAGTTCGTCCTTGCACATGGTGATGTATTGGTCATCGAGGACATGAGTACTGACGAACGGACAAGAAACCACCCCTTCGTGAATCCACCATCGTCTTTACGCTTTTATGCCGGGGCACCATTAGTCACCTCCAGCGGGTACATTGTTGGAACTCTTTGTGTAATGGCACCTGAGCAGAAGACGCTGGATTTGCGCACTGTTGACGCCCTCCGCCGCCTCGCCAATCAAACAATTCGTGTACTCCAAAATGAACGTCTCCCACGCGATGACGCTACCGGTTCTCCTTCAAAGCAGAAAACGCCTGCGAGTGGGCGGTTCTATCCGCAAACTAGCGTCCTGTTCACCGACTTCGTTGGATTTACGCGCCATACTGAGGCGCTTGAACCAGCGGAGCTTTTGTCAGCTCTTTCCCGCTATTTCGGTGCCTTTGACAAAATATGTGAACGTTTCGACCTCACGCCGATCAAGACAATTGGTGATGCATATATGGCGACTGCAGGTATTCCGGTATCCAGCTCTGAACACGCCCGCAATGCCGTCGCCGCTGGCCTAGCGATCCGGGACTACATTGCTGCAGAGAATCTCGCGCGCATTACGTTGGCGGAACCGGTCTGGGAAATACGTATCGGCGTGCATTCTGGCCCTGCCATAGCGGGTAACCTAAGTGAACGTGGGATTGATATTTGGGGCGACACTGTCAACGTTGCATCCCGCCTGGAAACAGTGGGCGACGCTGGTCGTGTCAACGTTTCAGAAGCGACCTTAACACTTCTGGGTAGCGCGGATTCAGAAGAGCGTGGAATCTTGCCTATGAAGAACAAAGCACCTTTACGAATGCACTTCATCAACCAACTGAACTGACAGTAAAATGGTATTGTTCTCAGCCCGCAGTAGATTCTTCTGGCGAGAGTGTTCCAACGAATGTCCGGAAAGCCCGCGCTAGCCGCCAACCAACCCGATTTTTCGCTGCAAGTCTCACCAATGACAGGTATCAACGAGGCGTTGCGGCGTTTCTGTGTTGAGTTGTCAGGGTGACGGCCCGACTTTGCAAATTCTGTTATGAGCCCCTCTTGACCGTGTCGTCAGACACTCGAACCCATCGGATATATCACGCCAGCCGAAGCTGAGGAGGCATTCTATGCAAACATGAACGCAGTCGATAAAGTCGCGTAAGAAGAACTAAGTAGTCTCCGGTAAAACCGGGGCGGTTCATTTGCATCGGATGCTGCGTTTAGGCTCAAGGCAGTTGAATGTCATTTGGTAAAACCAAACAGGTTCCGCTTTTTACTTACTTCGTTGAAAAACTCTCATTGCAGCGCCGATAAGTCCCAGATCAACTCATCCGAAAAATAAGATTCCAGAGTTAGAAAAGAGCGGCCCAACTGGCGCACGGTTTACATCTAAACTTATCTCGGCGATCCCAGATATTCCATAACTTATTGATTTTGATATATAATATATGTTCGTGATTACCTCCTGTTACCAGGCATTGGTCCACTGGGTCGCTGAGCATGCCGCAGGTCTCTTGATCTGCTGAAACACTCTCAGCCTAAAGAAAAAAATCTCCGCAGTGCAGGGGGACGGGTCTGCAAGATGCGGTTTTCCTAGACTTTAGACCCACCCCCTGCCCGTCGGTTGTCTTGGAAACGTCCTTGTTGCTGACAGTCGTGACGTTTGTTGAGCAAGGCTTGTGCAAAGAGGACGGAAAACCGACCTTCGCTGCGGGTCCAAGGCTAATATGTGAACTAAACAAAGCCGGCGCAACTATTTCCCTTGATCGTCAAGGCAATTCGGAGCGGACTCGGCATGGCCCAAATTCAATGCAATCGAAAAGCATCCTGCCTGCAAAATGGCACATTCAGTCACTTGCCTAATTGCAGTGCGTATATGTCGAACGGATCCGAAAAGCCTTTGATCTGAGTACCCTTGTATGTTCGTGAAACATCGACCCCATCTAGTGAATTCAATGTTGTTTGATCGACCAGCATCCCACCGCCCGTCTCCTTGGTTTCCGCTTCCAACCTGGCGGCCAAATTCACGGTTGACCCTATGCAGGTATAGGTTGCCCGCCTGTCTGTGCCTGCGTATCCGGCGACGACTTCGCCGGTTGCAATTCCGACACCAATCTGCAGGCCTTCTTCGCCTTCGTTCATTCTTTCGGCGTTCAGCATCTCGATCATAGTGAACATTTCCTGCCCGGCTTGAACAGCGCTTTGGGCTGTGTTTTCAATAGGGTGAGGCACACCAAACAGCGCCATCAACCCATCGCCTAACATCAGGCTGATGATCCCACCGTTGCTGGTTACAGCCTCGAACATCAATGTGTAGAATGTATTCAGCAGCTCAATTGTCGCCTCTGGTGCGAGATTCTCGGACAGTCTTGTAAAGCCTCGAATATCGCAAAACAGAACCGAAGCGTGCGCGCGTTCGCTGCCAATGGCAAAGCCAGATTCCTGCAAATCCTGTGCAACCTCGCTGGTCGCAAAACGCTCCAACAGCCGTTTTTGCTCATCGCGCAGACGTTTCTTTTCCAAGCAACTGGACACTCGCGCACTCAGCAGCGTTTTGTTGACGGGTTTTGGCAGATAGTCTTCGGCCCCCAGTTCTATACAGCGCACAACATTATCAAGCCCCTCGACTGAAGAGGTCACAATAACCGGGATATCACGCAATTCAGGTTGGGATTTGATTGCCTCAAGCACCTCAAACCCATCCATTTCGGGCATCTCAATATCAAGGAGCAGCAAATCAACCTCTTGCACCGCCAGCATTTCCATCGCAACGCGCCCATTCTCGGCCAGCGCGGTCTTGTGCCCCAGCAACTCAACACTGCGCGACAAAAGTAGGCGGTTGACCTTGTTGTCATCGACGATCAGCAAACGCCCAGAGGTTTCAGTCATGGATCAAGTCTCGCAACGCCTCGGCCGCGGCGTCTAAGGTGCTTTGCAATGCGTCGGCTTCCGTCCATTCACCGTTCCTAGGCAAGCTGCCGAGTTCAATTCCTCGTGCCAACTCAGCCAACTCCGTTGCGCCAAAGGTGGCTGCATTTGATTTCAGCGAATGTGCGGCACGCCGATACCCGTCTGAATCATTCTCCACAACGGCGGCCTTTAAATCAGCAATCATTCCGGGGGCTTCATCCAGAAAAGTTGTGACGAGTTCGGCAGCGAATTCCTCGCCTGTTGCTTCGGAGAGTTCAGAAAAGACGTCAAGATCGATTGGACTGTTGGTCATGTATCACTTTCTGAGGTTTGGGACATTCAAAAGGGCTTCGATCAGAATGGGGACGCGGATAGGTTTCGCGATATAATCATCCATTCCGGCGTCCATGCACATTTCACGATCACCTTGCATGGCGTTGGCGGTCATCGCAATGATGCGCGGGCGATCCTTGCTGGGATATGCCGCGTTGATCCGGCGCGAGGCTTCAAGCCCATCCATCTCGGGCATTTGCACATCCATCAGCACGACGTCGTATGCCTGCCGTGCAACACTTTTTACAGCTTCCGCACCGTTGCTTGCCAGATCAGCGCGATAACCCATTTGTTCGAGCAGGCGCAGCGCAAGTTTTTGGTTCACCAGATTGTCTTCGGCCAACAGAATGCGCAGCGGGTGGGCTTTGGCCATGCCGAGACCCGTTTGCTGCTTGCCATCTTTCTTGGCTGGTTCAGGCGGCGCTACCTCGTCTTCGAACAAGGTCATTAGCGTGTCGAATAGGTGCGATTGACGCAGGGGTTTTACGAGGTTGGCCGCAAACAGGCCCTTATCCAGATCCATTTCGCGCAGACCCAGCGAGCTGAAAAGGATCAGCGGAAGATCAGAGTGGGTGGCACGTATTTTTCTAGCCAGGTCGACGCCATCCATATCTGGCATATGCATGTCCAGCACGGCCAGATCAAACTTTGCACCACTTTTCAACAAATCCAGCGCAGCTTTTGGAGTTTCAAACGCCGTCGTGACTGTTCCCCATTTTTCCGTCTGAAGGGTCAAAATTTTGCGGTTGGTTTCGTTGTCGTCAACCATCAGGATTCGCTTGCCCTGCAACTCAGGCTGCACACCCACCAGACTGCGGGATTTGGACTTTATCGGCTTGGCAGTCTTGGCCTGAATCGAAAATACAAAAATCGACCCTGCCCCTTCGCCGTCGCTAGTCGCCCACATGGTGCCGCCCATCAGCTCTGCCAGCCGTTTGGAAATTGCAAGGCCCAGACCGGTGCCGCCATATTTCCGGGTGGTGGAACTGTCAGCCTGACTGAACGATTGGAACAGACGGCTCATACCTTTTTCGCTTAACCCAATACCGGTGTCGCGGACGGTAAATGTCAGCTCCATCTGCCCGCGTTTCTTGGCAGTTTGCGCGACAGACAGAACGACTTCGCCGGTTTCGGTGAACTTCACGGCGTTAGATAGCAAGTTCAGCAGAATTTGCCGCAGCCGCGTTAGATCGGCACTAATCACGGGTGGCAGGGCGTCATCAAATTCATAGGCCAGATCAAGCTGCTTTTCCGCCGCCTTACCGCTAATCAGATCCAATGCGCTTTCGATACATTCGCGTAAATCGAAGGGGTGGTTTTCAATGTCCATCTGCCCGGCTTCGATTTTCGAAAAGTCGAGGATCTCATTGATAATTCCCAGCAAAGCATCGCCACTGTCGCGTATCGTACGGGCATAATCCCTTTGTTCCGCGTCCAAGTCCGTGTCGATCAACAAGCCACTCATCCCGATCACCGCATTCATCGGCGTTCGGATTTCATGCGACATGGTCGCCAAGAACGCGCTCTTGGCTTCATTAGCTTTTTCCGCTTCTTCTCGCGCGTCTTGCGCGACTTGGAACAGGCGGACGTTTTCGATAGCGATTGCGGCTTGATCCGCAAATGATTCAGCGACTGAAATTGCGTCTTCGTCAAAGGCATCTGCCGCGTTGCGTACAAAAATCAGGCATCCGATGCTTTCCTTGTCGCGCATTAGCGGGACATTAAGTGCTCTGCTAAGCGGACGCCTCTGAAAGATTTTCTGTTCGTGAGGCGGCATGTCCTCGAACGGGATTTCCGGGCCGATCTGGTTATTCTGACCGCTCAACATTGCGCGCGACGGCAGATTTTGAGCCGGGTCCAATGGAAAAGGTTCTTGCGTAAATTCGGCCTCAACCCCCTCAGGTGTTGCGACCGCGGCTTGCCAAAGTTGGGTCCCATCACTTTGCAACGCGACTACAAGGTCACAACCAATCAGATCGATGGACAATCGGACGATTTCTTCAAGAACCGGGGTTACCTCGTCGGGAGACTCACTGATCACACGCAACACATCCGCACTCGCGGTCTGGCGGGCCAGCGAGGTTTGCGTTTCCTGGAATAATTGGGCGTTTTGCATTGCGATAACGGCTTGATCAGCGAAGCTTTCAAGCGCGTTGACATCGCTTTGTGAAAACGCCGATAACTTTCCGTCTCGATACATACGGGACACAAACAGCCCGCCCGCAGCCTTGCCTTTCCAAGAAAACGGGGCAATCAAGCAGCTGTAATCGGTCCCCAATTCCTCAGCCAAACGTCGCAAGACGGGATACCTGTTGGTCGCGCTCAGTGCGCTCTTACAATGAAAGACTTCGCCGGATCTTAGAACGCTCGCGATGACCGTTTTTTCCACCAGAGCCGGTTCGTAGTCTTTCAGAAATTTTGTTCGGTTCAGGCCATGCACTGCGCCAAGATGGGCCAAGTTGTCATCCTGTATGGTGAAGATGCAAAGGTCATCACAGGTAATCAGATTTACGCAGCTTTCGAGAATTTTCTCAAAAACCGGCTGGGTGTCTTCGACTGAGTTCGAGATAACCTCCAAAACCTCCGCGGTCGCTGTTTGGCGTTTCAGTGCCTCTTCTACCTCAGCAGTACGTGCCTGAACTTCGTCAAATAGCCGGGCATTGTTAATCGCTATGATTGCCTGTGAGGCGAAGGTTTCCATCTGTTTGATTTGCTTGTGTTCAAACGCTGATGTCTCGCGGCTACCCATGCTGATGACACCGATCGTGTCGCCATCCCGGATCAGTGGCACTGACAGAACCGACCGATAACCGGTCATTTCAGATTTTAGGACCGGATCAAAATCAGGATCAGCATGAACATCTTCGATATAGTCCGCGCGACCTTTCAAAAGGCATCGTGCTGTTGATGAGCCGGTGCCAGGTTCTCGTGGGTTCGCTTTAAGAAAAGTGACAAAATGGTCATCTATATTGTGCCCGGCAAAAAAGTGATACTTTCCGTCCTCAGGCTGCTTGAGTGCCACGAAAGCGTCTTGCAAACCACAGATGTTCGATGAAACAGCCAATAGCGCCTCAAGCACGGGCTCTAGTTCATCGGGTGAACGTGAAATTACTTCCAGTACTTCACTTGTCGCCGTTTGGTATTCCAAAGCCTCTTCCACCTCTGCGGTCCGGGCCTGAACCTCTTCAAACAGCTGCGTATTATTGATTGCTATGACGGCTTGCGCCGCAAAGGTTTCAAGCAGCGCAATCTGTTTGTCGTCAAAGGGCGCGACTTTGTCGTGGCAGAGCACGAGCACGCCGACCACCATTCCATCCTGTATTAAGGGCACACCCAAAAGGGATCTGAATTTGCCGACCTCAGCCGCCTTCTTCCACACGTATTCGTCAGCTTCGGTGTCTTTATAGTAGACGGTTCTTCCACAAGCTGCCGTTTCACCGATGCCGCTACCCGGTCCGGCCGGCACAGGGTTGGCCCGCATGAACTGCAGGAATTCGTCGTCAAACTCCTGCATCGTCAAAACATGATATAGGTTGTCCTCGGGGTCCAGAAGCGCAATCGCGGTATACTTCGGCTCGCAAATGCGGCTGGCAACCTTCAGAATTTCTTCCAGCACAGGTTTCAGTTCATCTGGCGAGCGCGAAATGACCGAGAGAACGTCTGACGTTGCCGTCTGGTACTCCAGAGATTGTGTAACTTCGGCCGTGCGATCTTGCACTGCACGAAATTGGCTGACGCTGTCGATGGCGATAACCGCCTGTGCCGCAAAGGTCTCCATCAAGGCGATATGATCAGCATCGAAGGGCAGGACCTTGTCGCGCGCGAGGATCAGACAGCCGATACCTTCCCCATTCAGGATCAACGGTACGAATAGACCGCTGCGCGCCCCGACCTCGTTGATGATAACGTCATATCTTGGGTCACCCTCCACATTGCGGCGCGTAGCCTTCAGATCATCGACGGGTTTGGTCTGGCGACTTATGATTGCACTGGCAGTCACAGAGTCTTCAGGATCCATCGTGAACAGCCCGTCGCGCCACAGATTCTCGAAAGTCTCGCCAAAGCCGATTGTCGCGACAAGATTCTGGAGCGCATCACCCTCGCGCCCCAGGACCAGTCCGACAAAGATCGCGTCGCACAGGTCTTTGCTGAGGGTCACAATTCGGTCGAACACTGGTTGTTCATCGTCGCGGCTTTGGCTGATAACGTTCAGGACATCCGACGTCGCGGTCTGCTGTTCCAGCGCTTGTGTAACTTCGGCTGTGCGTTCTTCCACCTCGCGGAACAAATTTGCGTTGCTGATGGCGATGACCGCCTGATCAGCGAAAGTTTCCAGGAGTTTGATCTGTTTGGCGGAGAATCCGTTAACTACGGGCGAGCCCAAAGAAATAACCCCGACCGCCTCGCCCTTTTTTATCAACGGGACGCCCAGAACTGATCTGTAGTTTCCGACGCCGGAATCGTTCTGCCAGGTATAGGTTTCGTCCTTCTCAACATCTTCGATGTATTGTGTCTGTTTCGACCGAATTGCGCGCGCGGAGACGCCGCCTTCATCGGACTTGATCGGATGGTTGCGATGGTATTCTGCGAACTCCTTATCCTGCGTTATCCAAGCGTGCACATGAAACAACCCATCATCCGGGTTCAGCATCGCAACATAGGCGTCTTTCAATCCACAGATGCGCGACGCCTCTCCCAAAATCGCGTCCAGGACGGGCGATAGCTCATTGGGAGAAGACGAGATAACGCGCAGCACTTCAGACGTGGATGTTTGATACTCCAGTGCCTGCGTGACCTCTGCGGTGCGATCTTGCACTTCAGAAAACAGATTGGCATTGTTGATTGCGATTACAGCCTGATCAGCAAAGGATTCCACCAGTTCGATCTGGCGCTCTGAGAACGGACCGGCCAGAGTTCGCGCCAAGGCAAGCACCGCAATCACCTCGTCATTGCGGATCAGCGGCACACCAATAATTGACCGCCACCCGCCCAGCTTGATGGACTTTTTGAGCTTATAGCCCTCGTCTTTTGTCACGTCCGGCACATGGTGCGTTTTTTTGTCCAGAACAACACGCCCTGACACATTGGTGCGATCAATCGGATTGGGATTGGCTTTGTGGAACGCCACCATCTCGTCAGAGCAGCCAAAATTCGCGCCCATATGCAATTGACCGTCATAACGATCAAACAGAATGCAGGTCGTCGCGCCGCACAAATTGGCTGCCGTTGATATCAAAGCCTGCAACACTGTCGGTAGGTCGAACGCATCTTCGCTAATCGTCTTTAACACGTCCGCCGTCGCTGTTTGCTGTTCCAACGTTTCATTCAGTTCGCGGAACTGGCGCACGTTTTGGATGGCGATCACAGCTTGGGCCGCGAAACTTTCAACAAGTGCAATTTCGTCTGGTGTAAAAGGTTTTTGTTCGCGCCTATTCAGGGCGAGAACACCAATCGCCTGATCGTTCTGAAGCAGCGGCACTGCAAGCTGAGTGCGCACGCCCTCCACGTCTACAAGTTGCACGCGCGTTGGGTGGCCATCCCGATATAGCGGATCATCTTTCAGGTCTGGGCAGTGAACAGCTTCGCCGTTGCGCGCGCAGGTCGTTACCCCCATGGGATCATCCAGAGACATCTTAGTGCCGGTTTCCAGGTGGCTGAGTTCTTTCCCAACTGACGAGATATAGTTGAGATGTGTTCGGTCTTCATCAACCAGCAAAAGAAAACTGAGTTCCGCCTCACAAAGTTTTCGCGCCCGTGCCAGAACCGCAGCAAATACTGGCGCTTCATCATCGCGAGACTGGCTGATTACTTCAAGTATTTCACGAGAGGCCGCTTCGCGTTCAAGTCGATCCTGCACCTCGCGGAACTGTCTGACATTCTCTATCGCGATGACAGCTTGGGCAGCAAATGTTTGAATGAGTTCGATTTCTTCGGCGCCAAATGGGTCCACGTCATAGCGGACCAGGGAAAGGGACCCGATGGCGCGCCCGTTATTCAGCAACGGAACGAACAAGACGCTGTGAATGTTTGAGTCGTCCACCATGCCGCAAACGATCGGACTGCCACTCAGATACAAGTCACTTACGGCCATGTCATCAAAGTGGATAAGCTGTCGTTCGATAATGGCGCGCGCGTTGTACGAGGCATCTTTGTCCATCGACATCTGGCCAGAATGGAACAGGTCAATGGAAGCTTCCGGCATATTGCGATGGGCCGCCAATACCTGCGCGACATCATCGGGTTCCGCAAGTACCAGCGCCGCAATCGGCGCGTTGCAAAGGATTTGGGCGTTATCGAGAATTGCTTCGAAGACGGGTTGTTCGTCGTCGCGCGATTGGCTGATGACTTCGAGAATTTCAGCGGTTGCTTTTTCCCGATCAAGCCGGGTTTGCAATTCGCGAAACTGTCTGACATTTTCGATGGCAATGACGGCTTGTGCCGCAAACGTCTTTACCAGTTCGATTTCTTCGTCCGAGTAGGGACGCACCTCATCGCGTGCTAGCATAAGGCACCCGATTGCCCCGCCTTCCAACATCAGCGGCACAAACAGGTTGCTGCGGCATCCATGTTTATCGACGATCAGCTTAAAACGTTCATCGCCTGCCTTGTGAAAATCTGTATCGCCCATGTCAAGAATATGGGCAATCTTACCGCTCAGAATGGCATCCCCAACGAGCGAATTGCCCGGTTCCATCGAGTATTTGCCGTCTTCCCAAAGTTGTGAGATTTCAGGATGCAGATTGACGCTGGCGGCCAAGCGCTGGGATTTGTCGCCTTTGCGCCCCAATACGAGCCCTGCGAAAACCGCGCCGCACAGATCTTTGGCAAGGGTGACGATAAGATCGACAACTGGCGTTATATCTTCTCGGGAGTTAGAAATCGCCCGAAGCACCTGCGCAGTTGCTTCAAATCGCGCATTCAGGTCCTCAACGCCGAGCTTTCCATTTTGTTCAGACGGAAGATCGAGATTTTTTTGTTGCCCCGGCACTTTGCTGTCACCCTCCAATGTCCAAGCTTACAAAGTCAATGCAAGAAGTATAACAGCTCAAAGCTTAGACGAGATGTGTCGGAAGTCACACGGAATTCTGGACAGGTTTCGCACTGACCACATCCCAGTGGCTGGTTGAAGGTCAACGAATGATAGCTGCAATCTTCCATTGTCAAATTCGAAACGTCATGCTGCTAACCAATATGATTTGCACCCAACAACGCCAGCATAGGACCGTTTCATTTAGCTTAACATACCCCCCTGCCCCGCCTCGCCAAATACTCTGCCATGGGCCGCGGCAGTCCTCCCTCATATTCAATGATGGCTTCCCGCTCTTCAAACGCATCTTGTGGGTCTGTCAGAACTTCGCGCGCAGGCACCTTAGCCTGCGGCAATTGCGGCAATTGCGGCAATTGCGACAAAGATGCCGGCGAGGGTTTCTTCTTACCACCGCGATATTGTTCAGGGCCAGCAACCAGAGAGACAACTTCTGCCTGCGCCAAGCACGCAAGAATGCGTCTGATACCGACTGAGCTCATGCCACCTTCCTCGGTCGGACAATACGCCAATACGTTCTGCTGTTGGCCCCATTGATGACCTGCACCCCTGTCTCGCGAACCAGCCAGCCGTGCTCTTCGAGCTTTTTGATACAGACGTGCAGCGTGTTCCCGTCACGCAAATGACCGGGGCCATTTTTCATCATGGTCCGTTTGTCGATGAACTCATCGCCCCACCTGTTCACCACCCATTGCCTCAATTCTTCCGCCGCGCAGAGTTCCTCGTTCGGGCGGCCCGTATCGGTGACACGCAGCATCTCCGAGAGATACCACTCCATCATAGCGATCCCGTTTGCCATCATTCCTTCGGTGATCTCAGTCGCATGCTCATCTGCAAAAAGTGATTGCACACCAGCAATCCTCGCCGCCATTTCAGGGGCCTTTGCCGCAAACCCGGTCATATATTCAAATGCCTCACCCTTGTTTGAGGCTTGTTCCACGCGATTGTAGAACTCTACAAGGAGCTCACGTGCCGGGTCCGATAGCTTTATCTGGCGAGGATCGAGATCCGCCGATGTATCTGGGTGAATTGGCAGATCAAGATGAACCAGTTCGGTGATGCGCGAGTCAAATGCAGCCAACATGGTGCTGGCCTTGATTTCCTTTGCAATGCGCACGGGGTCTTTGGTGATTTGACGTGTTCCGATCTTACTATCAGGCCACGCCATGAGTATTCGAGAAAGAAAGCCCTGGTCCTTCATCATCGGGTCTCCGACGACAGTCTGAGCCACACCCGGCTGTATCATCAGATGCAGGGACACGCGCTTCCCTTGAAGCACGCTTGGTTCCGAAGATGCCCGGCTTTTGCTTATTGAAGAACCATCCCAAAGCTTGGAAAACCCTGCGGCTGTTTTGAGAGCGTTATCTCGCTTCATACTGTGACCGCCAAAGAACTGGCCACCTTCGTCCGTCATGACCGCGACGGAGGGCGTTCCCGTTTCCAGTCGCCGGTGCAGTCCTTCGATGGTCGCGTCGTTGATCAATAAAGTGGGAACAAGGGGAGGCTCAGGAGCAAGATCAGCCTTTGGATCGTAAGGATCACCCTCAATGACATCAAAATCCCTATTTGGCTTGCGCCTCTGACCTTTCTGAAACGCCAGAAAATCAGCTTCAAACACCTGTCTACTAAGGCGGTACTGGCGTTCCCGCTCCTGATCAACTTTCTTGATTGCCGCCGTCGCCAGCGCGTCGCAGGCTGACTTACGCTCTCCGGACTGAGCGATGGTCAGCGCAAACAAACATAGCGGCACATGAAGGTGAAAAGTTTCCACGTCAGCAAGACCCTGCGTTACGGTACTCACAACCGTCAGTACGCTTTGCATCGCAATCGCTGCTGGCGCTTGTGTCAACGTCGAGATCCCCTCGATCGGATCAGCCAACGGACCAAGCGCCTGCCAGGGAATTGGGTCAGCTTCTCTCAACTCGCCAAAGAGCGGGGTTGGTTCGGATTGCGGGGCCGAGACATAGCTCTCCCCTTTGCTAAACTTACTAGTCAGCATTACTTTCTCCAGTGATTT
>Ga0316204_10009409_pt1 | contig 13073 bp, 7 predicted proteins | sample 6monrhotite_MG_2_FD_205661 | JGI IMG/M metagenome (GOLD analysis project Ga0316204, IMG submission 205661) | Microbial mat bacterial communities from mineral coupon in-situ incubated in ocean water Damariscotta River, Maine, United States -... | ecosystem: Environmental > Aquatic > Marine >... | reverse complement strand
AACCTGCTAATGCCGACGCGAACCGAAGCACCAGCATCAGCCTCATTCAGTCCCATGGCTTTCAACACGTAAGACGGCTCGACGGTCGCTGACGTGCAGGCGGACCCCGTAGAAATGGCAAGCCCTTTCAAACAGCTCACCAGATCGTCGCCACTTATGCCCGGAAACATCAAATTTAAATTCCCCGCAACCCGTGCGTCCATTGTGCCATTAATGTGGACATCAGGAAGCTGCGAACGAAGCAATTCAATCATCATGTTTCGTTGCGCCTCAATCCGCCCAGCCTCTTCCGCAAGGCCAATCCGGGCCAGTTCGGCGGCCTCTCCTAGTCCAACACAGAGGGGGGTTGGCAGCGTGCCAGCGCGAAACCCGCGCTCTTGCCCACCACCATCGAACAGAGGCTCAAGACGGACGCGGGGGCGGCGGCGAACATACAGGGCACCAATGCCCATGGGGCCATACATTTTGTGACCAGATATACTTAACAGATCGATTTTCATCGTTTCGACATTGAGTTCGATCTTGCCCGTAGCTTGCGCACAATCGGTGTGAAAATATACACCCCGTGCGCGGCAAATCTCGCCAATCTCCGACAGCGGCTGGATCACACCCACTTCGTTGTGCACGCCAATTACTGAAACCAGCAACGTCTTGTCTTCGATTGCCGCAGACAGATCCTGCAGATCGATCAAACCATCGGGGCTAACATCCATATAAGTGACCCGAAAACCTTCGTGTTCGAGCCGATGAAAGCTTTCCAACACACATTTGTGCTCAATCTTCGTTGTAATCAAATGGTCGCCGCGCGATTTGTTAAATCGAGCCAGTCCTTTGATGGCCAGATTATTTGATTCGGTGGCACCGGAGGTAAATACAATTTCACGGGCCTCGGCACCAATCAAAGTCGCAACCTTCTGACGCGCCGCTTCGATGGCGTCTGCGGCTTCCCATCCGAAGGAATGACCGCCGGAATGGGGATTACCAAACTTTTCCGTAAAATAGGGAAGCATCGCATCCACAATACGCGGATCGGTTGGCGTCGTTGCCTGATTATCCAGATAAATGGGCCCTTTGGCAGCTGTTTGACTTAATGCACTCATGTTTCTACCTATCCCACCAATGCCCGGTTTGAGCCGGCACCGGCTTTTGCAAATATAGAACCCCAAACCTCGACAAAACGTTCGACGTCGCTGGCGACACTGTTCCAGCCGAGACTGACCCGGATGGCGGAAAGCGCTTCATCATCATCTACGCCCATGGCCGCTAGCACGTGGCTCGGCTCGACCTTCCCGGATGAGCAAGCCGACCCAGCGCTCACACAAACACCTGCCAAATCGAAAGCCATCAATTGAGTTTCGGCACTGACGCCAGGCATGGAAAGACAAACCGTATTGGGCAGTCGCGGCGATGTTTCACCGTAAATCCGTGTAGACGCAAACTTTCGAACGCCGTCTATCAAGCGGTTGCGCATGTCGCTAATGCCCGCCATCGCGTCCAGCTCGACCCGCGCCGCCGTCGCTGCGGCACCAAAACCGGCAATACCGGCAACATTTTCTGTTCCCGCCCGCTTGCGCTGTTCCTGCCCGCCGCCACGCAATTGCGCTTGCAGATCGATACCGGGCTTCACGATCAGCGCACCAACACCCTGTGGACCACCCAATTTGTGCGCGGAAAGGCTCAGCAGATCGACGCCCAGTTCCGCCATATTAACCGGGATTTTGCCGGCCCCCTGTATGGCATCACAGTGAACCAGGGCCCCATGAGATTTGGCAACATTTGTGACGTCTGCAACAGGCTGGATCACGCCGGTCTCGTTATTTGCTAACATCACAGAAACCAGCACGGATCCTTCCGATTGATTAAGTAACTGATCAAGTTCTGCCAAATCGACCTGGCCATTTGCATTGACGCCGACTGACTTAAAGGTTTCAGTGGCTTGCAGCCCGGAGGGATGTTCAATAGCGGAAATCAGTCTCTGGTTAACCAACGCCCCGTTCAGCGCTAGATTATTAGCTTCCGTGCCACCACCCGTGAAGAGAACGTCGTTTGCATCGACGCCGACAAGTGCAGCAACTTGATCGCGCGCGTCTTCGACGGCGCGCCTCGCCAGTCGTCCATTGCGATGAACCGATGACGCGTTCCCGGTCAGCGACAGCGCACTGCTGACAGCCGCAATCGCCGCAGGTCGGGGCGTTGTCGTCGCATTGTGATCGAGATACACCGTATCATTCATGCCATCAGGTCCGGTAGGCTGTTACTTATTGGGCTGCCAGGAAACGGTCAGCAGCACGGTTATCGCGGTAAACTTCGCCGCTGGTCCCCAGAACGCGTTTCTGGACGACATCGTCCAAACTGACAGAACTCAAATACATGTATATTTGATTTCCCAGCTCCTCCCACAAGTCATGGGTCAGACAACGGCTTTTGTTCGAATGACAGCCTTCAGGCGCACCCGGCGCACACCGGGTTGCGGCAATTGGCTCATCGACGGAGAGCACGATATCGGAAATACGTGTATCACCAGCGCTGCGGGCTAATAGGTAGCCGCCACCAGGACCACGCACGGATTTCACCATGCCACCTTTTCGCAGTTTCCCAAAGAGCTGTTCCAAGTAGGAAAGCGATATTTCCTGTCGTTCTGCTATGTCAGCCAGGGCAACGGGCTTTCCTTCGGCAGACTGGGTCGCCAAATCAACCATTGCCATGACGGAATATCGGCCTTTTGTACTAAGTCGCATATTCTTCTCCTGATCGTTTCTCTGACGGTCTTATTGACCTATCAGCACCACTTTTAAATTCTTCGACGTAAGGTCAAGCTAGGCTGCTGGCTTGCTCCGCTTTTTAGTCACGCCAGCGGATTTAGACCCAGCGGGACGGGACCCAGCGGGACGGGACCCAGCGGGCTTAGATGTTGACTTCCTCTTGGTTCCTGCGGCGGCTTCCGTTTCCAGTTCGTTAACACGCTCCATAAGTGCCGCTACTTGCCCGCGCAGTGCTTCTATGGTTTGCAAAACCGGATCCGGGTTTCCATCAGGGTCCGTCGCGTAGGCCCTGAATTCAGCCGACTTCTTTTTGTTCTTTGGCAAGATCACTCGCGCCGGGATGCCAACGGCCGTTACGCCGGCAGGTATGTCGGAGGCAACAACCGCGTTCGATCCAACGCGCGCATCCGCGCCGACGGTAATCGGTCCCAAAATTTGTGCCCCGGAACCGACGATGACCCCATCTCCCAAAGTCGGGTGCCGTTTGACACCGACCTGCGTGTCAGAATCGACTGACGGAGCAATTCCCCCCAAAGTCACATCATGATACAGGGTCACATCGTCACCGATTATGGAGGTTTCACCGATCACCACTCCGGTACCGTGATCAATCACAAATCCGCGCCCAATAATGGCACCCGGATGAATTTCAATGCCTGTAAAAAGCCGACCGACCTGCGACACGAAGCGCCCCAGAAACTTGGCACCGCGCACCCAAAGGGCATGGCTAAACCGGTAAAAAACCAGCGCATGGAAGCCTTGATAGAGGACCACAACTTCAAAACTAGAGCGCGCTGCGGGGTCTCTCATCTTGTAGGCTTCGATATCTTCCTGAAATCTCTTGAAAATCATGGGTCTTTCTATATTTTCTAATCCCGTTTCAACCGCACTTGGCTGCAGAACGGGCGTTGCAACGAATTGCCTGCGATTTCAATTTCGGAGGGCATAAATGATATATAGTATACCCGACTAAACTGGTCAAGTAATCAGGATAAAATAAAATTTTACCACGTTTTCCGCTAATTATTACCTGACTTATTTACTTAGTAACTTCCATTTAACCGTAAACTGGAACCATCAATAATCATGCCTGAAGTCATATTTAACGGCCCAGAAGGCCGCCTTGAAGGCCGCTACCATCATTCAAAAATTCCGAATGCACCTGCGGCAATCTTGTTGCACCCTCACCCGCAACATGGTGGTACCATGAATAATAAGGTGGTTTATGCCCTTTACCAAAGTTTTGTGAAGCGTGGTTTCTCGACGCTTCGGTTCAATTTTAGAGGTGTTGGCCGCTCACAAGGCGTGTTTGATAGCGGCTTAGGCGAATTAAGCGATGCGGCCTCAGCGCTTGACTGGATGCAGACCTATAACCCAAATGCCCAAACCTGCTGGATCGCCGGATTCTCGTTCGGTGCTTGGATTGGTATGCAGTTAATGATGCGCCGACCAGAAATATCCGGTTTCATTTCCATCGCGCCGCCAGCAAATATTCACGATTTTTCCTTCCTGGCACCGTGCCCTGCATCTGGATTGATCCTGCATGGCGACAAGGATGATGTGGTTCCCATCTCCTCAACGGATAAGCTGGCGCAAAAACTGCAAAAACAGAAAACCATCGAAATCGACTACCGCGTTGTTAAAGGTTGTGATCATTTTTTCCAAAACCATTTGAATGAAATGATTGGCCACGTCGATGATTATCTAGACAAAAACTACACGCCTGAAGCGATAACCGAGTAGGCGTACGCGGCTCGTAGACTAAAGCAAAACCGGAGCGAATAGGTTCATTTGCGAACGTGGCTTTGCGGTAAAATCAATGAGTTAGGGCATTTCAGGCGATTCAAAAATCGCCAGAAATGCTCTAAACCGTGTCGGGTTGGTGCAGCACACCACCCGTCATTGGTTTGGGTACACCGGTGGTTTGCGGATAGCTGATTGGCAATCCACGCAAGCTACGGACAGCCAAAAAAGCAAAAGCCTGCGCCTCCAGCGCGTCACCGCGCCAACCCACGGCTTCAACGGGATCAACCGGGGCGTCCAAGATACTGCGAAGGTTGCTCATCAGCACCCGATTATGCCGGCCGCCACCACAAACCAGCCACTGCAAGGGCGGTGCTGGCAATTGTGCCGACGCCTTGGCGACAGCTTGGGCCGTAAATGCTGACAAGGTTGCAGCCCCATCTTCAGGCGATAATTGCTGGACTGCCGAACTCGAGAACGTGTCACGATCAAGAGACTTCGGATAGGACCGTTCGAAGTAAGGCTGGTCGAGCAAGACTTCCAGCGCTGAGTGGTCGACGGTGCCTCGCCGCGCGAGTTGCCCATCAATATCCATACTGTGGTTGGTTTTTATCCGCACCCAGTCATCAATCAGCGCATTGCCAGGGCCCGTGTCGAAGGCGATCGCGCCACCATCCGGGCTCACCCATGTGACGTTTGCTACACCACCGATATTCAGGATCGCAACTGGACGTTCCAGAGTGCGTGAAAGAGCAACGTGATATACGGGGGCCAAGGGAGCCCCTTCCCCGCCTGCGGCAACATCAGCACTCCTAAAATCATCGACCACCTGAATGTTTGTTTTGCGCGCCAGCAAAGCACCATCGCCAATCTGGCAGGTCAGGGACCGGTCCGGATCATGAAAGACCGTTTGCCCATGAAACCCGACGACGCCGACGTCCGAAGCCACCAAGTTTGATTTTTCGAGCAGCATGGAGACGGCTTGCGCGTGCTTCAGCGTCAGTTCTTTTGCTGCTGCCCCGGTTCGTTCGTCTTCTTGAGCCTCAACCCCCATTAATTCGCGAAGTTGATCGCGAAACCCATCGCTATAGGGCACCTCCACCGACTTACCAAGCGCAGTAATTTCATCGCCATCGGTTTCAATCAGCGCCGCATCAACACCGTCCATCGAAGTTCCGCTCATCAGTCCGATGGCAAGCATTTTGGGGAAGGTATTCATGGGATTATTTTTCGGTGTTTTGGACGTCAAGCGCAAGCAAACGTTGCACAGAGCAAAAGGATGGAATAAACCACCTGTTCTAGACGAAATGGAGCAATCATGAGCGCTTATAAATCCCAATTCATCCAAGGTGTTCAGGAGCGTGGCTACCTGCATCAATGCACCGACATTGATAAGCTTGACGTGCTGGCGTCGGAAAAACCGATTTCAGCCTATATTGGGTTTGATTGTACGGCCCCCAGTCTGCATGCGGGCAGTCTGGTTTCCATTATGTTGCTCCGGCACTTCCAGCAATCAGGACACAAACCCATCGTTTTGATGGGTGGCGGCACAACAAAAGTTGGCGACCCATCGGGAAAGGATGACGCACGCAAACTCCTGGACGAAGAGGCGATTGCAGCCAACATGGCTGGTATCAAAGACGTGTTCGCAAAGTTCCTCACGTTCGGCGATGGCCCGACGGACGCAGTTATGGTCAATAATGCGGACTGGCTTGATGGCCTCGAATACATTTCTTTTTTGCGCGATTATGGTCGGCACTTCTCCGTCAATCGGATGCTCACTTTTGACAGTGTGAAGTTGCGGCTGGAGCGGGATCAGCCGCTGAGCTTTCTGGAATTCAACTACATGATCCTGCAAGCCTACGATTTTCTCGAGTTGGCGCGCCGCATGGATTGTTCGGTTCAGATGGGTGGGTCTGATCAGTGGGGAAATATTGTGAATGGTGTCGATTTGACCCGTCGCGTCATATCGCGAGAAGTCTATGGCCTAACGACGCCGCTACTGACGACGGCGTCTGGGGCAAAGATGGGCAAAACGGCCGATGGTGCCGTCTGGTTAAATGAAGATATGCTTTCCGCCTATGACTACTGGCAATTCTGGAGGAATACGGAGGATGCGGACGTCAGCAAATTCCTGCGCCTGTTCACGGATATCCCGCTCGACGAAATTAGCCGACTGGAAGCCTTACAAGGTGCCGAACTGAATGACGCCAAAAAAGTTTTGGCCGATGCAGCGACGGCGCTTTGTCACGGTGATGCGGCGATGCAAACAGCACGCCAAACCGCAGAGACAACTTTCGAAAAAGGCGGCCTCGGCAACGATCTGCCAACTTTCGAGATTGATCGCCAACGCCTGGCGGAGGGTATACCGGCCTTTCAGTTGTTTCGTGAGGTTGAGCTGGCGGCCAGTGGAGGCGAAGCGCGGCGGCTAATCAAGGGCGGCGGCGGCAAGGTCAATGACAACCCTCTGGCGTCGGAAGTCCATGTCATTACGGCGGGCGACTTGAATGATGAGGGTGTGATCAAGTTGTCAGCGGGGAAAAAGAAACACGCTCTCGTGCGGGCCATCTAGAGGTTTTACGGTCTGATAATGTTAAGGTTACTGCCAGGGGTGAGTTCTGTTTCCGGCTTGTCAAAAACCCCAAACAGGTTTCGCAAAAACCCGGGCGTCAGAGCCGACAGCGGGTTCACCTTTACTATTGGCTCCTCCAGTGACCCGTTCATGGAGTAATTGGCGGCGAAAACGCCGCTTCCTTTTTTCCCACCCGTCAGCAGCGTACCGAGGAGCGGAATATGGCCCAACGCAGAATTCAGTGCGTAGGCGGGAACAACTGTTCCCTTTAGATCCACCACGTCGGCATGACGGTAAATCCGTCCCCCAGCGGTAAAGCCCAGCGATGTTCCGTTGGCCCGGGCTTCGGTAATTTGTAAAACGCCGTCATCATAGACAAACGGTACTTCCAGAGAATTGAACCCAATACCGTCACCCGCCAACGCATCGAGAATCCCAGTCAGCGCCATAATGCTGAGGATATGCGCCAAAGCCGGCGCATCAACAATGCGATAATCATTGACGCTCAACTGTCCCTTCAACGGATGGCCTGGCTGCGCATCATCGAAAACCCCCGTAATTGTCAGGCTCCCGCCTTTCATCGATCTATAAGCGTCTAGAAACCGCAACGCGTTCCCAGCATCATCAGAACGCAGCGTCAGGTTTCTGTTGCCCTGTTCATTGGGCCGGATCGAAATATCAAAACTGGCACCGTCATCCAGCTTGCTCGACAACAAAAATGTTTTCCAAATCTCGTCTGCATAAGAGAAGGTCCCAGATACCTTTTCCATCGATTGCAGCTGATTGATCCAGACCCGGTCAATTTCAATGGCCATCGTCAAATTTGGCAACAGAGATTCTTTACCCTGTGCACCCGGTTCACCCGAAAACAATTCTTCCCAATAGACGGAAAAATCAAAGCTCGGGCCATGCAAGCCGACTTCCCATCCACCGTCTTCTCTTGGGATTAACGCGCCTTTGACGTCTGTCCGTCCAAATACAAGACTGTCGAAATCAATTTTGCTGATGCCCGTTCCGTCAGCTGCATACGTAACAGAACCGTCGATATTCAGGCCCGCCGCCTTTAGGGAAAACACCGGAATATCGACGACCACGTCGCGTTCCAAATCGATGGTGATCTCAGAATGTCCAATTGCTCCGGCTTTCTTTATCCACCCAAACGCGGGGGCTTGCAGTTCCGCATCTGTGATGTCGGCGTCGACTTTTAGACGCCGGTCAACGTCATCAAAAACCGTGTAGGTAATTTTTGCACCAATCGAGCCCTTCAGATAATCATCCGAGAAATGCTCCATATCGAAGCCCAAGTCGCGGAGTTTGCTGACGTCGCTGATAACAGTGAACAGATCGTAACGGCTTTGAAACTCCGCTTTATCATCGAAGTTTTCAACCCAGACCAGCTCTGCATCAATCTCGTCGTAGATGACATCGCCGGTAACCTTCATCGAGTGATTGTCGACGTGCAGGTCAAGCGTGCTGTTTCTTATACCGCGCCCCAGCAACACATCACTCAGGCCCACATTAATGAGTTTGGATTTTGCGGAAATCACGACATCTTCAGTTTCCAATGAGTGCTCGAGGATGAACTTCATTTGCAGTTCCGTCTGGCCCTGCCCTTGCGCCTTATTCGGATCAATACCCAACTCCGATGCAAACCCCAGAGGATCAGACTCTATATACGCGAGCTTGGATTTCACCGACCCATCAATCACCAGATGAATATCAGCATATTGATCAATAACATCCAGACCGGTTAAGAGTATCCGACCATCAACGAGGCTCAGGTCCTGGGATTTACCCGTGGCCAAATCGATCTCCAACGTTTTGTGATCAAACACCACATCGCCACTTACACCAGTCGCTTTCGGCATGGGCGGCAAGTAATCGACTTCTACGCCGCTCAACTGCATTTTTCCATTCATGGTTTTTACGGCGATCTCACCATCTGGCGTCACCTGAAGGTGCGTGGACGCCTGCAACTGATGCAAGGTGCCTTTGGAGAGATGTTTTGCAATCCAATTAAAAGGATCTGCTGCGATGCTACTTGGCCAATAGCGGGCGACATCGCTGACGGGTACGTCTTTAAGCTCAATGTCTATTTGTCCGTCAATTACAGCTTCCTCAGTTCGCACACCTGAAAGGCGCCCCGCCAGAGAAACGAGTGGGCCTTGTAAGTCGGCATCAAACTGATCGACGTTTAAGACATCATTCACACTGTCGTACGCGCCAGCCATGGTAAAGGAACGAAGCGGCAGGTTATGATCAATGGGGGCAGGGAGAAATAGTTTCCAGTTGGCTCCCAAAGTCCCCGTCAACTCACGGATCGTGGTTACTCCCGTCTCGCTGGAATAAGCAGCAATGAGCCTACCCGACTTCAAATTGAGGTTTTCAGAGAACGGCGCTGGCATCTGAAGCTGATTTTCCGCCAATTCGAGGTTAACATTCTCAATCTCGACGCGCTGTGTACCGCTTTCGTATTCCCCGCTCAGGGAGACGGACTTAATATTTATGGTTTGTGCGAACGGTTCAGGCAACGTGACAGTTCCCGCATTGCCTTTGACGTCGAACCGCACGGACTGCGTTCCGTCTGCCATAGGAATGGAAACGGCTACGTTGCCTTTCAGGGGCAGGTTGAAGTTCTTGAGAAAATCGATCTCTGTAAATGCCGGGGCAAAGGGAGCCAGGAACAACTTATCTATGTCAGCCGTAAGCTCTACGCGGTTGGTTGCTGAGCGATAACGCGCCAGTAGCTCCAGCTCCGTTTGCTGTTCCTCAACATCGATGATCAGCGACAAACTGCCCCTGACGCCTATATCGTCGCGCACTAGGTGAATATCGGCAGCTGGTGCAAGCCATGATTTTTCAAGAATTTGGTCATCAATAGTCAGATCCGCACCGACAATGTCCAGGCTGCTCAGATGCCGCAGAGGATGATTGCCGCCAGGGCCCTCCAGCAAGTCCTGCAACACGCTAATGGCTGACGATGCGTAAACATCTTTTGAACCACCAAACCCGATATTAAAAGAACCATTTGTTTGGCGGATGAACCTTAATTTGGGCCCAAAAATTTCCACCGAGTTTGGTGCAACTTCACCCTTTAACAGAGCCGACCGGTTAAGTGAGAAAGACAGTTCAGGAACACTGCTGATCAGTTCGTTGTCTTTATTCAACACTTCAACGTCAAGAATGCGGATATCAAAGCTGCGTTCCCACCCGGCCCAAGTCAGGATTGTATCGCGCATCTTCAACTTAAAGTTCGTCTGGCCTGAATTAACCGCGTTTTCAATGTATGGTGACATAAAGCCAAGCGAAATCGGCCCCTTCGACAGTTGCCAAACCAGCAACAACAGAATTATGACCAGCCCGGCACCAACGCCAGCTAACGCATGCACGGTTCCCCTGAAAGTTTTCGCGATCACGAGAACCTCACCATCGAGCCGCTAAAGAGAACCATCGCGCAAACCTCGCGACTTGACCGGGCGTCCGGCATCCAGCACTCTTTGTTCGTTCGGAGCAACCTGATCATGACTGAATTTGAATTTCTAGACAAACTGGAACAGCTTCCACATCCTGCTGATTTAGATGCGTTAAGGGTCGGTATGGAGCGCATGAATGAAGCCCTTGCGCAAGCCCAGAACATAGACCTCCGCGAGCGATTCAAACAGCTCCTTTCCCATGATAAAGCCCATAAACTCATCGACGTAATCCTAGCAAACAGTCCTTACCTGACTTGGTGCGCAACCACTGATCCTGAGTTTTTCTGCGACCTACTCATAATCGGGCCCGACCAAGCAAGCGAATCCACCCTTAACGGTTTAATAAATAAGCGGAAAGAAACCCTTAACGAAGCAGAAATCTCCGCCGCTCTTCGAATTGCAAAGCGTCGGATGGCGCTTACAATTGCCATTGCGGATATAAGTCATTTTTGGCCTCTTGAAAGGGTTACCGAAACCTTATCCGATCTCGCGAGCAGCTGTTTGTCCGTTGCCGCGTCGTTTTTACTGCGCGATGTGGCAGCAAGTGGCGGGTTCACACTTTCAGATCCGGAAAATCCGGAATTAAATTCCGGGCTGGTTATCCTGGGAATGGGCAAGCTGGGTGCCCATGAACTGAACTATTCAAGCGATATTGATCTCATCATCCTGTTTGACCCGGAGCAGATTAAAACCGACGCTCCAGATCGCCTGCAAACCCTGTTTGTCCGCCTGACACGTCGACTGGTCAAATTGATGGAGGACCGGACGGCTCAGGGTTATGTGTTTCGTACCGATTTACGCCTGCGACCGGACCCCGGAGCAACACCCATTGCACTGTCAACTTACGCAGCCGAGACCTACTACGAAAGCCTTGGTCAGAATTGGGAACGCGCCGCCATGATCAAGGCCCGCCCAGTGGCTGGCGATATCGAAGCGGGTAACCGGTTTCTAAACTGGCTGACGCCCTTCGTCTGGCGCAAATTTCTTGATTTTGCCGCCATTCAGGACATTCATGCCATCAAACGCCAAATCAACACCCACAAAGCCGGAAACAAAATGAACGTGCCGGGCCACAACATAAAACTGGGGCGCGGTGGCATTCGGGAAATTGAGTTTTTTGCCCAGACCCAGCAATTGATTTGGGGTGGCAGGCAGCCTGGCCTGCGGTCCCCCTATACCCTCCCTGCCATTAAGGCGCTCACGGAATTTGGATTGTGCGACGAGCAAGCCTGCCAAACACTCGATGCATCCTATCGGTTTTTGCGTACCGTTGAACACCGCCTGCAAATGATCAATGACGAACAGACACAAACATTACCCGAGGATGAGGCCCGACTGACCCATCTGGCCCTTTTTATGGGTTACAACGATTGTGCCGGATTTACCGAAGATGTGGAAATGCACATCAAACGCGTCCACGAGCTATATGCAAATTTATTTAATGATGCGCCGTCGCTGGGCACGGAGGGAGAGCTGGGTGGAAATTTGGTTTTCACGGGCGCTGACACCGACCCGGAAACGCTTAAAACGATTTCGGAACTGGGTTATGAAAGCCCGGAAACCATCGATCAGACCATCCGCGGCTGGCATCATGGGCGTTACCGTGCAACCAACAGCACCCGCGCCCGGGAAATCCTGACCGAATTAATGCCTCATTTGCTTCGGGCTATGGCATCGATGTCCAATCCGACAGCAACGTTTCTTAAATTCGACGAATTTCTTCGTGGCCTGCCCGCTGGCGTGCAACTGTTTTCCATGTTCAAGGCACAACCGGCCATCCTGACCCTCGTCGCAGAAATTATGGGCAAAGCGCCGCGACTGGCGCGCCATCTGGCGGGACGAGCATCGGTTCTGGACAGCGTTTTGGCACCCGATTTTTTTGATCCACCCTTGCCTATTGATGGTCTGAATGAAGAACTGACGGCGCAGCTGAAAAGATCGGAATACCTGGAAGATACGCTCAATATCTGTCGGCGCTGGGCGCATGACCACCGATTTCAGATCGGGGTTCAACGGCTGCAGGGGTTGATCGACCCATCAACTGCGTCGGCAACACTCAGCGACATCGCGCAAACCGCGTTGCAACGCTTGTATCCGGAAGTGGAAAACGAGTTCGCGTTGAACCACGGCCAGGTAGAGAACGCTTCGCTGGCCGTATTGGCATTGGGCAAACTGGGTAGCCGTGAAATGACGGCCTCGTCCGACCTTGATCTGGTGTTTATTTATGATGTCTCAGATGAATTGGCTCAATCCGATGGGGCTAAACCCTTACCCGCGACTCAGTATTTCGCCCGATTGGGGCAACGCTATATCAACGCTGTTACCGCCCTCACCCAGGAAGGATCCCTGTATGAAGTGGACATGCGTTTACGGCCTTCTGGCAACTCAGGTCCCATAGCAACAACGCTAACGGCTTTTAAAAAATACCATGTGCAATCCGCTTGGACCTGGGAGCATATGGCTATGACCAGAGCCCGGGTTGTGGTCTCGGACCCCGCTTTCGCGCCGAAGGTCGAAAACGCG